>Ga0182738_1008377_pt1 | contig 10274 bp, 7 predicted proteins | sample eDN5th30CBELigMG_FD_128876 | JGI IMG/M metagenome (GOLD analysis project Ga0182738, IMG submission 128876) | Enriched Miracle-Growth compost microbial communities from Emeryville, California, USA - eDNA 5th pass 30_C BE-Lig MG (version 2)... ... | reverse complement strand
GGTGACGGACTGCACGCCAGGGTCATTTTCTCCGGCACGCTCGGACTCGACCCAATCGACGCCGGCCGCCTTTTTGTACCAATCGTAGATGCGCCCGACGAACGGAGAGATCAATTGGACTCCTGCGTCGGCGCAGGCCATGGCCTGGGGCAGCGAAAACAATAGCGTCAGGTTGCAGCGGATACCGTCGGCCTGCAATGCACGGGCGGCCTGAATGCCTTCCCATGTCGAGGCGATTTTGATCAGCACGCGTTCACGCGCAATGCCTGCGGATTCGTATAACGCCACCAGGCCGCGTCCACGTTCAATCGTGGCGCGTGTGTCAAACGACAGGCGGGCATCGACTTCGGTGGAAACCCTGCCGGGAACGATGTTCAAGATTTCGCGGCCAAAGGCTACCAGCAGCCGATCAGTTTGCTCTGCAGCCGAGGCACCGCGATGATCGTGAACGACCTGCTCGAGCAGTGGCCGATAGGCGTCCTTCTGGACAGCCTTCAGAATCAGAGACGGATTGGTCGTCGCGTCTGTGGGGCGCAGGGCCCGCATCGCTTCGAAATCGCCGGTGTCGGCAACAACAATGGTGTGGCTGCGTAAAGCATCAAGCTGGCTAGACATGGGGACGGATCAGCGTGGACTAAGGTTGATGAAAGACCTAGGTTATCACTATGTGTCGTTCCGTTTTGATACAAAATCTGCGCTTTTTTCTGCCTGTGTGCTTCAAGCCAAAAAAACGCTCTCGGCCTTAATCGGCGCGGTACTAGGGGAAAAACGGCTCGACAAGGTATAATTGCAAGGTTTGATTATCGATTCTGAAACCGGGGTTTACTGTGCTGCCGCAACTTTTTCCCGAGGGCGCTGATCGCTTCCCTCCAGCAATTCTAGCTTTGGCGGACGGTACCATTTTTCGGGGTGTATCCATCGGCGCGCCAGGTCACACGGTCGCTGAGGTCGTGTTTAACACGTCCATGACTGGTTACCAGGAAATTTTGACCGATCCCAGCTATAACGGCCAGATCGTCACACTGACATATCCGCATATCGGCAATACCGGTGTCAATACCGAGGACGTTGAAACGTCACGCGTGCTGGCCTCAGGCCTGGTCGTGCGCGATTGCCCGTCGCGAGTCTCGAATTTCCGCGCGACGCAATCATTGCCAGAATATTTGACCGCCCAAGGCGTTGTCGCGATTTCAGGGGTAGACACGCGTAAATTGACGCGTATCTTGCGCGAAAGTGGCGCTCAGGGAGCTTGTATTTTGGTCGGTGACGATGCCGATCGCGCGGTCGAGCTGGCGCGTAGTTTTCCGGGCATGGTCGGCCAAGACCTCGCGAAAGTCGTTTCCATCAAGGATTCCCTCGAATGGAAACAAGGTACTTGGCAATTGGGTCAGAGCTTTACCTCGCCGGCCCAAGACCGTTTCCACGTCGTCGCATACGATTTCGGCGTGAAATACAACATCTTGCGCCTATTGGCTGACCGTGGATGCCGTATCACGCTGGTGCCGGCCCAGACGTCTGCCGAAGACGTCCTCAAACTCAATCCCGATGGCGTGTTTCTGGCAAACGGCCCTGGCGATCCAGAGCCGTGCGACTACGCCATTGAGGCCACCCGTGTGTTCCTCGAGCGCAAAATACCGGTGTTCGGTATTTGCCTGGGCCATCAGATCATGGGTCTGGCCATCGGCGCACAGACCACCAAAATGAAAGCCGGTCACCATGGCGCCAATCATCCGGTGCAGGATGTCGAGTCCAAGCGTGTGTTTATTACCAGCCAAAACCACGGGTTTGGTGTGGACGCAGCGACCTTGCCGGCCAATGCGCGGACGACGCACGTGTCGCTGTTCGATGGCACGCTACAGGGTTTCGAGCTGACCGACCGTCCCGCGTTCTGCTTTCAGGGGCACCCCGAGGCCAGCCCAGGCCCGCACGACATCATCGTGCTGTTCGACAAATTCATCAGCCTGATGGCCGGCCAGAAGAAATAAATACCGCATTATGCCCAAGCGTACAGACCTAAAAAGCATTCTCATCATCGGTGCCGGCCCCATCATCATCGGGCAGGCATGCGAGTTCGACTATTCCGGCGCCCAGGCGTGCAAGGCTCTCAAGGCCGAGGGTTATCGCACCATCCTGGTCAATAGCAATCCCGCCACCATCATGACTGACCCGGAAACGGCCGATGTGACATACATCGAGCCCATCACCTGGCAGGCGGTGGAAAAAATCATCGAGCGTGAAAAACCCGATGCACTGCTACCCACGATGGGTGGTCAAACCGCATTGAACTGTGCGCTGGATTTGGCCCATCATGGCGTACTGGCAAAGCACAACGTCGAATTGATCGGCGCGAACGAACACGCTATCGAAAAGGCCGAAGACCGGCAGAAATTCAAACAGGCCATGACTGACATCGGCCTGGAGTCGGCGAAATCGGGCGTGGCGCATAGCATGGATGAGGCCTGGGAAGTCCAGCGCCGTATTGCCAGCGAAACCGGCACGTCGGGTTTCCCGACCGTCATTCGCCCCAGCTTCACCATGGGTGGTTCGGGGGGCGGCATCGCCTATAACGCCGAAGAGTTCGAAACCATATGCCGTCGCGGTCTCGAGGCATCGCCGACCAGCGAACTGCTGATCGAGGAATCTCTGCTGGGCTGGAAAGAGTTCGAGATGGAGGTCGTGCGCGACAAGGCCGACAACTGCATCATCGTTTGCTCGATCGAAAACCTGGACCCCATGGGGGTACACACGGGTGATTCCATCACGGTGGCGCCTGCTCAGACGCTGACCGACAAGGAATACCAGATCATGCGTAATGCATCCATTGCGGTGCTGCGTGAGATCGGTGTCGACACCGGCGGCTCCAACGTCCAGTTCGCGGTCAACCCGGATAACGGCCGGATGATTGTGATCGAGATGAATCCACGCGTATCGCGCTCGTCGGCATTGGCTTCCAAAGCTACCGGTTTCCCGATCGCGAAGGTCGCTGCCCGTCTGGCCGTGGGTTACACGTTGGACGAACTGCGCAACGAAATCACCGGTGGTGCGACGCCGGCCTCGTTCGAGCCGTCGATTGATTACGTGGTCACCAAAGTGCCGCGTTTCGCATTCGAGAAATTCCCGCAGGCCGATTCCCGTTTGACGACTCAGATGAAGTCAGTGGGTGAAGTCATGGCGATCGGCCGTACGTTCAAAGAGTCTTTCCAGAAAGCCCTGCGCGGTCTGGAAGTCGGCGTCGATGGTCTGAACCAAAAAACCACCGACCGCGAAAAACTGCAGATCGAGTTGGGCGAGCCGGGACCCGAGCGTATTTGGTATGTGGGCGATGCCTTTGCCCAGGGCTTCACCCTGGATGAGGTCCATCAGATCACGCGCATCGATCCGTGGTTCCTGTCGCAGATCAAGGAAATCGTCGACATCGAACTCGCGCTCGAACAAAAGACCTTGTCCGATCTGGACTACGACACCTTGTGGCACCTCAAGCGCATGGGTTTCTCTGATCGCCGTCTAGCGTTCCTGCTGGATTCTTCTGAGTCCGAGATTCGCAAGCTGCGCCATCAATTGAACGTGCGCCCGGTGTACAAGCGTGTCGATACTTGCGCTGCTGAGTTCGCGACGCGCACAGCCTACATGTACTCCACGTACGAGGACGAGTGCGAGGCACAGCCGACCGATCGCAAAAAGATCATCGTGCTGGGTGGCGGTCCAAACCGTATCGGGCAGTGCATTGAGTTCGATTACTGCTGCGTGCATGCCGCGTTGGCATTGCGTGATGATGGTTACGAAACCATCATGGTCAATTGCAATTCCGAGACCGTTTCGACCGACTACGATACGTCCGACCGTCTGTATTTCGAGCCGCTGACGCTCGAGGACGTCCTGGAAATCGTGCACAAGGAAAACCCCGTTGGCATGATCGTGCAGTACGGTGGTCAGACGCCATTGAAGCTCGCGCGTGCACTTGAGGCCAATGGCGTGCCCATCATCGGCACCAGCCCCGAGTCGATCGACGTTGCCGAAGACCGCGAACGGTTCCAGAAACTGCTGAACAAGCTCGGCTTGCGCCAGCCGCCCAACCGTACCGCCCGTACCGAGGGCGAAGCGCTGGCTCACGCTGCCGAGATTGGCTATCCGTTGGTGGTGCGCCCCAGTTATGTGCTGGGTGGCCGCGCCATGGAAATCGTGCACGAGCAACAAGACCTCGAACGCTCCATGCGCGAAGCGGTCAAAGTCAGTAATGATTCGCCGGTGTTGTTGGATCGTTTCTTGAACGATGCGACCGAGGTGGATGTGGATTGCCTGGCCGATGGCGAAACCGTGTTTATCGGTGGCGTCATGGAACACATCGAGCAGGCCGGCGTGCACTCCGGTGACTCGGCATGCAGCTTGCCGCCGTACTCGTTGTCGCCCGAGATCATCGCCGAGATCAAACGTCAGACGTCGATGATGGCGCGCGCCTTGAATGTCAGCGGTCTGATGAACGTGCAGTTCGCAATTCAGGGCGGCGATGTCTACGTGCTGGAGGTCAACCCGCGTGCATCGCGTACCGTGCCGTATGTATCCAAGGCTACGGGCTTGCAGCTTGCCAAGATCGCCGCTCGCGCGATGGCGGGCCGTACCTTGGCCGATCAAGGTATTACGCGTGAAATCGTGCCACCGTATTATTCGGTGAAAGAGGCGGTGTTCCCGTTTGTGAAATTCCCGGGCGTGGATACGATTCTGGGACCGGAAATGAAATCGACCGGCGAGGTCATGGGTGTGGGCATGAGTTTTGGCGAGGCTTTCGTCAAGTCCCAGCTCGCCGCTGGTGTGCGTCTGCCGGATGACGGCACGGCGTTCATCAGCGTCAAGGATCAGGACAAGGCGCGCGCCGTCGAGGTCGCTCGGGGCCTGCACACGTTGGGCTTCAAGCTGGTTGCCACGCGAGGCACGGCTGCGCAGATTTCGGCGGCTGGCATTCCGGTGCAAGTCGTCAACAAAGTCACCGAAGGCCGCCCGCATATTGTGGACATGGTCAAGAACGGCGAGATCTCGTTGGTGATCAATACCGTCGAAGAGCGCCGCAACGCGATCGCCGATTCGCGCACGATTCGTACACAGTCATTGGCCGCGCGCGTCACGTTCTTTACGACGCTCGCCGGTGCGCGTGCCGCCGTCGAGGGTATGCAGTACCTGCGTCAGGGTCTGGGCCTGCAAGTCTATTCGTTGCAAGAGCTGCATGGCAGCCTGCCGCAACAATAATCGCAGCGATCTGCTGGTGAAAAAACAGGCCCTGCGGGGCCTGTTTTTTCTCGCCGCGCCGCCTCTAAGACAAAAAATACCCCCCGGAGGCCAATTGGCCCACGGCGCGCCGTGGGGGCCATACTAGACCTGCGTTTTGGTGATCAGTGGTTTGCGCTGTCAGGTAAAAAGCGGATTCTCCCGCAGTTGAGAAACTGCCAAATCAACGAAGGCTCTCACTTTGGCAGGAGCCTGCCTGCCCTGCGGATACAGTACGTGTATCGGTAGTGGCGGCTCTTCAAAGTCACTGAGTACGACTTGCAACGCACCGTCGAGCAATGCGGGTCCGATTTGATATGAGAGCACCCGGGTCAGCCCCCAGCCGGCTTTGGCGGTTGCAATGGCAGCTTCGTTGGTATTGCATTGCAAGGCAGCGTCAATGATGATCCGGTGACCGTTTGCAAAACGCCATTCAGGAGACGCCCAGGCGCTGTTGGAAGCAACGATGCGATGGTTTTTTAGATCGGCCGGCTCGGTGGGTATACCCCAGGCAGCCAGATATTGCGGCGACCCGCAGATAACCCGGCGCACTGAGCCGACTTGGATAGCAGTAAAGCCCGAATCCGGTAGATGACCTATCCGGATGGCAACATCCATGCCTTCATCCAAAATGTTTACGGGACGGTCGACAAAGAACGTTCTCGCGCGCATGCCGGGGTGAGTATCTAGGTATCTTGTCACGATCGGCAGTACGTGCATCTGCCCAAACATGACTGAGGCGGTGATCGACAGCGTGCCGGATGGTTCGGAGTAATGACCGGCCGCGGCAGCCTCCGCTTCTGCGATGTCGCTCAGGATCCGGTGGCAATCATCCAGATAGCGGCTTCCCGCTTCGGTTGTCTTGACTGACCGGGTAGTGCGCACCAATAGGCGGGCACCGACCAGGTCCTCCAGTGCCGCCACGATTCGCGTAACCGCTGGCGCACTCATATGCATCAGGCGAGCGGTTTTCGCGAAACTTTGCGTCTCGGCGACTTTCACAAAAATTCGCATCGCCAGCCAGCGATCCATTATCCATCCTCTCGAACTAAAAAAATTTAATGAGAGTTTCCGGGTTCACTTCGGGATGATGCCGGAGTATTTCGCCATAATAATCGGAACACTCCAGCTGGTTTTCTATGAATCCATGGCTTGGCTTATACAAAGGGCCGCATAAAGCGCCCAGTATCAGGGCGAGCGGTTGCCCTGTAAGTCGTAGATTAGGCTTCATCGCCATCCGTTTTTTTTGGGGGAGGGACGGAAATTGGGAATGGGTGGACGGCAATAGGTCAGAGTGCTAGCTGGATTCGATCACCTTCGGTTTGCTGTTGTGCGGGTACGGCACAGCATATGAGTACTTCATCTTCGTCGACCTGGGCAGTGGGTTCCTTAATGTAGGTTACGACGCCTTTGATAAGTGTGGTGCGACACGTCCCACAATTGCCTTCGCGGCAACTGAATTCGGGTTCCAGGCCACGGGCTTCAGCGAGTTCCAGTAGCGTACCCGACCCCGGCATCCAACGCGATTCCTTCAGCGAGTTCATGAACACAACCGGCACGGATTGGGTCGATGGCGATAGTCGTGCAGGCTGCGCAGTACGCTCATCACCCGTGCGTGTTAACGATGCAGGCCCAAACGATTCAGTATGTATTCTTTCATCAGCAATGTTGTAGCCGCGCAGGCCGTCGTAGATTGCCTGCGCAAACGTCGGTGGGCCACACAGGTAAAACTCGTAGTCGCCGAAGGCAAGAAAACGCTCAAGGAGCGGCATGTCAATACGGCCTGAGGCTTCGTAGTCCACACCGGCCTGAGCATGATTGGTGTCACTGAGCACTCGCACCAGCTTGACTGCGCCTTTCCCGGCCGCCACCAGCTCCGCGAGTTCCTGATCAAAGGCGCGATCCCGTTTTGAGTGGGCAGCATAGAAGAGTGTCGTGGGACGGATGCGCTGCTTACGCAGCCCCTCGTAAACTATGTGCCGTAGCATGGCTAGCATCGGCGTGATGCCGACACCTCCGGCCATCAGTACTGCTGCTCGAGCTGCGGCCGGATCTATGGTGAAGTCGCCGGTTGGTGCGTGCGCCTCGATGATGTCGCCTGCTTGCAGTACATCATGCAAATATTGAGACACTAGGCCGTCGCGTTTGACACTGATCCGATAGCAGCCGTCAGAAGGCGCGACCGATAGCGTGTAGGTACGAATGCTTGGTTTATCGGACCCTGTGGGGTGCACACGGATAGGCAAGTGCTGGCCCGCCATGTGCGGCAGCAATCCGGCCCTGTCGTCGGGGATCAGATAAAACGATCGTATCGATTCACTTTCCTGGGAGATCCGAGATATTTTCAGCGCGCGCCAACGTTTGGCAAATCCGCTGGCGCGTAACCGTTCGTCGGCTTGCCGCCAGTCGCCAGTCATCAACGAATTGTCCGACCAGCCTCCTTCTCGAAAGGTCCACCGCAGGGCGAGGCCGCTTGGCCGACGAACGATCTTATGTGCTCGAAAAGTCCAGAGCCTTTCCGCGCCCTGAAACGCCGCGATTTCGGGCGAATCGAGGATCACTTCGGCCTCGCCAGTCATTTGCAGCATGTCGCCAGTATCAAAGTCGACAAAGAGCAGCCCGGCCTTGCCGTTGAGCAGAATATTACCCAGCGTGGCAAAGAATAAGTTGCCATTGAAGTCCGGAATGGTGAGCATGCCATCGTCGGCGACACGGACAAAGCCGGCTTTGCCTCCCCGATGGGAAACATCGACTTGGCGACGATCGTCGAGGTCGGCATAGGAGGCAACAAAAAAAGTGTCGGCGCGCTCGATCACCGCGCGTGTTGCCGCGTCTATCGCTGTGAGTTCTTGAGCCTGTCCCATGAATGGGGAGGTTGGATCACGGTCAAAGGTGACGTCACGCAGTTGTATGTATCGAGGGCAATTTCCAAAGCTTTGGTCGACGTCGACCCGGAACCCCTGCTCAGTCAGCGAGAGAACACCGTTCATACGGTTGCGGCGACGTGTGTGCATCTCGATGCCGAGTAGGCCGACTGGAGCGCCTGCAGTCATTCCCTGTCCAGCGGGATCCTCTAGGCTCGGATGGGCGGCGATGTCGAGCGTCGTTCGCGTTGGAGAAGCCATAAACCCCGGCCGGCCTTCGAGAAACGTAGTCCAGGCGTTTCCCTTGTCGTCCACGCTGCCTAGCACGATGAACGGCAGTTGCGCGTAGAAGTCGCGATGTTGATCGGGCATGAAGTCTCTCACAACACGTCGGCCGACGATTTCCATGCGTTCAGCGACACCGACTTTTTCCTGGATGAATCTCTCTCCCTCGTGCCAAGTGGGCAGCTTGTCTGATTTCTCGGCCATTTTTGTGCCTCTCCAGTAACAGTGCAGCGAGATCGGTATTCGCTTTTGCACCGATATCATGCTGCCGCGGTTAACCCTGCGTGGGTTTGGACGAAAGGGACAAAGCCTGGCAAGGCTTCAACTTGGCGCAGAAAGCGTTTGACAGCGGTGTACGCAGACAGATCGACATTCCCTTCGGGAGCGCGAGCAATGTAGCTATATATGGCGACGTCAGCGATGGTCGGACGGTCGGCCGCCAGCCAGTCGTGGTTCGTCAGATGATGTTCCAGCTTTTGGAGCAAGATATGCGCACGCCCGATGACTTCGTCGGCGTTGTAGTTGGCACCAAACACGGTGACCAGCCGGGCTGCTGCCGGTCCATATGCGACTTCACCTGCAGCTACCGATAGCCAGCGCTGGACGTTGGCTGCTCCGCGGGCGTCCTCAGGCAGCCAGTCACTTCGGCCCGCTTTTTTTGCAAGATATACAAGGATGGCATTTGAGTCCGCGACGGCGATGCCATCGTCGTCGAGAACGGGGACCTGGCCAAACGGATTAAGCGCGAGAAACTCAGGTTTTTTGTGATCGCCCGACTCGAGATCGACTTCGACTAGATCATGCGCCAGTCCGAGCAGTGACGCGAATAAAACGACCCGATGAGCGTGGCCCGACAAAGGATGATGATAGATTTTCATGGTCCGGTTCCTAGTTGCATTTATCAGGCTGGGTTCATTCCCACGCCTTGTCCTTAGTGTGGAATCAGACGGTTTTTAGGTGAATAACCTATTTAGGCACTTCTTTATTTCACAAAATGGAATAATTATTCTTAGCTGTCCGGGTTTTTAGTTGTGAGCCCATTGATATCCTGTTGCGAGTTTCTTCTTTTGCGAGCTGCCATGACTGCGGTGTTTATTACGGGTGCGTCCAGCGGGTTGGGCCGAGCGTTGGCTTGGCGTTATGCGAGATCGGGGGCGAGACTCGGTTTGGTGGCACGTCGTGGTGAGGCGTTGCATGAGTTGGCCGATGAGCTGCCGGGCGAACACCTATGCTATGCGCTGGATGTGCGGGATCGCGAGGCGTTGCATGCGGCGGGACATGATTTTCTCGCCGCGAATGGCGGGCGTGTGGATGTGGTCATCGCCAGTGCAGGGATCAGTGCGGGGACGCTGACGGAGTGCACTGAGGATTTTGAGGTGTTCAAGGCGATTGTCGATACGAATTTGTTGGCAACGGTGACGACGTTCGAACCGTTTATTGAGGCGATGAAATTGGCCCGGGCAGGCAGGTTGGTCGGGATTGCCAGTGTGGCGGGGATTCGCGGTTTGCCGGGTGCAGGCGCTTACAGTGCTTCGAAGGCTGCCGTGATGACTTACTGTGAAAGTCTGCGATTGGAGTTGGCGGGGATGGGTATCGGTGTGGTGACGATTGCACCGGGGTATATCAAGACGGCAATGACGGAGAAAAATCCATATTCGATGCCATTTTTAATGGAGGCGGATGTCTTTGCGGCGCGGGCTCAGGTGGCGATTGAGCGTGGGGTGTCTTACACGGTGATCCCTTGGCAGATGGGGGTAGTGGCCAAGATGATGCGGATATTGCCGAATTGGGTATATGACAGGGCGGCTCGGGGGGCACCTCGCAAGCCTCGACGGTGATGTTGTTGTTGTTGTTGTTGTTGTTGTTGTT
>Ga0182738_1008376_pt1 | contig 10274 bp, 8 predicted proteins | sample eDN5th30CBELigMG_FD_128876 | JGI IMG/M metagenome (GOLD analysis project Ga0182738, IMG submission 128876) | Enriched Miracle-Growth compost microbial communities from Emeryville, California, USA - eDNA 5th pass 30_C BE-Lig MG (version 2)... ... | reverse complement strand
TTGGGCTATAGCCAAGCGGTAAGGCAACGGACTTTGACTCCGTCACTCGTTGGTTCGAATCCAGCTAGCCCAGCCACGAGCCATTAGCTCAGTCGGTAGAGCATCTGACTTTTAATCAGAGGGTCGGAGGTTCGAATCCTCCATGGCTCATCTTTAAATTAAACCAAACACATATGTGTTTGGTTTTTTTGTCTTTCTATTTACAATATAATAAAGTATTTAAAATGAAAATGGCTCTTTTTAAATGCGTATAAAATGATTTATTTTGCTGGTATACATTTTATTTGAATGATGACTTGAAAGGATACATTAAAACGGGTTGCCAATGATCTCACTGTGGGTCTACCTATCTTAGAAGATAAGATTCTTTAATCGTGTTTTTGTTTTTTGAATATTCGCATATATATGCATAAAAATGTTGAGTTGAGTCATCGATTTGGAAAAAGGTACAATATAGGGAAAATAGATAAGCAATTGGGGAGGATTTTCATGAGAAAGCTGACTATTATTGGTATGCCGATGGATCTTGGACAAATGCGCAGAGGCGTAGATATGGGACCTAGTGCTATTCGTTATGCGGGAATATTTGAAAGATTATCAAAGCTATTTTCTACTATAGAAGATTGGGGAGATATTGCAGTAGGAAGACCAGAAACAATAATAGATAAACAAAGTAATCTTAAAAATCTTCATTTAATAGCAGAAAAAAATCAAATGCTTGCAGAAATGGTAGATAAAATTATTCAATCAAAGTCTTTTCCACTTGTGTTAGGTGGAGATCATAGTATCGCAATCGGCACATTAGCTGGTTTAGCTAAGCATTATAAGAATTTAGGCGTCATTTGGTATGATGCACATGGAGATTTAAATACAGCAGAAACTTCCCCATCTGGGAATATTCATGGGATGCCACTTGCTGCTAGTTTGGGATATGGTCATGAACGTTTAACCAATTTACTAGGAATTTCACCTAAAATTAAACCTGAGCATGTAGTGATTATTGGTGCAAGATCTTTAGATGAAGGTGAGCGCAGGTTAATAAAAGAGTTGGGAATTAAAGTGTTTACGATGCATGAGATAGACCGGATGGGGATGACGAAAGTAATGGAAGAAACAGTTCGTTATTTAAAGGACAAAACAGATGGGGTCCATCTATCCCTTGACCTAGATGGCTTAGATCCTAATGATGCGCCAGGTGTCGGAACACCAGTACCAGGAGGAATAAGTTATAGGGAAAGTCATTTAGCTATGGAAATGCTAGCTGAATCAGGGCTAATTACTTCTGCTGAATTCGTAGAGGTCAATCCTATATTAGATGAAAGAAATAAAACGGCGGCGTTAGCAGTAGCATTGATGGGGTCTTTATTTGGGGAAAAATTACTATAAAGTTTATAGAGGTAACTTTATTCCAAAATCTAAAAAGTAGGAATGGAAGTACACTATTTTTCATATCATAAGTGGATTAAATGGAATAAAGTTACCTGATTATTATTTAATAGTTAATTCACTACTTAATTTTTCATATTTATTTAATAGCAAATCTAACTTTGTGCTTATGTCAACAACTGTTGGGTGTGAAAAAGAAGTGGTGTTTGCCAAATAGATCATCATTTCTCGATGTTCTTCAATGTCTTTTAATAGTTTTCTATCACTCAATTGTTTCACCCTCTATATGTTTTTTGATTATTTCTCCATTAATATAAGCTCCATTAATCCGATAATGCTTGTCTTGATTTTAGCATATTATTACTCTTTTTTATAACCAATTCTAAAAATTTTAAACATTATGTGGCATTATTTGTTAAAATAAGAATGAGTATCCTAAAAAAGATAGATGTGCATTATAGGGAGAATTTTCACTTCTTAAAAAGTGGTATATTTTTTTTGTTTTTTGTTCTACAGATAAAGTATTTAATAAATATAAAAGTAATATGGAGCGCTCGATTACATGCTGACTCACGCAAATGTAAGGGAGAAAGAGGGAAACATGAAAGCTAAGCTTAGGAGGTCAAAAGAGGTCAAATGCTAGGTCATGGGAAATGAACGTTATTTCAAGCTGTTCACCTATAGAAACATAATGAACGAAAACAGTTTATTTTTTTAATACATAATAAAAAAATTTTAAGAAAAAATGAAACCTTTCCTGCTGTCGATTCGTAAATCGATTAGCCGCACTAGAGCGGAGGTAAATAGATGGAAGCAATCGTAAAAAAAAGGATTCAACAAGTTTTAAAAGGGGATAAAAATGCATTTGGTGACATAATCGAGCTATATAAAGATAAAGTGTTTCAAATTAGTTATCGGATGCTAGGAAATAGGCATGAAGCGGAGGATATAGCACAGGAAGCTTTTATTCGTGCATATGTTAATATCCATCGATATAATATGGAATATAAGTTTTCGACATGGCTATATCGGATTGCAACAAACCTATGTATTGACCGTATAAGAAAAAGAAAGCCAGATTATTATCTTGATGCGGAAGTTCCGGGTACAGACGGCCTTAATATGTATTCGCAAATTCCGTCAGATGGCAGATTGCCTGAGGAAGATGTGGAAGGCATGGAACTACAAGCAATGATACAACAGGAAATTTCAAAGCTTCCTGAAAAGTATCGGGCAGTTATCGTTTTAAAATATATCGAAGAACTTTCTTTAAACGAGATAAGTGAAATTCTGGAGCTTCCTTTAGGAACAGTTAAAACACGCATTCACAGGGGAAGAGAAGCGTTGAGAAAACAATTACGGTATGTCTGATAAAGAAGGTGAAATTAATATGACATGTTCAACAAAGATTATTTCCTATATGCATCAATATCTTGATGAAGAAATAGAAGAAGTGCATTTGAAAGAATTAAAGGAACATTTAGACCAGTGTGAAGAATGTGCAATACATTTTCATGAACTGAAGAAAACGATCGCATTGGTCCAAAGCACTTCACATATCCAGGCACCAATGAACTTCACAGAGAATATACTTGATAGGTTGCCAGAAGAGCCAAAACAAGTAAGAGTGAAGCGTTGGCTAAGGCACCATCCTATGCTTGCTGCAGCCTCATTATTTTTAATTTTAATGGTGTCTAGTTTAATGTCAGCATGGAATGAGGATCATCAATTTTCTGTTTCGAAACAGCCCAATATACTAGTAGAAAATAATACAGCTATTGTTCCAGAGGGAGAAACAGTAAAAGGTGATATTATTGTTCGAAATGGTGATATTAAAATAGAAGGACAAGTTGAAGGAAATGTAACAGTCATTAATGGGAAAAAATATATGGCTTCTGCCAACCAAGTGACTGGAGAAATAAAAGAAGTGAATGAAGTATTCGAGTGGCTTTGGTACCATATAAAGAAAACCGTGACCGACTTTACGGAATTATTTACGAAAGACAATAAAGAAGAAAATAGCCTCCCTGCAATTTGATGATTGCAGGGTTCTTTTTATTATGTAAAGGGATAAATATAACTGCTTCTGAATTACTATATCTCCAAATAAACATACTACTTTTAAATAAGAAGTCCGTAATATCTTTCTGGTAAAAAGAGGGCTAATTACAATGGAGACACATATACTAATTAGTGGACAATGACTGTTTCTTGCCAGTTGGTTGTGCTTTTCTTTGTATTAATTTGAATTGTGTTATAATATGATAATTGTAGGTTTTTCATCCCGCTATATTATCAATATGGAGGGCTATAATAAACTATTTAAGGTAGCAACTTTTGAAATATATACTTTGGAGGAAGGAAAATGTCGTTTGTAGATTTCCCTTTTTTAAAATATTTAGCGAATACAGTAGACATTATCCTTGTTTGGTATGTCATTTATAAAATTTTCACCATCATACGCGGGACGAAAGCTGTCCAGTTGTTGAATGGGATATTTGTTATTCTAATCATAAAGATGTTAAGTGACTATTTCCAATTACAAACATTAGGCTGGATGATGCAGCAGGTAATACAGTGGGGTGCATTAGCACTTATTATTATTTTCCAGGGAGAATTAAGAAGAGCTCTAGAGCAACTGGGGAGAGGGAAATTCTTCTCGAGGTCTGTGGTTCAAGAACATGAGCTACAACAGCAATTAGTAGAGTCCATTGTAAAGGCAGTAGACTATATGGCTAAACGACGTATAGGAGCATTAATTACGATTGAAAGAGAAACAGGAATGAGTGATTACATAGAAACAGGAATTGCTCTTGACTCAAAGATATCATCAGAGCTATTGATCAATATCTTTATTCCGAATACTCCACTTCATGATGGAGCTGTCATTATACAAAAAACGAATATCGCCGCAGCCGCATGTTACCTTCCTCTATCGGAAAGTCCTTTTATTTCAAAAGAGCTTGGAACTAGACATAGAGCTGCCTTAGGTATTAGTGAAGTCACGGATAGTTTGACCGTTGTGGTTTCAGAAGAAACGGGTTCTATCTCTATAACGAAAAACGGTGATTTGCACAGAGAATTAAAACTAGATGCTTTCAGAGATATGCTATCTAGTGCCTTGATAACACCTTCTACTAAACAAACCACTACAAGTAAGTGGAGCTGGAAGGGGAAGAAAAATGAATAAACTGTTTAATCATGTGATAGGTAAAAATTGGTTTACTAAAGTATTGTCTTTGGCTTTTGCCCTCTTACTTTTTTCCTATGTATATGATCCCAACGAAAGTTCAACAGATGTTAACGTTCCTAGTGATTCGGAAACAGCTATTTTAGAGGATATTCCGGTAACGGCGTATTACGATACTGAAAATGTTGTTGTAACAGGTATACCAAAAACGGTTACGGTAACGTTGAAGGGACCAACTGTTCATATACAACAGGCAAAACTCAAAAAGGACTTTGAAGTATATGTTAATTTAGCAAATGCAGAACTAGGTAGTAAAACTGTTCCACTGCAAATAAAAGATTTATCCGAAAAAATTAAAGCTACAATTGATCCAGAAACAATTAAAGTTACGCTGAAGGAAAAGGTAACAGAAGAATTCACCGTGGAAGCTGAATATAGCAGTAGCTCTATTGAGGATGGCTATGCAGCTGGAACAGCAATAGTTGAACCAAAAACAGTTAAGGTTACAGGAGCAAAAGATGATATAGAGAAAATTGCTTATGTCAAAGCAAATGTAAATCTTGATGGAAACATAAATGAGTCGGTTAGTCAGCAAGCGAAGGTTTCTGTGTTGGATAGTAGTCTGAATAAATTAAATGTGCAAGTGGAACCAGAAACAGTGCAAGTGAATATTCCTGTTAAAAGAACAAGTAAAACAGTACCTATCAATATTGTGGAGCAAGGCACGCCACCTGAAAATATAACGATTGATTCCATTACATTAGATAAAAAGGAAGCAACCATAAGTGCACCAGAAGATATTTTGAAAGAAGTGGAAAGCACAAGAGTTGAGGTTGATCTAAGTGAAATTGAAAAAGATGAGGAATTAACATTGCCAGTTATCATATCCAACGGTGTAACAGCTGTCGATCCTGAGCTTGTTAAGGTAACGGTGAAAGTAACCGTTACGGAAGAGCAGCAGGATGCGGACGAGGAGGAGCAGGAGAATCAGGATTCAGAGGAAGCCGCAGCTGCTGAAAAGATAGAAACCAAAACGGTAAGTAGTGTACCAATAACTGTTCAAGGACTGAATAGTAATCTGGAAGCAACCATTGAGAATCCAAAAAGTAGTAGTACAAGTCTTCGCATTTCTGGAGAGGAAAACAGAATCAGGGATTTAAGTGCCTCTGATTTTAATCTCTATTTAGATTTAACAGGGATGGATGATGGCAAGCACGAAGTACCTATTACAGTAGATGGGCCTGAAGATATAGATTGGGAACTTGCTATTGATACAGCAAGTGTTTCCATTACGAATAAAGAAGCTTAACAGAAAACGTGATCTATTACTAGTTAGAAGGAGCGATATAGAAATGGGTAAATATTTCGGTACGGACGGAGTACGAGGTGTGGCAAATAGTGAACTGACACCAGAAATAGCGTTTAAGCTAGGAAGATATGGTGGTTTCGTCCTAACAAAAGACCACGATAGACCAAAGGTATTAATCGGACGAGATACTCGTATTTCCGGACACATGCTGGAAGGTGCGCTTGTAGCAGGATTACTTTCCATCGGTGCAGAGGTAATGCGCTTAGGTGTTATTTCTACACCAGGTGTTTCCTATTTGACAAAAGCTTTAGGAGCACAAGCTGGAGTAATGATTTCTGCATCGCATAACCCGGTCGCAGATAATGGAATTAAATTTTTCGGTCCTGATGGCTTTAAGCTCTCAGATGAGCAGGAGTTAGAAATTGAAGCACTAATCGATAAAGAAGAAGATACATTGCCTAGACCAACTGGTGCTGACCTTGGTCAGGTGGATGATTATTTCGAAGGTGGTCAGAAGTATCTACAATTTTTAAAACAGACAGTGGATGAAGAATTTGCAGGCATTCATATTGCCCTAGATTGTGCACATGGAGCAACATCATCCTTAGCAATGCATTTATTTGCAGATTTAGATGCTGATATTTCTACAATGGGTGCGTCACCAAATGGCTTAAACATTAACGATGGAGTAGGTTCTACACATCCAGAGGCACTAGCTAAATTTGTTTTGGAAAAAGAAGCAGATGTCGGATTAGCCTTTGATGGTGATGGAGATCGTTTGATAGCTATAGATGAAAATGGAGATATAGTAGATGGCGATCAAATTATGTATATTTGTGCAAAATATTTAAAAGAGACAGGAAGACTAAAAAATAATACAGTAGTATCTACCGTAATGAGCAATCTAGGCTTCTATAAGGCGTTAGAACAACATCAAATCACAAGCATTCCAACTGCTGTTGGTGATCGTTATGTAGTGGAGGAAATGCGTAGTAACGGCTATAATCTTGGTGGAGAACAGTCAGGACATATCATTTTTCTTGACTTCAACACAACAGGTGATGGTCTTTTAACTGGATTGCAATTGGTTAACATCATGAAAGTTACAAAGAAAAAATTATCCGAACTTGCAGGAGAAATGAAAAAATTCCCGCAAAAATTAGTGAATATTAGAGTCACGGATAAATTCCATGTCACAGATAATGAAAAAGTAAAAGAAGTTATTGCTAAAGTGGAAAAAGATATGAATGGAAATGGTAGAATATTAGTTCGTCCTTCTGGAACAGAGCCACTTGTTCGTGTTATGGCTGAAGCTCCAACAGAAGAATTGTGTGAGGCTTATGTGAATGTCATTTCTGAAGTAGTTAAAGAAGAAATGGGTTTGCCAGAAGAATAAGCGTATAATAACAAGGAGCTTATACTAATATCTATGCAATTAGGAACGAATTTAGCACGGTAGAATACATTATTAGGGTGAAGGACATTTCAGAAGGGATGTTATTCACCCTATTATTTTTCCACTTTCGTGTCGGAAATGTATCCTACTTCACTTAGTGAAATAAAAATTTACGATTTTGTCATAGGAATGTATTTGACGGAAAGATTCTAGGTAGGGTATGATTAAATTGCTTTTTGAAAAAGCGAAACTATTAACAAGGAGGATAGGAGTGAAAATAGGAAGTGAAGCGCCTGGACTAGTGATGGACGACACGAAACTAGTTGACGAGGAGGAGGTTTATCGATTTTTCGGCGGATGCCTCCCGGTTGTGTTAGCCAATCGTAAGTACTACTTTAAAACATTAAGGCAACTTAATGCACAAAGAGTAGGGCATGCTAACAACAAAGCATTACTTTTAAGTAGTATCGTTTACATTGTTCCGTTTTTATATGCTTATCCGAAGGGAATAGAAGCATGGATGGGAACGTAACAATGGATAGTGATAAGGCTTATAAAAAAATAATCAGAGGTAAGGGAGCAAGTTTGTTCCCTTAAATAGTGACTTCTTGCTCCCTTAGAACGGAGGAAAAGAAGTATGTGCGGAATTGTTGGTTATATTGGAAACCAGGATGCGAAAGAGATTTTATTAAAAGGTTTAGAAAAACTTGAATATAGAGGCTATGACTCAGCTGGTATTGCATTAAGCAATGGAGAAGGAGTTCAAGTATTTAAAGAAAAAGGACGAATTGCGGACCTTCGTAATATTGTGGATGAAGAAGTATTCGCACCAGCAGGAATTGGTCATACACGCTGGGCAACACATGGTGTACCAAGCAGATTAAATGCTCACCCACATAAGAGTGCATCAGAGCGTTTCACTATTGTTCATAACGGAGTAATTGAGAACTACGACTTATTAAAGAAAGAATATCTTGCTGATAGTACTTTAAAAAGTGATACAGATACAGAAGTAGTAGTTCAACTCATTGAACATTTTGTAGAAGCAGGAAGCGATGTAAAGGCAGCATTTGTTCAAACATTAAAATTATTAAAAGGGTCTTATGCTTTTGCTTTATTAGATGAGCAAAACAAAGACGTGATATATGTAGCAAAAAATAAAAGCCCGCTATTGATCGGTTTAGGTGAAAGCTTCAATGTCATTGCAAGTGATGCAATGGCTATGCTACAAGTAACAGATCAATATGTGGAATTAGTGGATAAAGAAATTGTTATCGTGACAAAAGACAGTGTAACAATTGAGACTTTAGAGGGAGAAATTATTTCCCGGGAAGCATATACAGCAGAATTAGATGCTAGTGATATTGAAAAAGGCACATATCCTCATTATATGTTAAAAGAAATTGACGAACAGCCAGTAGCTATTCGCAAAATCATTCAAGAATATCAAGATAAAGATGGCAAGCTAACGATTGATCCAGCAATTGTTGAAGCAGTAAATGCTGCAGATCGTCTATATATTGTTGCTGCTGGTACATCTTATCATGCCGGTCTTCTTGGAAAGCAATTTATTGAGAAATTAGCAAAAATTCCAGTTGAGGTTCATGTTGCAAGTGAATTTAGCTATAATATGCCATTGCTTTCGGAAAAACCATTGTTCATTTTCATTACACAAAGTGGAGAAACAGCAGATAGTCGCGCAGTACTTGTACAAGTGAAGGAAATGGGTTATCCAACGCTAACCATTACAAATGTACCAGGCTCCACTTTGTCTCGTGAAGCTGACCATACCTTATTATTATTTGCTGGTCCTGAGATTGCTGTAGCATCAACGAAAGCATATACTTCGCAAATGGCTGTATTATCTATCCTTGCAGAAGTAATGGCGAAAAGCAAAGGCTATGACGTTGATCTTGACCTTATTCATGAATTAGGCATCATCGCAAATGCAATGGAAGTTATTTTTGAAGATAAGGAAGAGCTTGAGGCAATCGCTAAGGAATATCTTGAAACCTCAAGAAATGCATTCTTTATCGGACGTGGAATTGATTACTATGTTGGTTTAGAAGGTGCTCTAAAATTAAAAGAAATCTCTTACATCCAAGCAGAAGGTTTCGCAGGTGGAGAATTAAAGCATGGAACAATCGCTTTAATTGAAGATGGAACACCTATTATCGCATTAGCAACACAAGAAAGTGTTAACTTAAGCATACGTGGTAACGTAAAAGAGGTAGTAGCTCGTGGAGCAAATCCGTGCATCATTTCCATGAAAGGATTAGAAATGGATGATGATCGCTACATCGTACCAACTGTGCACGATCTGTTAACACCCCTTATCTCTGTAGTACCATTACAATTAATTGCTTACTATGCAGCGCTTCATAGAGGCTGTGACGTAGATAAACCACGTAACTTGGCTAAGAGTGTTACGGTGGAATAATTAATATATAACCGAAGGTCTGTCCGGGATTATCCCGGCACGCCTTCGGTTTTTTGTCCATTATAGTGAAATCAGATCATAAATTTTGTGGAATTTTACTGTATTAAACAGTGCATCTAGTTATTTTTTGTATAAAAAAATAGCTTATACCTGATTTGATTAAATGATTTTTGCAATCGAAAATATTACTCCTGTTAATCAATAATAATATACAATATTGTTAGTTTATTATTATTTTGTAAATTATAATATATTAATATGCTCAAATGACTAATTCATATAAGGATAAATAAAAATCAGGGGGGAAATCATGATTAATCAACATATACGATCAAATCAAGCTGTGCATAAATCAGCAGTTTGGATGATTATTATAGGTATTATCTTTATTGCTGCCAATTTAAGAGCTCCATTAACTTCAGTGGGTCCTTTAGTAGGATTTATAAGGGATGATCTACATATTTCCAATACAATGGCAGGTATGATTACCACAGTGCCATTATTATCTTTTGCCCTTTTCTCCCCCATTGTACCTAAACTAGCTCGTAAATTT
>Ga0182738_1008375_pt1 | contig 10275 bp, 8 predicted proteins | sample eDN5th30CBELigMG_FD_128876 | JGI IMG/M metagenome (GOLD analysis project Ga0182738, IMG submission 128876) | Enriched Miracle-Growth compost microbial communities from Emeryville, California, USA - eDNA 5th pass 30_C BE-Lig MG (version 2)... ... | reverse complement strand
GGCGGCCGCCGGTGAGCCGATTCAGGCCCAGGTCGAACAGGTTGCGGATGCGGGGCTGTCCGCCCCCCCAGGGGAACGGCCCGGACTCGTCGAACGCCAGGGCGTAGTTCGCCGAGGCCTGCTGGGTGTGCGGGTCGACCTCGCGGACCCGGAACATCGGGGCGTCGGTCCGGAGCATCTCGCTCCGCGTCTCGCCCTCCAGCATCCCCACCATCCCCTCGTCGCCCGCCTTGAAGTGGACGTAGGAGCCGGCGATCAGCACGAGCAGCCCGGCGTGCGTCACCACGAACCCGGTCTGCCGCTTCTTCCACGGGAACCGGATCGTCGCGGCGCAGAGGATGTTGATCGCGAGGAAGGCCAGGAGGACGGCGAACGCGGCGCTCTTGTAGACGAACGACTGGGCGGCCCGGGTGCCGTAGCTCGATTCGAACCAGGTGGCGAAGGCGAGGGCCGCGGCCAGCCCCGACAGCGAGAGGACGGCCAGCTTGAGCGAGGCGAGGAACTTGTAGATCCCGTCGATCAGCCCCAGCACGCCCCCGCCCGTCCGCCCGGTTCCGGGCGTCGAGGGAGAGGGGCCGGGGGGCTTCTTGGTGGCCGTCGCCATGATGTCGCACCTGCCGAGGAGGGAGGATCGATCGAAGTCGGGGGGAGTCGGGCGGGCGAGGCGCGCCGTCGCCGGCCGCCCCGAGGGTGATTTCGATTCTAAACCAAGGCCCCCGCGCGGGAACAGCCACGTCGGGGGGGGCGGCGTCGAGGCTCAGTGGACCGGGTCGTGGCAGCGGACGCAGGCCGCGTGCAGCCTGGAGGCGTCGCCCCGGCCGGCTTCCGCCAGGTCGAGGGCCGCCAGCCTCGTCTCGCCGGCGAAGGCGAGCCAGGCGTCGCGCATCCCGTCCGGGGCGTCGCCGACGGCGTCTTCCGCGTGCCTCACCGCGGGGCCGAGCCGGCTCGGATCGACCCCGTCCTCTTCTGTACGCTCCAGGATCGCCAGGAGTTCTCGGAGGCCGTCGCGGTCGTCCCCGATCCTGGGGGCCGGAGCGATCCGGGCGGTCGGCGTCGAGGGAGGGGAGGGCGGGGCGGTCCCGGGCCGTCGGCTCGACGCGATCAGGCCCAGCCCGATCGCCGCGCCCGCCAGGAGCCCCAGCGTGACGCCCCGGCCGACGAGCCGGCTCCGGAGCAGGCCCCGGGCCTTCTCCAGCCGCCTCGACATCGAGCCGACGGGGTAGCCGAGCTGCGCGGCCGCCTCGTGGTTCGTCTTGCCTTCGAGGTAGCAGAGGACCAGCGGGGCCCGGTATTTCTCGGGGAGGTCGCCGACCTCGCCGTCGATCACGCTCCGGACGTCCCGGCGCTCGACCTCGTCGGTGAAGGCGGAGACGGGGCACGCCGGGTCGGGGAACCGCGTCGAGGCGCTGAGGTCCGGGGACGGCGCGAGGTTGGAGGCCGGGGTCTCGACGCGGCGGCGGCGGGCGATCTCGCCCCGGGCGTTGAGGGCGAGGCGTCGGGCGACCTCGCGGACCCAGCCGGCGATCGAGGCTCGCCAGGCGACGTCCGAGGCGCGCAGGGCGAGCAGCAGGAAGGTCGCCTGGAAGACGTCCTCCACGTCGTGCTCGCTACGGAGGAACCGGCGGCAGACGCGCCGGACGAGCCCGCCGTGGCGCTCCACCAGCTCCGCGAACGCGGCCTCCTCCCGCTCCTCCGCGAAGCGCCTCAGCAAGTTCGCGTCCGTGGCCCGTTCGATCATCGCGATTCCGGCCCTCGACCCATCCCGAACGACGTTGACTCCCGTATTATGTCGTTTCGGGGACCGGCCGAATGCGTTTTTCCGCCGGACGATCGGCCGAATCCTCGGTCGGAGAGGAAATCAAGGCGGTGATGGGCTTTAGGGAGAAGGCCTCGTCGGGCCGAGGCGAGGCGACCGAGGGCCGCTCGCGTGAACAGGCCGACTCGGAAGGCGTTCGAGGTCGGGGGTCGCGGTCGACCCCGATGCTTCGGGTCCGACCGCGACCTTGATCCAGGTCAGGAGAACAGGAGCCGGTTCATCCGGGAGACGACGTCCTTCATCGCGTCCAGGTCGCCGAGGCCGACCTCGGCGGTGATCCAGCCCTCGTAGCCCACGTCGACGAGGGCCTGCTTGACCTCCGGCCAGTCGATCTCGCCTTCGCCGAGGGGGTACCCGAAGCGTTTGGGCTTGGCGTACTCCTTGATGTGGACCTTCAGGATGCGCTGGCCCAGCTCGCGGATCCACTCCTGGGGGTAGGCGTACTCGACGATGTTGCCGACGTCGAAGTAGGCGCCGACGGCCGGGCTCTCGAACTCGTCGATGTAGCGGGCGAACTCGATCGGGCTGAGGAGGAACTTGTTCCAGACCTCCTCGACGGCGATCTTGACGCCGGCCTGCTCGGCGAACGGGATCAGCTCGCGGATGCGGGCCTGCGAGCGCTCCCAGGCCTCGCGGTAGGAGACCTTCTTGTTGACGACGGCGGGGACGACCAGGACGGTGGTCCCGCCGTAGGCCTTGCAGTCGAGGAACTCCTGCTTGATCGCGTCCATCCCGCGGGCGACGACGGCCGGGTCGGGGTCGGAGAGCGGGTCCTGCCAGTGGCGGGCGCCGCTGACGCCGTGGATGACCAGGCCGGTCTCGTCGCGGGCGGCGAGGAGCTCCTTCAGGTCGAGCTTGTTGGGGCTGATCAGCTCGACCCCCTCGAACCCGGCCTCCTTGAGCAGCTTGAAGGTCGGCAGCGCCGCCCCCTCGGTGAGGCCGCCCAGCATGAAGGCCCGCCGCCACTTGGGGGCCTCGGCCGCGAGGGCCGGGGCGGACTTCAGGGCCGTGGCCGCGGCGAGGCCGCCGGCGGCCGCGAGGAATCCCCTCCGGTCGATGTTGCGCGTCTGCATCGATCTGGACCTTTCGTCACGCGAGGAGTTCGGCGAGCTTCGCCTCCAGCAGCTCGCCCACGAGCGCCGGGTTGGCCTTGCCGCCGGTCTGCTTCATCACCTGGCCGCGGAGGAAGCCCTTGACGGCCTCGGGCTTCTTCTTGCCCCCCTTGAGGTCCTCGATCGCCTGGGGGTTGGCGGCGAGGGCCGCGTCGACGGCGGCGGCGATGGCCCCGCTGTCGGAGACCATCTTGTAGCCCCCCAGCTCGATGACCTTCTCGGCCGGGTCGCCGGTCTCGATCATCCGGCCCAGGACCTCGCGGCCCTGGTTGGTGTTCAGCTCGCCCCGCTTGACGCGGTTGATGAGGTCGGCCAGAGCCTCGGGGCGGACGGGGAAGTCGGCGATCGCGAGCTTCCGGTCCTTGATCGTGCGGAGGACGTCCTGCTGGATCCAGTTGCTGGCCAGCTTGTACTCGCTGGTCTCCCGGGCGACGGCGTCGAAGTATTCCGCCACGTCGTCCCCCTGCTCGACGAGGACGTTGGCGTCGTACGCGGGGAGGCCGAAGGCCGCCTGGAACCGCTCGCGGCGGGCGGCGGGGAGCTCGCCGATGGTGGCGCGGACGCGGGCCAGCCACTCCTCGTCGACCACGACGGGGACGAGGTCGGGCTCGGGGAAGTAGCGGTAGTCGGCCGCCGTCTCCTTCTCGCGCTGGGGCTTCGTCACCTCCTCGGCGTCGTTCCAGCCCCGGGTGGTCTTGGGCGAGTCCTTGATGGTCAGGCCGTCCTCGCGCCACTTGTTGTACTGGCGCTCGGTCTCGTAATGGATCGCCTTCTCGACGGCGCGGAAGCTGTTGAGGTTCTTGATCTCGACGATCGGGGTGGCGATCGTCTCGCCGTCGGCGTGGATGTGCAGGTTGACGTTGGCGTCGCAGCGGAGCGAGCCCTCCTGCATCTCGCAGTCGGAGACGCCCAGGTAGCGGAGCGTGAGCCGCAGCTCCTCCAGGCAGCCGCGGGCGTCGGCCGCCGACCGGATCTCGGGCTCGCTGACGATCTCCAGGAGCGGGATGCCGGCGCGGTTGAGGTCGACCTCGGAGTAGTCGCCGACGCCGTGGGTCAGCTTGCCGGTGTCCTCCTCCAGGTGGACGCGGGTCAGGGCGCAACGCCCGCCGCCGCCGTCCTTGCGGACCGGGATGTCGAGCCAGCCGCCGGTGGAGAAGGGGAGGTCGTACTGGCTGATCTGGTAGTTCTTCGGCAGGTCGGGGTAGTAGTAGTTCTTCCGGTCCCACTTGGTGAACGGCGTGATCTCCGCGTGGAGCGCGACGGCCGTCTTGAGGGCCAGCTCGAACGCCTTGCGGTTCATCACCGGCAGGGTCCCGGGGAGGCCGAGGGAGACCGGGTCGGTCTGGGTGTTCGGCGGCAGGCCGAACTCGGTCCCGCACCAGGAGAACATCTTGCTCTCGGTCTGGAGCTGGACGTGGATCTCGAGGCCGATGACGACGTCGTAGGGATGGCTGCTCATGTCGGGGGCCCGCCGGGCTTCCTGGGGATTCGAGGCGTTCTCAATCGGGAGTCGGGGGGCCGGTCCGCTCGGCGTCCCCCTCGCTGAGGGCGGGCCTCAGGCAAGCGCCGGCCGCTTGCGGTTCCAGTCGGTCTCGCGTTCGAAGACGCGGGCGGTGCGGAGGAGGTTCTCCTCGGCGAAGGCGGGGGCCAGGAGCTGGAGGCCGATCGGCAGGCCCGACTTCGTCAGCCCGCAGGGGACGCTCAGGCCGGGGATGCCGGCGAGGTTGGCCGTGATCGTGTAGATGTCCGACAGGTACATCGCCAGCGGGTCCGCCGTGCGCTCGCCGAGCTTGAAGGCCGGCGAGGGGGAGGTGGGGCCGAGGATCACGTCGACGTCGCGGAAGGCCGCGTCGAAGTCGTTGCGGATCAGCCGCCGGACCTTGAGCGCCTGGTTGTAGTACTGGTCGGCGTAGCCGGCCGAGAGGCAGAACGTCCCCAGCATGATCCGCCGCTTGACCTCGGCGCCGAACCCCTCGGCGCGGCTGGCCATCATCATGCGGACCAGCGGGTGGAGCTCCTCCTCGCCGGGATACTTGGGCGACCAGTCCTCGGCGCGGTGGCCGAAGATGGTGCCGTCGTAGCGCGAGAGGTTGCTGGAGCACTCGGCCGGGGCGACGATGTAGTAGGCCGGCACGCCGTACTTGGAGTTGGGGAGCGAGACGTCCTTGATGGTCGCCCCGGCCTTCTCGTAGACCCGGACGGCCTCGCGGACGGCGGCCTCGACCTCGGGGTCGAGCCCCTCGCCGAAGAACTCGCGGGCGACGCCGATCCGGAGCGATTCGGGCTTCCGGTCGAGCGTGGCGAGGTAGTCGGGCACCGGCCGGTCGACGCTGGTCGCGTCGCGGTCGTCGCGGCCGGAGATGGCCTGCAGGACGAGGGCGGCGTCGGCCAGGTCGTGCGAGAAGGGCCCGATCTGGTCGAGCGAGCTGGCGAAGGCGATCAGGCCGTAGCGGCTGACGCGGCCGTAGGTCGGCTTGAGGCCGACGACCCCGCAGACGGCGGCCGGCTGGCGGATCGAGCCGCCGGTGTCGGTCCCGAGCGAGACGGGGGCCAGGTCGGCGGCGACGGCCGCGGCCGATCCCCCCGACGACCCGCCGGGGATGCGGGCCTCGTCCCACGGGTTCAGCGTGGGGCCGTAGGCGCTGTTCTCGGTGGACGAGCCCATCGCGAACTCGTCCATGTTCGTCTTGCCGAACAGGATCGCGCCGGCCCGCCGGAGCCTCACGATCGCGGTGGCGTCGTACGGGGGCCGGAAGTCCTTGAGCATCCGGCTGCCGCAGGTGGTAGGCTCGCCGTCGACGCAGAGGACGTCCTTGATCGCGACCGGGACGCCGGCGAGCGGGCCCACCGGCCGCCCGGCGGCGCGGTCGGCGTCGACCGCCCGGGCCTGGTCGAGGGCGCGCTCGGGGTCGAGGTGGACGAAGACGTTGAGCCGCTTCAGGGCCTCGGCCCGGTCGAGGTAGGCGCGGACGAGCTCCTCGCTGCGGATCTCCCCGGCGTTCAGCTTGGCGAGCAGGCTCGCGGCGGTGGCGTCTTTCAGCAGGTCGGCGTTCATGGGGGGCGGGGTCTCGGGTCGGGCGGGGGGCGCGGTCAGTCGAGGACGGCGGGGACGAGGAAGCTCTCCTCGTTCCGCTTGGGGGCGTTGGCCAGGGCCGCCTCGCGCGGGAGGGACGGGCCGCGGGCGTCGTCGCGGAAGACGTTGCGGACCTCGACCCCGTGGGCCAGCGGCTCGACGCCCGAGGTGTCGGGCTCCTGGAGCTGGGCGACGTAATCGACGATCGCGTTGAGCTGCCCGGTGAAGGTTTCCAGCTCCTCGGGGCTCAGCCGGAGGCGCGCCAGGACGGCGACCTTGGCCACTTCTCGGGTCGACAGCGACATCGTCCGGCTCTCTCCTCGATCGGCTCCGGGTCCCTCGGCCGCGCCCCGCCGGGGGCGGCGCACCGGGTCAGTCTGACAGATTCGCCCGGCGTCTTCAAGGCGCGGGGCGTGCCGCGCGGAGGCCGGGCGCCTGCATGCCCGACCGCTCTGGTGCCGGGCGGCCCGATCCACCATAATGGGCCTCGAAAGGGGGCCGGACCGTTCGTTTCTCGCGAGGGGGAGGGCCAGGAGACCCGAGCGCCGTCAGACGGAAGGCACCCGCGCCATGCACGCCGACATCGACCTGATCGTGACCCTGACGGGGGGCATGGCCGCCGCCCTGGTCCTGGGCTACATCACCCTCAAGCTCAAGCTCTCGCCGATCGTCGGCTACCTGCTGGCGGGCATCGCCGTCGGCCCGGCCACGCCCGGGTTCACGGCCGACCAGCACCTGGCCGACCAGCTCGCCGAGGTCGGCGTGATCCTGCTGATGTTCGGCGTCGGCCTGCAGTTCCACCTGAAGGAGCTGCTGGCGGTCAAGAGCGTGGCCATCCCCGGCGCGATCTGCCAGAGCGTCACCGCGACCGTCCTGGGGACGCTGCTCGGCCACTACCACGGCTGGGGCTGGTCGGCCGGCCTGGTCTTCGGCATGGCGATCTCGGTGGCGAGCACCGTGGTCCTGGTCCGCGTCCTGGCCGACAACGGCGACCTGCACACCCAGACCGGCCACATCGCGGTCGGCTGGCTGGTCGTGGAGGACCTCTTCACGGTCTTCATGCTGGTCATGATGCCGGTCGTCTTCGGCGGCGGGGCGAGCGGCCCGGCGGCGGTGGCCTCGGCGGTCGGCATCGCCACCGTGAAGGTCGCGGTCATGATCGCGTTGACCTTCATCGTGGGCGAACGGGCCATACCCTGGCTCCTCGACCGCGCCGCGGCCACCCGCTCGCGCGAGCTGTTCACGCTGACGGTGCTGGTCGTCGCGCTGGGGATCGCCGTGACGGCGGCCAAGGTCTTCGACGTCTCGATGGCCCTGGGCGCGTTCCTGGCCGGCATGGTGGTGGGCCGTTCGCAGTTCAGCCTCCGGGCGGCCACCGAGGCCCTCCCGATGCGGGACGCCTTCGCTGTCATCTTCTTCGTCTCGGTGGGGATGCTGTTCAGCCCCCGCTCGCTGATGGAGTCGCCCGGGCTGATCATGGCGACGCTCGGGGTGATCCTGATCGGCAAGCCGCTGGCCGCCTGGGTGATCGTCCACCTGCTGGGATATCCGCTCCGGGCGGCGATCTCGGTCGGCGTGGTGCTCGCGCAGATCGGCGAGTTCTCCTTCATCCTGGCGACCGCCGGCAAGTCGCTGAAGATCCTGGACGACGAGGCGTCGAACGTGCTGATCGCGTCGGCGATCATCACCATCACCCTCAACCCGGTCCTCTACCGGACGATCGGGGCGATGGAGGGCTTCCTCAAGAGGTTCATGAAGGACCCGGTGCCGGTCGAGAACCGCGTCCAGCACGACGAGGACGAGCCGGAGGCCTCCGGGCGGCACCGCGTCGTCGTCATCGGCTACGGGCCGGTCGGCAAGACCCTGGCGCGGCTCCTGCGCGACAACCGGATCGACCCGGTGGTCGTCGAGCTGAACATGGACACCGTCCGCCGGCTGGAGGACGACGGCGTCCGGGCCCTCTACGGCGACGCCATGCACCGCGAGGTCCTGGAGCACGCCGGGGTGGGCAAGGCCGTGGGCCTGATCCTCAGCAGCTCCACGATGCACGGCGGCAAGGAGACGATCCGGCTGGCCCGCGACATCAACCCCGACGTCTTCATCCTCGCCCGCACGACGTACCTCCGCGAGGTGGCCGAGATGCGGGCGGCCGGCGCCGACAGCGTCTTCTCGGGCGAGGGCGAGGTGGCGTTGGCGATGACCGAGTCGCTCCTGCACCGCCTCGGCGCCACGCCCGACCAGGTGGACCGCGAGCGGGCCCGCGTCCACGCCGAATTCTCCGCGATGACCTCGACGGGCGACGAGCCCCGCACGCCCCCCCCGGCCGACGGCGCCCCGCCGGCCGAGCCCCCCGCCCCCGGGGCCCCGGAGACGACCTCCGCCGGCCGCGTCAACCCTCTCGGGGAATGACGCCCGCACCCCCGGTTTGACGGACGGCCCGGCGGATTTCTAAGATGGCCCGGCCCGGGGCGTCGGCGCGACGCCTCGCGGGGCGACGGCCGTTGGCACCCTTTCACCCGAGCATCGGGGCGGTTTTCATGGCGATCGAAGGTCCGGTGGCGATCATCCTGGCGGCCGGCCAGGGCAAGCGGATGGTGTCCGACAGGGCGAAGGTCCTGCACGAGGTCTGCGGCCGGCCGATGATCGGCTACGTCGTGGACGCGGCCCGCGGCGCCGGCGCCAAGACCATCATCGTCGTCGTCGGCTATGCGGCCGACCAGCTCTACGAGGCCCTCGACGGCGAGCCCGACATCCTCTTCTCCGTCCAGGACCGCCAGCTCGGCACCGGCCACGCCGTCAAGGTCTGCCGGCCCCTGCTGGAGGGGTACGAGGGCCCGATCCTCGTCCTCGTCGGCGACGAGCCGCTGCTCCGCCCCGAGCCCCTGGCCGACCTGCTCGACCGCCAGCATCGCGAGGGGGCCGCCTGCCTCCTGGGAACGGCCGAGGTCGACGACCCCTCGGGCTTCGGCCGGATCCTCCGCGACTCAGCCGGCCGCTTCCTCCGCATCGTCGAGGAGCGCGACGCCGCCCCCGAGGAGCGCACGATCCGCGAGGTCAACCCGAGCTGCTACGTCTTCGAGCTCCCCGCGCTGTGGGAGGCCCTGGACCTGATCGGCACCAGCAACGCCCAGGGCGAATACTACCTGACCGACGCCCCCGAGCGGCTCATGCAGATGGGCCGCAAGGTCGTCGCGCTCAACGTGCTCTCGGGCGACGACATCCTGGGGGTCAACACCCGCCAGCACCTGGCCCAGGCCGGGGCCGTGATGCAGGCCCGGATCCAGGACCGCTGGATGACCGAAGGGGTCTCGATCGTCGACCCCGGCAACACCTACATCGACGGCCGCGCGACCATCGGCCGCGACACGGTGATCTACCCCTTCACCGTCCTCTCCGGCGAGGTGAAGGTCGGCGCCCGCTGCAAGGTCGGGCCGTTCGCCCACCTGCGTCCCGGCACCGAGCTGGCCGACGGCGTCGAGGTCGGCGCGTTCGTCGAGGTCGCCCGCTCGTCGCTCGACGCCGGGACGGTCGTCCGCCACCTGGCCTACCTCGGCGACGCCCGCGTCGGCGCGGGCGTGAACTTCGGCTGCGGCGCGATCACGGCCAACTTCGACGGCCAGGCCAAGCACCCGACGACCATCGGGGCCGGGGCCCGCATCGGCTCGAACGCCGTCCTGGTCGCCCCCGTCGAGGTCGGCGAGAAGGCCGTCGTCGGGGCCGGCGCCGTCGTCACCCGCAACGCCGACGTCCCCCCCGGCGCGACCGTCGTCGGCGTGCCGGCCCGCCCCGTCAAGCCGGGCGACTGAGTCGCCGCCCCTCCGCTCGTCCTCCCCTGCGCCCTCGAAACGATCGGAAGGACGGCTGTCAGGAGGCTCTCGTGGACGTTCTCGAATTCGTCACAGCCTTGAAGAAGGCCGTTCGAGACGGGGCCGAGCAGGAGGCGGAGTATCTCGCGTCGCCCCCATCTTCGCGACCGCCCGCCCACCTGGCTCGTTTCGCGAGCTGGGTCCAGGGCCTGACGGACGCCGACAGGGCCGAACTGCGCGACCTGCTGCGATACGTCGCGGAAGGCGGCCTGTTCGCGGCCCTGACGTATCTCGACAATCTGGCCACCCTCACTCACGAGGGCGGGCGTTTCGAGCTCTGGTTCGCGCCGGAGAATGGCGAGCGAATCCTGCTCAACGACCCGGACGGGGACCTCCTGAAAGATCTATTCAACAACTCCGACTGAAACATCGAGGTTGAGAGCCCTCAGATCGCGCCGGTCCGCGCTT
>Ga0182738_1008374_pt1 | contig 10276 bp, 6 predicted proteins | sample eDN5th30CBELigMG_FD_128876 | JGI IMG/M metagenome (GOLD analysis project Ga0182738, IMG submission 128876) | Enriched Miracle-Growth compost microbial communities from Emeryville, California, USA - eDNA 5th pass 30_C BE-Lig MG (version 2)... ... | reverse complement strand
TTAAAGACACGCTCAACTACTGGCGCAAATGGATCAGCCGCAGCAGCTACCAGGGTCGCTGGCGTGAGATTGTCAACCGGTCTGCTCTGGTTCTGAAACTCCTTACCTCTCACCGGTTTGGTTCCATTATCGCCAGCCCCACCTTTGGTCTGCCAGAACAAGTCGGAGGCGTCCGCAACTGGGACTACCGCTACACCTGGATCCGCGACAGTTCTTTTACGCTCTACGCCCTCATGCGCCTCGGCTATACAGATGAAGCCCACGCTTTTATGCGCTGGCTGGAAAAACGCTGCGAGGAAAGCAACACCAGCTATGGCGGCCTTCAACTCATGTATGGAATCGACGGCCGCCACAAACTTACGGAAGTCACCCTGCCGAACCTCGAGGGCTACAAACGCTCACAGCCTGTCCGCATCGGGAACGGCGCTTACAGCCAGACGCAACTGGATATCTACGGCGAACTGATGGACTCCGTCTACCTTTACGACAAATTTGGGGGCCCGGTCAATTACGACATGTGGCAGGATCTCACACGCATTCTGGACTGGCTTACTGATAACTGGCAAATGCCCGACCACGGGATCTGGGAGGTCCGCGGCGGACAACGGGAATTCCTCTATACGCGCGTTATGAACTGGGTGGCGCTGGACCGCGGCGTACGCCTGGCCATGAAACGCTCGCTTCCCGCGCCTCTTGATAAATGGAGCAAAGCCCGCAACGACATCTACCAGGACGTTTTCCAGAATTTCTGGAACGATGACCTTCAGGCTTTCGTGCAGAGCAAGGGCAGCAACGTCCTCGATGCTGCGTGTCTCGTTATGCCCCTCGTGCGCTTTATCGGCCCGCGGGATCCCCGCTGGCTGTCAACGATGAAAGCTGTGGAAGCGCATCTGCTTTCAGACAGCCTCGTCTACCGTTATCTCCCCCCGGGCGAAAAAAAGCTGACCGAAGCTCATGTCAATCCCATGGACGGCATCACCGGCACGGAAGGGACGTTTAGCATGTGCAGCTTCTGGTATGTGGAATGCCTCAGCCGCAGCGGCGACCTCCACCAGGCCCGCTTTCTCTTCGAAAAAATGCTCGGCTATGCCAACCATCTCGGTCTTTTTGGCGAGGAGCTCGGCCCCAAAGGCGAACAACTGGGCAACTTCCCCCAGGCGTTCACGCATCTCGCCCTGATCAGCGCGGCGTTTGATCTGAACCGCCGACTGGATGATGCGGGGGTGGTGGGGTAATCGCTGCATCTATAGCCCTGGGAAGGGCGGCACGGGGCATGATGCATCAGGAAAATTGCGCATGGAGGTGGCGTGGCAGTCACTCCTGGGCTGGAACTTCCCTGGGGAAATTGGAAATCCACTCTGTTTGGTGGCGGGTAAGTGATCATGAGACCTGAAATAACGCTGCGCCGCCGGGGAACCGATTCCCGCACGGGAACTTAGCAAAAGAGCGCGCAGGTGGTCTGGCAAAAGCAATAGCGACATCGCTGGAAAGTTGTTTAATGGCTCATCACGATGTTTCCTTCGGTTCACCTTTTTCCGGTGGCAAAACATACCTGTCTTCCGGTGGCAGCCAATCGTAAATCTTTCCATCTTTTCCGAGGCAGCCAACGTAAACAACTTCTTCGGGATTTCCGACAAACCGGTCATCCCGCTTGCGGCGTTTCCGTGGCTTTTTAGGATTTTCTGAAGGAGCGCCGAACAAGAAAGTCGTCATGCGTTCATAGCGCTCCAGGAGGTGTTCGGCACGATGGCGGTCGTCTACAAACCCTTTTGAGTCGTAAATCTTGTCCACATACGAATCGACATTTTTGTGAGCCTTACGCAGATCAGCGGGCATGATGGTGGGATCATATAAATCGGCCAGGGTAGAATCCGGGTAAGCGGCGCGTGCATCCAGAACAGCCTGGCCGAGTTGACTTAGCTTTTGTTTCTGGAGTTCGCTGAGCTCTGGTACCGGGAAGGTGTTGTAGACGATGCCGATGGAGTATCGATATCTACTTTCCAGGCGGCCACCAAACGTTCTAAGCCAGGCCATATGCATTCGCGAGGTGAGCAGGGCGAAAACCCAGTTTTGCACATCCAGGAGAACCTGAGCTGAATCACTTGCTATTGTGGGCGGTTTCGCGTGAGCAATCGGTGCATACTCGCGTTTTTCGGAACTTACACGAGGTATAACCAGGTAAGGAGTCTTTGGGATTACATTTACATGGTAAATGGTCGGCGTGTTTGCCAGTGCACGCGTGGGAGCGCTCCGGCTGCTTTCGCGAAATGTTTTCACCTTTTCCACGCGCTCCATGACTGCGGGCATACTGCGAATTTCGGCTGGAGTCGCATCGTGAAGTGCCAAAATGTAACGAACGCCGCCATTGATGAGCTCTTCTGCACCTATAAACGGACGTAGGAACCGTGCAGCGCCCGGTTCTCTAGCAATGAAAGCATCTTTTTCCTCAGGGGTAAAGATGAAGTTTCCGTCGTCTATGGGCTTCGAACCTATAACGAGTTTTGGGAAACAGTTCAGTGGCTTGTTCTCTTCATGAATCACCAGGTGCGGGTTGCTCAGCTTTTCTGCGGCGATAAGATAGGGCGACAGCTTTTTGTGACGGCTTTCTTTTGGTTCTCCTTTGATATCGTCGTAAGAAAACAGCCGTTTAGATTCCGGTTCACTGGCGCGCAGAGTCAGACCCAGTATGACGACATGAACATGGGCCATGCCACGGGCGTCGCTGCCCCAGGCGAATGTGCGATGCCCGAAAGAAATTTCGAGTCCGCAGCGGTCAAACAAGAGTGGCCAAAGCTGTGCCACCTGTTCTCCCTGGGTTATTGAATTTGTGGCGACGAACCCAATTGACGCGCCGCCGAGGCGGGCATAATCGCCGGCTTTCAGAAACCATGCTGCGACATAATCGAGGGTGCCGCCAGATTTCCCAAGATTTGCAATGCTGCGGACTTGCTGGCGCTGAAAATCCGACTGATATTTTGCACCAATAAACGGCGGATTGCCAAAAACAAAGCTGCATTCCTTTGGCGGCAAGACTTTCGTCCAGTCGACTTCAAGAGCATCAGCATGGAGGATGTTCGGTGAAGTCTTCAACGGGATCCGCAGAGTCAGCTCTCCAAATTTTTGCGAAAATGCGACGTTGGCAATGTGATCGGTCATCCACATTGCGACTTCCGCTATCCGCGCAGGAAACTCGCCAATTTCTATGCCATAGAACTGATCGACGTCAAGTAGCGGCAACGAAAACTGATCATTAAGCTTATGCAGTTCTTCCAGAATTTCCAGCTCCAGCGCTCGCAATTCCCGGTATGCAATGACGAGAAAGTTTCCGCAGCCGCAGGCGGGATCAAACAGCTTAAGTCTTCGCAGTTTTTCCTGAAAATCTCGGAGTGCCGTAGCCCGGCCTTTGTCCCGGCGCTCTTTCAGACGCTGAAATTCTGCGCGAAGATCATCGAGAAAGAGCGGCTGGATGACTTTGAGTATGTTTTTTTCGGTGGTATAGTGGGCGCCTTTTTTCCGGCGTTCTTTTGAATCCATGACGCTTTGAAACAGGGAGCCAAAAATGGCAGGAGAGATAACGCTCCAGTTGAACGCGCATGCTATTAAAAGCTGCTGGCGCATGATCTTGTTAAAAGATGGTGTGCGCAGTCGTTCGGCAAAGAGGTTTCCATTTACATAGGGAAACTGGGCCAGGTCTTCATCAAGGTTTGACTGGCGCTCATTCCCGGGTGTGTTCAGAACTTCGAAAAGCTGGTTCAGCCATGGGCCGACATCTGCGCCGTCTTCGCTGGTACGCTGTTCAATGAGGCCGGTAAAAATTTCACGCGGTTCAAAAATTCCGGTATCATCGGCAAACAGACAAAAGAGAAGGCGGACCAGGAATCGCTCGAGGTCATGACCAGTATAGCCTGTCTGCTTGAGTCCGTCATGGAGTTGTCCCATAAGTTCGGATGCTTCAATGTTAGCGGGGTCCTGATCGCGAAAGCTTCGGCGTTCAATGCCGATAATAAATCCAAAGGCTTCGACATGATCGGGTAATTCCGATAATAAAAAGCAGACTTCAATTCCAAGTTCGAGATCATATAGTTCAAAACTTTGGAAGTCCGACAGGAGCAGGTAGCGGGGCAGCTCGGAATCTTTAAGACCAGGGAAGTATTCGAACGCCTGGGTCTTTGCGAGATTGAGCTTGCGTCCGGCGCTTTTCTGTTCAACAAGCAGAACACCCTTCCAGAACAGGTCAATGTAGCCGCGTTTATTTTCTGGAAGATTTCGCACAGGGTGCTCGAAGGAAGCGACCTTGCGCCGCTGCACCCCAAAAACTTCAAAAAAGTCATTGTAGAAGCTTTGGGTTTCGCCGCGTTCGTATTGGGCGTCCTTCCATTCAAAAGCGAAACGTGCTGCATTTGTCCGTATCTGGTTCCAGCTCAGGTGAGGCATTCTTTAACCTTCATATCCTGCGTTATCATTTATGGGTTGTTCTACAGGTATTGCCAAACCTGAAGGCAGTCAAAGAATAATGAATTCTATGTTTCAAACCCGAGCACGGCTCCGCCGGGGATTGCGCCTTCTCGCAGGATTTTCCAGGGCTTTTCTGATATGTCTGCAATTGTGGTGCGCACCTGCGGCGGTGGGGCGCCGGCGTCTATAATTGCGCCGACTTTGCCGGTCAGCTCTGCCAGATCACGGTTCCAGGAGGTCACCGCCAGCGGGCGGCCCAGCATACTGAGAATGGATAAGGAAATGTTATCCTGCGGCTGGCGCACGGCCAGTTTGCCATCCCGGGCCAGATACGCACCCACGGCTCCTCCGCTCTTAAAGACAAGGGTCAGCGGGCCAGGCCAGAGCTCATCCAGGAGTGGCTCCAGCGCGTCAACATCGGTCCGGGCCAGGTGTTTTAACTGGGATGTGGAGTTGATCATTATAGCCAGCGGCTTATCCGGAGGCAATCCGGCGAGCGCGCGAAGCTGCTCGACTGCGGTAGCATTTGTGGCGTCGACGGCAACGGCCAGCATGGTGTCTGCGGGGAATGCCAGAATGTGGCCTTCCAGCAGAAGATCTGCCGTCTGCTCGATCACGTCCACGTCGGGAAACTCGCCAGAGACTCGAAAGAGCTGGGGTTTATCTGGCGGGCTGGCCGCCGGGCGTGCATGGGCGGGTGGAGCGGGATTTATCACCACGCGCGCTGGCTGCTCCCCAGCGTCTGACGCGGAAAAGCCGAGCTGCCCTGCTGCAGTCTCCCTGCGGCGTTTGGGCCGGGCTTCGGCCACCCGTTCGGATGCCTTCTGAAACCCGGGCAACTGCTGGAGTCTTTCCGAAATCCGTTGCAGCCTGTCTTCGTCAAACTCATAGAAACCGGCCTGATCGAGAGATGACGGCTTGAAAAATGGTTCTGCGGATGTTTCCCCGGAGGCATCAACTGAAGCAAGGGCCTGGCGAAACGTGTCCTCCTGTGTCCCGGCTGCTTCCAGCAAATCCGCCAGATCCTCGTTTCTCGAATCGAGCAATCCCTCAAGGAAATCAGGAATCGTCAGGATATCCGATTTGCGCTGCCGAGCTTTCTCCTTTGCCTGGGCCACGGCCAGAAATATACTGTCGGCGGGGCTGGCCTCCGCTGTGCCGCTGTCAACGCGTTCCAGGGATTCCAATTTCTGAGCAAGATGATTTTCGCTCAGCCCGGACGCCTGCAGTGCAGCGTGGTAGTGTTCTGGCAATGCCGCCAGGTAATGAACTGCAGTGACTTCGGCATGGTTATGCTGCTGGGCTATTTCGCGTCCAGCGGTCATGAGCTGGCGCAGAGGCACGCTGAAATCGACAGGTTTTTCAGGATGGATCGGCTGTGGCTCGGATTTCGGCAGGGGCGATTTTACCGGCAGCGCCATCAGGTTTTCCAGGTGGTACAGAATCGCCTGGTCTTCCGGATCCCGGTCGGTCGCCAGGCGAGGTGCCGCACTGGGCTGCGTTTGATCAGCGGTCGGGGATGGATGGGCTGGAGCGATTTGGGATGCCGGGGACTTGTCCGCTGTATTGACCGAGGCGTTTGCTCCGGCGAGAGCGGCCAGGATTTGCACGATTGCGTCGGTTGTGGCGGCAAAACAAAACAGGACGGGGGAATCCGCCAGCAACAGAGTCAGGCGGGCGGGATCCGCAGCGGCCGGCGCCCACACAATCACTGGTATCGCGGGATCAACGGCCGTGCTGAGGGCGGCCGCATGACGGCCATCGGAGTCCACCAGAATGCACGCCAGGACGTCGTTTTTATCCAGGGCCATGGCCCATTGCAATGCTTCTCTGGGCTGAGCGGCGGTACATTCCAGAAGGGCAAGTCCGCAAGACTGTGCAGCAGCATTTAATGCCTGGGCTGGGTTTGGCTGTCCCGGTTGACCAATCACTGCAAGGCTGGATTTCATGGTGGAAATTACCGTTTGGAGGGGGTTTGGATTCTAAGGAAGAGGTGTGTCACTTTTCACTTGAATTTCGGTTGCGCGCTGACTAAGGCCACGCAACTCTGGTTTTTTTGCCACGTGACTAGAGCGCCTGCCTGGCAGATGGGGGTTGGCCGAGACAGCACGTAATGCTTTTTCGTGAAGGATGATATCGGTAAGAGCCTGATTCGCACCGACATTGCAAAGCCAGAGCGTCGCCATTTTTAGCCCTGGATCTCGGCACGGAACCATGCGTGGGTTTGTGTCGGACGGGGTGTGGAGGGTCCACACCAATGGAGCGACTTCTGTGGTAATGCGCGGCGGAGGGAGAATCTGTGCGATGAGGACCGGCAATCATCTGGAACGTGATTTCGTGAGGGGCTGAGCACGCATGAAAAGAGCGCCCGAATCTCGACTTTCAGATTTTGAGCAGCTGATTGATCTTGGTAAGGAAAAGGGACATCTTACCTACGCAGAGATCAACAAACATTTGCCCGAAGATGTGAGTTCTTCCGATATGGAAACTCTTCTGGATGAACTGGAAGAACTCGATATTGAAGTTTACGATGAAAAAGATATGGCTGCCCACGCTGCTAAAGGCGAGGAAGCCGATGCGGAAGCCGAAGCCGAAGAGGCGGAAGAAAAGCCCGGGAACCGCGATGAAGACCTGCAGGATGAACCCGTGCAGGAGAGTGAAGGCACCAAGATCGATGATCCGGTTCGCCTTTACCTGATGGAAATGGGCAAGGTGCCACTGCTGACCCGTGAAGAGGAAGTGACTCTCGCCAAGCAGATCGAAAAGGGTCGGCACGAAATCACGGCAGCTATCGCCCGCGCCAGCGCCACGGCCGGTGAACTCAAGAAGATTTACACGCGCGTTGAATCCGGTGCGTTTAATCTCAACGATATTCTTCGTGCCAATATTGATGAAAGCGATCCGGATGAGCGCAACCGTTATGTGCGCCACGTGCTTGATAACCTGGATATCGTTCTAGGTTATTACAGCGAAATTCTCGACCGTTTGGACCAGTTGGAAGATCCTGCGCTGACTGACGAGGAAAGCGATTGCCTGCATAAGGAAATCGAGGAACGCCGCGGCATTATTTACCAGCACCTGCTGAAGATTGACCTGAACTTTAACATTATTGAACAGGTGGCATCACGGATAAAGGAGGTGGCTCGCCGTATTGAGGAGGCCAACAATGATATCCGCGATGTTATCGTCCGGACAATGCTCAGCGAAGAGGACCTGCGGCGCATTGTGAAGCGTACCCGTCGCAACAGCCCTGAAGCCAAAGCCCTGGAGCGGCTGCACGGGTTTACCATTGACCAGTTTATCAAGATGGATAAGCGGGTTCGCAGCGCTCAGCGCGTGGTGAAGCGGCTGGAGAAGGAAGCCGGCAACACGTATGAAGAGCTGGCCGTCATTGTGAAAGAAATTGTTGCTGGAGAGCGCGAGGCTCACCGGGCAAAGATGAAAGTGGTGGAGGCGAACCTTCGCCTCGTGGTCTCGATTGCGAAGAAGTATACGAACCGCGGATTGCAGTTCCTGGACCTGATCCAGGAGGGCAACATCGGCCTTATGCGCGCTGTTGACAAGTTTGAGTACCAGCGCGGCTATAAGTTTTCCACTTACGCCACCTGGTGGATTCGGCAGGCTGTGACGCGAGCCATTGCAGACCAGGCCCGCACGATTCGTATTCCGGTTCACATGATTGAGACTATTAACAAGCTGAGCAGAATCAGCCGGTTCCTGGTTCAGGAGCTTGGCCGCGAGCCCACGCCGGATGAAATTGCCGTGAAAATGGGCCTGCCGGTGGATAAAATCCGCAAGGTGTTTAAAATCGCCCAGCAGCCTATCTCTCTGGAAACACCGATCGGTGAAGATGGGGACTCAACGTTTGGTGATTTTATCAATGATCCGGATGCAGTTAACCCGGCCAGTGCCGCGGCAAATACATTGCGGCAGGGGCGGATTGAGGAAGTGCTTTCCAGCCTGACGGAGCGCGAGGAAAAGGTGCTGCGGCTGCGTTTTGGAATTGGCACCAGCGACTTCCCGCGAACGCTGGAAGAGGTGGGCACGATCTTCAACGTGACTCGCGAACGCGTTCGGCAGATCGAGACAAAGGCTCTGAACAAATTGCGTCACCCGCAGCGGCGGCAAAAGCTGTTGGAATTCATGGATTAGTCCTGGCGCCGCGCAGCTCTGCGGCATTTGGCAACGTTCTATATTTTTCAATTAACAGGCGGTGGGTTGCTCCACCGCCTTTATCTTTGTAAGAGGGTCAGCTATGTCATTCCAGATTTTACCTGCTATTGATCTTATGGACGGGGCCTGTGTGCGCCTGCAGCAGGGAGATGCCAACCGAAAAACCCGCTACCCCGTGCCGCCTGCGCAGGTGGCTGGTGATTATGCAGCGGCGGGCGCACGGCGCATCCATGTGGTTGATTTGGACGGGGCGTTTGGCGGCGTCCCGCGCAACCTGGATGCCATCCGCGTCATCCGGGCTGCTGTGCCGCAGGATGTGGAAATCGAGGTGGGCGGCGGCATCCGGGAAGCGGCTACGGTGGAGCGCCTGTTCGAGGCTGGAATCAATTACGCGGTCATCGGGACCCAGGCGCTGGAAGCTCCGGAATTTCTGGCGCAGATGATCCAGCAGCATGGTGACAGGATCATTGTGGGAGCGGATGCCCGGGACGGGAAACTTTCCACTCGCGGCTGGACGGTGGATTCGGATGTGGTGGCTACGGATTTCCTGGCAGGTCTGCGACAGAATCTGGGCCTGGCCAGTGTCATTTTTACAGATATTGCGCGAGATGGAATGTTTACATCGCCCAACAAAGACGCCTACCTGGAGCTCTTGAAAATTGACGGGCTTAAGGTGATCGCCAGTGGCGGAGTGGGGTCTGAAGACGACGTGCTGGAACTGGCTCGCCTGAATAACCCAAATTTGCTGGGCGTAATCGTGGGTAAGGCCATATACGATGGTCGGCTGAGGCTGGCTGAGACTATCGAGAAACTGTCAAATCTCAGTGTGGCAGATCAGGACTGAAATTTGCTGTTAGGCCCAGTGGTAATTAGACAACAAGTGTAAAGGAACCTCAATCATGTCCGACATCGTCGCTGAGCTGTCAGATGCCAGCTTTGAACAAGAGATCGTTACGAACAAGGGAACTTACCTGGTCGATTTTTGGGCGCCCTGGTGCGGCCCGTGCCGCCTGGTTGCTCCGATTGTTGAAGAGCTTGCCTCGGAATACAAGGAGCAGCTGAAAGTCGGCAAGATTAACGTGGATGACCACCAGGTCACTGCAGGCAAATTTGGAGTGATGAACATTCCGACTCTGCTGATTTTTAAAGACGGGGAGCTCAAAGAGCGAATCACGGGCGCACTCCCGAAGCCGGCTTTGAAGCAGGCCATCGACAAGGCACTTGCCTAGTCTGCGGAGTGGGTCCCGGGCTGCGGCCCAGGTTTGAAAGAAATATTGCATTTTGAACGGCGCTTTCGGGCGCCGTTTTTTTTAGGCTTCGGCTGCCCGGAGACGACCCAGGATGGCGCGGTAGTCGTGAGGGGGCGCTTGCCTGAAGCTCATCTTTTCACCGGTGCGAGGGTGGGCAAATCGCAGTTCATGAGCGTGCAGCATCTGCCGGCTGATGGCTTTGAGTGCCGCCCGCAGACTGGTATCGTAGGGGGAAATCAGCTGAGCGGCGAGATCCGCTCCCCCGCCGTAAGTTACGTCTCCCAAAACGGGATGCCCGATATGGGCAAGATGGACGCGGATCTGGTGGGTGCGTCCGGTGTCGAGCTTGCATTCGATTTCGGCACCGCCGTGGAATGGGTTGAGCACTCGCCAGTGGG
>Ga0182738_1008373_pt1 | contig 10276 bp, 1 predicted proteins | sample eDN5th30CBELigMG_FD_128876 | JGI IMG/M metagenome (GOLD analysis project Ga0182738, IMG submission 128876) | Enriched Miracle-Growth compost microbial communities from Emeryville, California, USA - eDNA 5th pass 30_C BE-Lig MG (version 2)... ... | reverse complement strand
TTAATCGAATATGGATATTCGCACTTTGAGTTGCATTTATTCTCATACTCATAAAAATAATCTGAATCTGGACATGGAGACAAACATTGAAGAACCCCACTGTACGTACTTTGAACGTATGGTGTTGGACAGGAAGCGAGGCAAGAAGCATTTTTGTACCAGAAAATACCAGGATCACATGGATGATCACAGTATTGAGCATTCGGCTCGAATCTCTTGACAAATGGAGATAAGCAAGAACTCATGCAGGTTTTATTTTCATATAGGAAATACCCTGAACTACAGAAACTAAAGCAGAACTGAACTCCTGGATTTGCTACCACACTGAGAGGACTTGGGCAACTTGAAAGACAAGATTGATTATAAAAGAGGTAATTGGCGGAAGCCCCACAAGGGTTGGCACAAAAGCTGGCTCCTGTGGAATCAGTTGTCTGCTGAAGAGGATATGGGCATGTAGATAGACAAGAACCATTCCAATAATTGAAATAACCAGCCACACAAGAAGTGCATTGATTACTTGCATCTGAACACTCAGCACAAAGAGCATCACAATCCTGGCAAGAAGTGCCTGACAAATATTTCTTGCTTGCACAAGTAGCGCATATCGTCGGACCGTCACTACTACAAGTCAAACAAGATGAATCGCATGGAACGCAAGCCCCGCTCACTAAAAATTCCAAGCTATCGCAAGAGGTACAAGCAGAAGATCCAGCGCCATCACAAGTTACGCAGGAACTATCACATGCATAACAAGTTCCACTCTCAAGATACTCTCCATCTGCACAAGACGTACAATCCGAAGACATCCCTGCATTGCAAGTTACACAAGAAGAGTCGCAGAGATAGCAACCTCCACCGCTTAAATACTCATCATCCGCACAAGAAGTGCAGTCAGTTGACCCTGTTCCGCTGCAGGTGGTACAAGAAGCATCGCAGCAAGAGCTGCCAATGAGAACCAATGAGGACTGGCAGGTAGTACACCCTGTTTGGCCTGCTGCGTTACAAGTCAAACAAGATGAATCGCATGGATAGCAAGATCCGTCAGTTAAATACTCATCATCCGCACAAGAAGTGCAGTCGGTTGGCCCTGTTCCGCTACAGGTAGTACAAGAAGCATCACAACAAGAGCCATCAATGAGAACCAGTGGGGACTGGCAAGAAGCACATGCTGTCCGTCCTGCTTCACTACAGGTCAAACAAGATGAGTCGCAAGGATAGCAAGATCCAGCACTTAAATACTCATCATCCGCACAAGAAGTGCATTCTGTGGATCCTGTCCCGCTACATGTGGAACAAGAAACATCACAGCAAGAGCCGCTTGCGAGAAACAGAGGCGACTGGCAGGTTGTACACATTGTTCGTCCTGCTCCATTGCAGGTTAAGCAAGAAGAATCACACGGTACACAGATGCCCGAATTCGCTGGAACCATTGTTTCGCCTGCATTGCAAGGGCATGGATTGCTCGGTAAAGGAAACCCAGTCGTAACGCCACAATAAGAGAAAGAAGGGACTGTGGTTTCTGTAGCAAATGTCATGATAATGTCTCTGAAGCCAACGGATTGTTTATCTGAGGTGGAGGCTGAATAAAAATGGTTTGCCATTGAAAATGTGAGGCTGCTTGCTGTATGAGGGATTGTGAAGTAAACCATCATGGGGTCAAGGTCATTATAAGCTGGGTTTCCCCATTGATCTGCTGTTGCATAGACATAGTTTGAATAAATCCACCACAGAATTGTGCCATAAGAATCAAAAACAAGGTGAAAATGATCACTGCTATATCCCCAATAATCAATCATATAGAATTTCCCCTCGAAATACATTGTATTATGAGCTGGTAAACCTGAATAAGTCTTGTACCAGGATCCAAGACTCGCAGAGCTGCCGGCCATAATATTATAGCCTCCAAGGACCGTATTTGAACCACATTGGGTGGTCTTGACCCCATAGGTTACTAAAGTCATCGAACTGGTCCATGATACGGCTTCTGTCTCAAAATTAGTACCTTGATATTCAAGATCGTACATGATATTGCCATCCCAGTGGTAGCTTTGGGTCGCAGAGAGAATTGAGAGGATTATAAAACAGAAAGAGGTTGGAAAAGATAAAATGAACATCACAATAAAAAATTATATGAAACTGATTATTGATTGAGGAACTGGAATTTTTCAATTTCAAGAAACTTTTTTAAATCAGCACAGAGTTCAATCATTTTGTGATTCGAGAGAACCTGAATTTTAATCCGCATGTTTAATTTTTGCAATCCTTCCGTTGTTGACTGTTGATATTCTCGTGGCAATCTCGAGATAGACTCGCCTCATTCCGTTAAAGAAGCTCTTGGGACTCAAGTCAACTCTCCCTGTTCAGGAAAGGACCCAAAATAGTTCACATTTTCGGTGATTTTTTACAGGAAGAAAATTTTCTTGAAAGAAATCAATCCCAAGTTTAAATCATCTCCAGTTAACTTTCTAAGCATTTCCAAAAAGACATCTAACCTTATTCAAGGCGAAAGATGACTGTTCTACTGAGAAAAAAGAAGGAAATGAACCTTAACGACAAAATCATTCATCATCCACTTTGATAAGACGTCATTAATTTATTCAACTGTTTAAACTCAAATTTATCTTGATCGAAATGACATTAAAGCTCAACTCCCGAAAAAATTTCATTTGGGTCCTTTTCAAAGGATCAGTTCTCTTTCGGAGAGCCACAAAGAAGGCTCTAAGATTTGAGAAAGATTATGGCTCTCAGTCCTCTGAAATGACAATCATTAAATCAATTTCAAATCTCCGATAAATTGATAGATAACTTTTGTCCCTCAGGAAATAAATTTAAGAAGAGATTTTTCTTGCAACCGAAATTCTTTTTTAAATCTTTAATCACAATCATATTAAAGGAAACTGGAACCCAGAAATCTTTGAAATATCTCGGAGGCCAATATTTAGGGCCTCTTGGTCACCTCATTTCTCATCTCAAACTCTCTATTAAAAAACCCCTCAATTAAAATTTTTAAGGCCAAATAATTTGCTCCCTTTTTAGGGAATAGTATTGCTTCAGTAAAGAGGCCCCAAGCTAAGAACCATAGGAGGAGCCTTGTAAACAGTCAGGAATCCCGCTGACATGGCTCAAACTCAAAACTCTTGAAGAAAAGTTTATAAATTTTAGAACAGACCTTAACAGCCCTCATGGTGCAAAATTTTTTTTTGCCTGGGCTCATTCCAAGATCTTACTTGAGTGAGAGATCATTTAAGAACGTGACCATTCTTTTCATAGGGCTTAAGTCCAAAGAAGCTTGATCGAGAAACTTCTCACAGGAAAAGTAATTGAGGCAAATGAATCAATTTAATCTGAAATTAAAAATCTTTTGTGGGCAAAAACAAATCAAATGATGAGATCCATTAAGAGAAGGGACACTTGATCTTTTGATTCCCAAAGAAAGTTTTTTGAAGGGATCTTGAGAAATCTGAGGACTCAACGTGAGAGATGGTCAGTCAGGATTCCCGAAGAACTTTTTTCAAGTTCTTTTTGAACGCTGAGGATTGATAAATCATTAAATTTTAAAGCGAGGAATCAGAAGTGCTTGAATTGAAAGGGCTTGAGGAGATTGGGATCCAATCTGTTTAAAAATAGAGATCCGCAAATTAAGGCTTTAATCTTTGGGCAATCTTCTATTATTTACCCAATTTCCGTCACCATTTCAAAAATTAACCCAAAAATACTTCTTTAGAAATTTTCCTCGTCAGAAAAGCATTTTTTTGGATCTTTCAAGCAAATTAGCACTTCGTCACTCGCTCTGGTCTTCTTCTCTGATAAATCTTCTTTCTTCCTGCTCAAGGAAAAGTTTCTCACCACCTTTGAAAAAAAAATTCTCTCCCTTTGTTCGCTTTTTTGCTTGTCAGAAGGTCTTTTCGAAATTCAGGAGAAAACTCTCAATTAAATTCTGATTCATATCAAGCTGAATCAGAAATGCGTCATTCATTTTTGGTTCCATCTTATTCATTTTTTATTCAAAAAAGGAATTTGAAATAATCGGATCAGACTAAACTGACCAAAAATAACTTCTTTAATTTCTCTTCGCCTCAATTCTGAATTTAGCTTTAATTTTTTATTGGCTTGATTATCAATTTCGCTCTTCACAGGACCAAAAATAGGCATTCCTTTATTTAGGTTTCAGTTTCACCGAATCAGCAAAAAGCCATTCCGTCAAGACTCATCAAGAGACTTTCTTTAGAAAACCGAGAGAGAATTCCTATATGCTTACGTTTCCCAAGGGAGCTCTAAGGATGAGACTAGAATACTCCATAAAATTTCCTCATGTTCAGAGAATTCCTTAAATCAGTTTTGGATTCGAAACCTTCATCTTTTTGAACCTTTAGGGAATTTTTTCGGATGAAAACTTCATCAAAATCCAAAGAAAAAATTATCCAAAGTTTTTTCCAAAAAAAAGAGAATTTTTCTTTTCAATTCAGGTGTGGAAAAAAACCTCAAATTTGTCTGGAATCCCAGCTTTTAGGGGCTCAATCCCAGAACACCATTTCTAGGCCATTTTCTAAGAATTCCTGTAGAAAATTATGGTGTTTTTATCCAAAAAAACCATTTTTTCCTAGATTTTTTTCCACCCTTACTTTTCATGTTTTCCGAGAAAAAGGGCGAAGATGAAGTTCAACCAGAGTTGGAGAGCACCGTCACCAAAAAAGGCCATTTTCTGTCGGCTAGATGGTCAAAAAAGCCATCACCGTTTCCAAATCCCCCACACACCTCTACAAATTCTTTGCAGGCAATTATTTTTTTTGTGCTCTGCCCTTTTTCGTTCACAAAAGAAGAGCGAGAAAAGTTGTTGTCCAGGAAGACCTTTATGTCGACATTTCTCGATTTACGAATTTTTTTTTGGTTGAAAAAGAAGAAAAAACAATTGATCCACCTTTCATGTAAATCTTGTAAAGGAAAATTTTTTCAGCAAAAATCCATTTTTTTGAAAATATTTCTCGAGAGAAATTTTCTCTAGGGACGATTTTCAACCATCAGTTTTCCCCGATCCAGTCCGCGGACGGTTTTTGAGCCTTTTTAACAAGTCTGAGTTCAACACAAGAAAGTTCCAAACCAACGGTCTCAAAGTAGGACCATGACAGCACGGAAAATTTTTCCAACGATTTTTTTCAGCTTATGAATTTTGAATTTCTGATCAGGTATTTCAAGACTTATTTTTCAGACTAAAAATTAACAAAAACATGAACCGAACTGGGAAGGGATAAAAACAGCTAAAAACCTCTCAATAATGAGGATTCTATCATTTTCTTCCTAAGAAGAGTGGAACCAATTTTTAGAAAAATTTTATTTCTTGAAGTAACAATGAGTCTGAGACTCCCAATTAGAAGAAGAAGTAAAAGATAAAACAAAAGGTTTATCAAAATGATTGATTGAGTATAATATTTATAAATACAAAAGATTTTTGAAATATCTATTCCATAAAGGATGTTTATTTCTTACAAAAATAATAACAAAAAATTGAAAGATTTTTTTGAAAAAAAATTGTTTTTGGATCTTCGTTTAGTCTTCAATTTTCTCATTATTCTTCTTCTCTTCTGAGGTGAAATTTTTTTTTCTCGAATTATTTCTGACTCTTGACTCGAGTTTTTCCATCTCCTTAAACAAAGAAGAATCCTCCTTATTCACTACAGTCTTCGCTCTATTCATTCGACCTTTTAAATTCCCCCAATCTTGAATAAAACCATCGTTCTGGAGAGTCTCTGTATTCTCCATTCTTTCCAGATCTCCAGCCTCTGTCTTCACTTTCTCCTTCGGAACCCCATCTCCTTGTGATATTTCAACAGAAGCATCTTGATGAAGACTGAAATTTGTTGGCTCTCCTGCTTTCATGCGTCTTTTGAATTTTTTCCGATTTTGAATGAACTCCTCACTTTTATTTTGAGGTTTCTCTGTCCCTTCTCTCTCTGAAACCCCTGTCTCCATTCTCTTTTCCACAGCTTCTTTATCATTAACCTCCATCCCTTGATCTTCTTGACAAAGACTACTGAGATTGGTTGCTCCTCTTCCTTTCACACGGCCTCTCAATGTTCCCAAATTTTGAAGAAATCCATCAGTACTCTTTTCATCATTCTGAATTTCTGTTATTTGTAAGTCAAAAGCTCCTGACTCATTTCTTCCTTCCATTGCTCCTTCCTTATGAACACTTACATCTGTTGGCTCCTTTGGTTTGAAACGGCTTTTGATTCTCCCTCTCAAATTATGGAGAAAACCACCAAAGCTCTGGGAATTTTCTGCTCCCTCAGAAGTTCCTGCTGTCTCAACGCTTTCATTCATAGCTTCTTTCTTTTGGCTCATCTCCATTGCTATTTGCGATTTTTCAAGATCTTCTTTTGTAACCTGAAGGACATCTTCTTGATATTCTTCAGTCCGTATCCCGTGTATATTTGGGGAAAAGCCTCGGGTATGTGTGATATTCATACCGGACACAGAAGAGAGGAGTTCAGATCTGCTGAGATCAGTAAACATTTGAACTTTGTTACTCATTTCAGTCTCATCAATATAAATCGCCTCATTCGTTTGAGTTTGATCTGGAGTCTGTGTTGAGGTTTTTCGAGGAGGCTTTCGGATCCTTGTTCTTTTCAAAGGGCCACTTGTGGGGTTTTGTTCACTCTCCTGCTTCACGACTTCCCCTAATATCATAGCTTTGAATATTTTCATGGGAGAGGTGATGTTTTGAGCTTTCAAGTGCCTCCAAATCTTATAAAGAGACACCAAAAATAAAAGCAATGCCAAACCCATAAAGACCAGCCCAAAAGTGTTGAAAACCTTAATGACAAAGTAAATGGCATCTCCAACGCTCACTCGTGTGGCTTGACCGTTGATTCCCGCTTTATCCATAATTGCGAGGATAATGATGCTAACTCCAATGATGTTGACCAATCCTTCATTCACAAAGAGCTGAACAAGGTTTAACAATTTTTTCAAAGGCCTCAAATATAATAAATAGCCAAGCATCATCAAATTTGTAACGTTGATAATGATACACTGTAGTAAAGGAAAATTGAACAAATTTGCCAAGGTAAAGTTAAAGATGATTCCTCTTATGATGAACAAAATCATGTAAGACAACGACCAGATTGACTTCTCTTCATATTCCTCATACAAGATCTCGTATCCTTTCCATTCATCGGCCCAGTTTGGATTCGCTGCCTGCCTTTTAAAATTCCATAAGATCTTGAACCCAATCGCTAATATCACAAATACAACCATCATCATCAAAAGACTCACACAAAAACAAATGATAGAAGAAAAAGAATCCAAAGGGGAAGTTCTTATTTGCAAGGAAGCATAAAAGAAAATGTCTCCAGAACTACTACAGACCATCATAATCGGTACATTCCATTTCATCGCTCCCAAAACCTTTGACAAAACAATAGAGATCCTCGGGTATCTTTTCTCAGGCACTACGAATTTAAAGGCTGACAAAACTCCAATCACAATTAAAACAATCAACAGAGTCATTAGGGAATCCCATAAATTGCTCACAAAATTCGAGTTGATCTTATATTTTTCAAATACATCAGGAAGCCTGTTATCGTCCAATTCTTTTGCAATCGATTCAGGGACATCAAAGTTAAATCCCAAAGAGATTGGATCTCCTGTTGATACCAAAAAGAGCATCTGCACTTTTGGAGGATAATTTATCTTCATATATCTGATATATTGAAGCATCGAAGATAATCCAGCCAACAATGCAGAAGCTGGACTGCCAGAATTCATAGCACCCGCTGCCTTCATCCCTCCACTCGCCATGTCCCCTTGACTCTGAATTGATGCAGCAGCATCTTGAACTTTTGTGGTCTCAGCGAGAGAAATCTGGACATCACTATAGCAAACTTTTATAATGTCGGCATATTTCACCTTGAACGGAGATTCACATTGAGGACTACATTCCTTCTCAAATTCATAAAAGAACTCCGAATCTTTGCATGGAGGCAAACATTGAAGAATCCCACTATACGTTGTTTGAACATATGGCGCTGGACAAGAGGCGATGCAAGAAGCGTTTCTAAACCAGAAAATATCAGGATCACATGGACGATCGCAAAATTGAGCATTCGGCTCGAATCTCTTTACAAATGGAGATAAGCAAGAACCCATGCAAGTTTTATTTTCATATAGATAAGACGCTGAGCCGCAGGAGCTAGTGCAATACTGAACTCCTGGATTTGCCACCACACTCAGAGGACTTGGGCAGGTTGAGAGACAAGATTGATTGCTGTAAAGGTAGTCACCAGAACTTCCACATGGATTGCCACAAAACTTTGCTCCTGTTGAATCGGTTGTCTGCGTTAGAGGATATAGACATTGAGCTAAACATGATCCATTCCAATATAAATATTCATTTGATTTACAAGGGAACCAGCAAAATTTCCTTTGGAGATAAGTACCTTGGACCTCAGAAATGTAAGGTGAAGGACATGAGCTCGAACAAGTACCATCCCAATATAAATAGTCACTGCTGGATGAGCAAGGAAATTCACAGGAATCCTGACCTCCAACAGTTGATCCGGACAAAGGAAAGGGGCAATTAGTCAGACAAGAACCGTTCCAATAATTGTAATAACCTGCGATACAAGAAGTACACCGATCACTTGCACCGGAGCACTCAGCACAAATATTATCACAATCCTGGCAAGAAGTTCCTGACAAATATTTTTTGCTTGCACAAGTCGCACATGCTGTCGGGCCCGCGCTGGTGCAGGTCAAACAATATGATAAATCACATTGGATACAAGCCCCACTAGATAAAAATTTTGGAGAATCACAAGAAGTACATCCAGCTGCATTGCAAGTTTTACAAGAGGAGTCGCATGGATAACAAGATCCACTGCTGAGATACTTGCCAGAATCGCAAGACGTACATTCCGAGGACGACCCACCATTACAGGTTTTACAAGAAGAGTCGCAGGGAAAGCAAGCCCCGCCGCTAAAATACTTTCCAGCTGCACAAGAAGTGCAGTCTGTAGAGGTTGTTCCACCACAAGTTTTACAAGAGGCGTCACAACAAGAGCCTTGAGAGAGAACCAATGGGGACTGGCAAGAAGTGCATGCTGTTCTCCCTGCTCCAGAACAAACCGAACAGGATGAATCACAGGGAGAGCAAGCACCGCTGGACAAGTATTTTCCTGATGCACAAGAAGTGCACACCGAAGTTCCACCTCCAGCTGGGTTACAGGTTAAGCAAGATGAATCACAAGAAAAGCAAGAACCGCTGGACAAGTATTTTCCTGTTGCACAAGAAGTGCACATTGAAGATCCAACTCCGTTGCAAGTTAAACAGGAAGAGTCGCATCCAGTACAGATACCTGAATTTGCAGGGCTCATTGTTGTACCTGTGTCACAGCTGCATACGTGATCAGCCAAAGGATATCCGCTTGTAACGCCGCAATAAGAGAAAGAAGGGACAGTGCCTTCTGTGGCAAACGTCATAGTAATATCCCTAATGCCAATAGATTGGTACTCTGAGGCATATGTGAAAGAACCTGCCACTGTAAATGCGAGAGAACTTGACGTGTGGGGAACTGTAAAGTAAATCATCATGGGGTCAAGATCGGTATAAGATGCATGTCCACATTTATATCCTGCTGCATAGGTGGTGAGGTAGTTCGAATTCACATTCCACATAACTGTGTCTGAAGAATCAAAGTATAGGTGAAAATGATCACTGCCGATTCCCCAATAATCAATCATGTAAAGCTTCATCGTGAAATATATTGTGTTATGGGTGGGTAACCCTGAATAAGTCTTGGACCAGGATCCAGTACCCCCAGAGTTGCCGGCCATAATATTATAGCCTCCAAGGAGCGTATTTGAACCACACTGAGTGGTCTTGACCGCAGAGTTCACTAAACTCAGGCTACAACTCCATGAGGCAGCTTCTGCCTGAAAATCAGTGCCTTGGTACTCAAGATCGTACATGACGGTGCCATCCCAGTGGTAACTTTGGGTCCCAGAGAGAATTGAGAGGATTAAAAGACAGAGGGTGATTGGAAAGGTGAAGATGAGCATCACAATAAAAATTTAATATTAAATTAATAATCTTTGATTCAAAGGGTTTTTAATAAACTCAAAGTTAAACCATTTTGTGATACGAGAAAACCTTAATTTAATCTGTATATTTAATTTGTATGACTCTTCGGCTTTCAACTGCTGCCTTTCTTATGACCATAGAGGAATAAACTAGCCTCATTTTCATTAGAGGGGCTATTGGGGCTCGAATCAACTCTCT
>Ga0182738_1008372_pt1 | contig 10278 bp, 9 predicted proteins | sample eDN5th30CBELigMG_FD_128876 | JGI IMG/M metagenome (GOLD analysis project Ga0182738, IMG submission 128876) | Enriched Miracle-Growth compost microbial communities from Emeryville, California, USA - eDNA 5th pass 30_C BE-Lig MG (version 2)... ... | reverse complement strand
TAATATCGTTAGTCCCATCCTCTGTCAAGCGAAGAATAGATTTAATTTCATTGACTGTAGGAGGATCAGATATTATGTTTCTTTCAATATAGTCAATATGATGTTTCTCAAGCCAAGCTTTTGCTTTACGGCAAGAAGTACAGCTTGGTGTCAAATACAGAATTACCATACTTTTGCACACTCCTTTTAAAATATTTTGGCAAATATGCGCTTAGGTGTATTATTAGTTGATAAAACTTCGTTTTAATTATTATTCTGCTGAATACTTGTTCCTTCAGGCTTTAAATAGAATAAAAAAAATTACAGTTTGATATTAAATATTTGCAGTGTTTTTCCTCCCCTATTACCTAATGGCTGTACTGTAATTTTAATTATTACAATTGATTTCGTCAACTGTAAAATAATGCATTTTAGTCCTAATCACTTGTTTCACGATCCCCTTATCAAGAACATCCTTTGCCTTTTCCCACTTTTTGAGTTTCAGACAGGCATCGCCCAATAAACTTGAAGGGAAATAGGAATTCTGGGATATTAATGAATATCTTTTTTCTTAAATCGGCCACCATGAACTGAAGCTATATCCGACGTAATGATAAATGCTTGAGGGTCTAACTCTCTAATAATATCTTTTAGCTTTGTTTCCTCCAGTCTTGTAAAAACACATAAAATAACACGCCTATCTATGCCACAATAAGAACCCTCTCCATGTAAATAAGTTACTCCCCGACCTAATTGCTCTGTAATAGCCTCCGCAATCTCAGTATTATTATCACTTATGATATACACAGATTTCATACCTTCCAAACCTTTTTCTACAACGTCAATGGTCTTAAAGGCAATATAATAAGTAAGCATAGAAAATAAAGCATTTTCTAATCCGAACACAAAGACTGCAATTGAGAAGATAATTACATTAACAAACATGATGATCTCACCAACAGAAAATGGTGCCCTCTTCTCAATTAAAATTGCTAATGTTTCTGTACCATCTAAAACACCACCATTTTTAATTGTCAAACCGACACCGAATCCTAATGCCAAACCTCCAAAAACAACGGCCAGCAACTTATCATGTACAATAGAGTCAACATCATGCATGAAAGAAGTAGCTATAGAAAGAGCGACTATTCCATATAACATACTAAAAGCAAAGATACGTCCAATTTGCTTATATCCCAGGAAAAAGAAAGGTAAGTTTAAAATTATTAGAAAGATACTAAGGTTGATGGGTGTTATATGACTTAATATCATGGACAAGCCCGTTATGCCACCATCAATAATTTGATTTGGAATTAAGATAGCCTCTAACCCGTAAGCCATAATAAGTGAACCAATAGTAATGAAAAAAGCTCTTTTGACAATATTTTTAACTGTTAATTTTTTACGGTTCATTTTCTTTTTTTCTTCCCTTGTACTCATAATAATATAGTGGGTTCATGAAGCAATGAACTTTCCTCCCTGAATATATAATAGAGATAAAATTACTAGCAATATTATAGTGTCATTATTCTCACTTTAACATTCTTCCATTCAACTGAGACGTTAGTTCCGTAAGAAAAAGACTGCCACCATTTTTAGAAGTCTCTATTTAAAGAAGCACTGACTTATAAAACATACCTACTTAAGAGTAAATTTGTATTTTATCTCTAGTTTTAAACGTATGACTAGATGGAAACCTGAGCAAATTACTCAAGATACTGATATGAGTATCAAAATAAAATAGAATCTCAAAAGAGAAAAGCCACTTATATAAGCCTCTGGTTTTTCTCTTTTTAAGTTGTATAGAGTATACATATACATATGTCGCTTAGATAAAATGAGGAAGGAATTGATATAAAAAATCACCCACCGAGCAAAATACCTGACGGGTAATTTTTATGAAAAATGATCTGTTAATCAAAGTGTTAAAATGGTTCATTATCTGCTTCGCTTTATTCTCGCTAATTCTAATGTTTTGATTATAAAAACGACACGCCAGTAAGCTGTTCGCTCAATGCCCAGAACCTTTTAGCCTCCTCTTTGGCTGCTGCCCATGGACAGACGCCCGGAGAACCCAGTTTGCCGCCATCTGCTAGCACTAGAGGCACGATGTCAATGTTTTGACAGGATATACCCCGCCTAATCCCTCTAACTGGCTACTAACAGTGCTCCAAACGATTGTAGCGGCACCTCCTTGCGGTGTTTTGCGTTCGTCAGTTAATTCTGCGAATGTCATTTCCCCATCGATCTTGACAGCACCAGATGCACTGATTTTTTCGGCAGACATGTGTCTGGATAGGTCTGTCAATATAGTGCCGGGGTGCACCGAATAAGCTCTAGTATTATGCTCTTTTCCTTTTATACATTTTACTCTTTCTTGACAAGTTGAACAGACTTTTATCGGTCTGTTTTTTCTTTTTATGAACAAAGAGTTTAAAGTCAAAGCAAATTGGGGACGTTATTAGGTGAATTGGACTAAAATTACAAATGACTACATATTAATATTTATTTAGAAAAATGAGGGGGTTCAACCAATGAAGACAAAAATAGATTGGATAGGAAAAATGGCATTTTCGAGTACAACACCATCCGGGCATGAAATCAAAATGGATGCTGCCGAAGAAGTAGGAGGAACGAATAGTGGGGCAAGACCGACTGAATTACTCCTTAATGCGGTTGCGGGCTGCACGGGAATTGATATTATCTCTATTTTGACAAAAATGCGGTTGAATCCTACTAAATTCTACATAGATGTGCAAGGGCAGCGAGCAGACGACCATCCGAAAAAGTTTACAGAAATGCATATTCATTATGCATTAGAAGGAGATCTTCCTGAAGAGAAGGTCATTCGTGCCATCCAGCTTTCCATGGATAAATATTGTTCAGTATCCCATTCATTAAGCTCCTCCATCCATGCGAGTTATTCGATTAATGACGGAGAAATAAAAGGCATTTAAATGATTTGAAAAGGAAAATGACATTCACATAGAAATCCAATCTATTCACAAAAAAAATCAAAATTATGTAAAGATGCCTTCTTGAGAATGTCATAACTCTATTTTCTTTCCCCTGCAATACATTCTCTTATATATAGTTATTTTCCTTCAACCACTACCCGGCATTCATTTAACAAATAAAAACTATACATTTATAAATTAGAAAAAATATTCTTGTTTATTTAAAGAGCTTTATTGTTCCTGTAAGAGTTATTATGTAAACTAAGGTTGTATATCATATACAGTTTAAAAACAGAAAGATCCACTGGACTTAATCAGTGGATCTTTCTATCCTCGTAAGGAATGAAGGGCTATTTTATGATGCCTCACGGCGTCTTGAGTAGTTTGCTCAAATGATAAAAAAATATTCAATTTAGGCAATTACCTAATAAAGAATGAAAACATATAGTGTAGCCAAAAAGCTCTTAGAATAATTTATTCTAAGAGCTTTGTCGATAAAAAAACATTCATGAGAGCTAGCTAAAGCTTATACATATAGTAAGAGAGAATTTGACTAAAAAGGTGATTATTATTTTTCGGAAAATACCGGTTGTTCTTGTCGGAAGCTTATTATTAAGTATAGGAATTAATGGATTTTTAGTTCCTCATTATTTGTTGGATGGAGGAACAATTGGAATTGCTCTTATCCTTCACTATTATTTTGAATTTCCTACAGGTGTAACGATGATTATTTTGGGCTTCCCATTATGTTGGTTTGCTTGGGTTTATGAAAGAACTTATTTTTATAATAGTTTTTATGGGTTAGTTATTTCTTCTTTATTGATTGATTGGCTAGAGCCTATTAAAGACCAGTTTCAACTTTCTGTTTTTCCTAGTGTGATCTTTGGAGGAGTATGTATTGGAACGGGGATTGGTCTTATGCTTCGATACGAGACAAGCACTGGAGGAACAGATTTACTAGCCCAACTTATATCAAAAGCTTTTTCTTTGAACATAGGAATCGTCATTTTAATTATAGATGGTTTTATCATAACAGCAGGTCTTCCTTTATTAGGACCTAAAACGTTTCTTTTTTCATGTTCGACAATTTTTATAGGTGGAATGACGACTTCGTTACTTACTAAAAAAGAATAATTTGGATTATAAAATGAGTATCTTCTATCCTCCGTTTTTTGCCCCTTCTTGATCTTTATAAATTTAAAAGGCCCTTACAACAACTTTGAGATTAACTAAAGGGTTTTTTTTATGGTTGGTTCCTAGAGAAGACATTATGGTAACTAGAGATACTTGTTTTATAACATATGATTTATGTCAATTTAAATTTTAATAAAGTTGACATAAACTACATATTTCATGCAAACTAGTAAAGGCAACCAGAAAAGGGAGGATTATTTGAAAGTGAGAAAGTGAGAAACTGGGATACTTGTACAAGTTTTCATCATGGGTATTCCAATCGCACAAGCCATTAAAATCAGCTAATTTATATTCCTGGTGACCTTATAGAGGCTCTTTTAGCCTCATATCTCGTACACAAACTTCGAAAATCGCCAGTACTATATCATGTCATTTTAAAAAAGCGCAAGTCATAATAGTGCCTTGCTTCTTCCAAAAAGATAGGTTCAAAGACAGTTATATTTGTAAGGAATAGTTATAGTGAAAGTAAGGAGAATTAAAATATGTATGATATCACAATTGTTGGCTCAGGTGTAAGCAGTATCTTTTTGGCTTACACCTTGTTACAAAGCGATCAAAAGATTTTAATCCTCGAAAAAGGAAAACCATTGGAACAAAGAGATTGTGCATCAGATCACGGTGAACCATGTCATTGTGACTTATGTGAAAAATATTTTGGCTTTGCCGGCTTAGGAAAGTCCGAAGGGAAATTTAATTATACGAGTAACTTCGGCGGAGAGTTGGCACAAAAGATAGGGAAAGAACATGCCATGCAAGCGATGGGAGAAGTGGATGACATTCTCTGCTTGTTTGGAGGTAAAGAAATTGCAAAGTATTCTACAGTAGATGCCCATCTTGCAAAGAAAGCTCAATCATGTGGATTACAGATGTTAACAACAGAAGTGAGACACTTAGGCACTTCTCTTTCAACACAAATTTTTCAGAGAATGTATGACATGCTGTCTCGCAAGATTGAAATTCGATTTGAGGTAGATATCACAGAGATAAAAAAAGAGGCGCATTCTTTTATAATTACTACAAATCAGGGAATGGTATACTCTCATAAAATCGTACTTGCGACAGGTCGTTCCGGTACAGAATGGTTACAAAGACAATGTTCTATGCTAGGTGTCAAACAAGGGACAACCCGATTAGATTTAGGCGTGCGAGTGGAGATGAAAGAGCAGCAGCTTCGTTCTATCTTGCAAGATACCTTTGAGACCAAACTTTCTTATACACATGAAGATCTTGTGTCTACCACATATTGTATGAATCCACGAGGAAGAATTGTGCGTAAACATCAAGAAGGATTTGTTATGCCCGATGGTCAAAACTTTCGGGAGAAAGCGAACGGCACTTCTAATCTAAATTTCACTTTATTCACTTCCCGTTACTTCTCTACTCTTGTGGATGCCAATGCGCATGCACAAAAAGTGATTGGAAGCATTAATGACAACAGAGAGCGCATTATTGTGCAACGTTTAGGAGATTTACGGGCAGGTCAGCCGACAACAGTGAAACAGATGGAGGTCAATCGTATTTTTCCTACCCTGCAAGCAGAGTGTGGAGATCTCACTGCACACGTCCCTTCCCTATATATACATATTTTGCAGGAATTTCTACAGTGCCTAGAAGCATTTATCGGCGAAACAATTGATGAGGATACACTACTCTACGGGATGGACGGGAAGTTTTATTCTCCTATCATAGAAACAACTACACATTTTGAAACGAATGTATCTGGTTTGTATCTCGTTGGAGATTGTTCAGGTATTACACACTCTTTATCACAGGCGTCGGCAAGTGGAATCTATGTAGGACACCACCTATGTGATAGTGGTAGTCACAGGTAAACAGAATGGGTATTAAAAAACTGTTGGGTTCTGTGCTTATTCTTTATAGGCAGGGTCTTAAGGAACCTACCCTAATATTGATTTAGTCTAGAAAAAGCAAATTTATAGCATTAAGTCATTATTTATATAAAACAGCCTACATTCTAAGTGTTTAATACAAAGAATGTAGGCTGTTTCTTAAAAATCGTAAATATTTAATGATTACTTTCACTAGGAATAAAATTAACTTCAAGGTACATAAATTTAATGAGTTAATATTAAGTATTTTATCATTTATAGTTATCAGCGACAAATGGTTCGTTTCCTTTCTTATCATATACCATTCTATCTTCTGCTTCTATTTTAAGAAATTGTTTTATTCATGATAACCTAACGAAAAAATTAGAAGCATTTAACGCTAACATGTTTTTAATAAGGTAAATAGAATTGAGAATACAAAAATAATGTATTTTACTTATAACAGTGAATAGATAAACTATATTATAAAAATTGTAGTTTTACTATTTATACTTATTAACGACAAATATTCTCTGTCTCCACTGCAATTTGATCCAACTAAAAATCGTATAAATCATAACCCTGTTGAAACCATGTGCTCCCACGTCTAATAACTCAGCTAAATGATCAGCATAATATCTGATGATTTCAGCCGTTACCCTTTCAAAAGGTAAATAATAAAATAACATGTTTTTCCTCTCCATAGTAACTCCCTTCAAATAGGTTGGTTTCAGAATATATGTGGTCAAAGGATGCATTTTCTTGCAAACTTCTTTTCCAATAATATATTCTATATTTTTCAACTACTCCTCCAAGCTGACTTCTTATTAACCCCAGTTGATCCAAAATATGTTGCATCCAAAGTGCCCTAGTATGGTCAACTATTCGAATATGAGGAGGACACACAGTTTTATTTTGCAGTGATGATATGTCAATTAGCCTTTCTATTCTAATATCTTTCCAGGCATCACAATCCAAAAAAAGAATACTTTTTGAACATTGCATGTCTTCCTGCCCTGTTCCAGCACATAATTTATGTTGAATCTCATCATTTTCCTCTATAAATTCCTGTGCACTTCTACACTTGTTAATCCATTTTACAATATCATCCTGAGAGGGTTTATTAGCTCTCCTCTTTGACTCAATAAAGACTGCTTCAAAACGTTGTTTACAAGGATCCCAAAACGAAGCAACAGAATCCATAGATATTGTATCGTCATCTATAACATCATCTTCATCAGAAGTTTCTTCACCTCTCCTTTTAAAGTCTTGATTTTTCAAAGCTAACAACCCGAACCATTTAAAAAATGGGCAAAATAATCTTCATCTCTCCGCCACCAGTTCTCTAAGCTAATTTGTGTAGTTCCTTTAAAGCCGTTTCCTAGCCTCGCCTAAAGCATAAAATTTGATTTTGTGTATAAAGGAAAATAATATAGATATATCGAGAATTATCAATATACTTTTGTTCGATTGGTTTGTACGCATTCAAGGCAAAATAGATTTTAATAAGATCAGAAAGGGCGGACACCGTTGAATCGGGAATCAAATATGATAAATGACGAACAGGCAGTTGAAATTTTCAAGGCTCTGTCAAATCAAATCAGAGTAAATATTCTGCAAATGTTGAAAGAACCGGATAATAATTTTCCCCCGCAGGCCCATGTCATCAAAGAAAAGGGCTTTGATGGCGGGGTTTGTGTTAGTGATATTCGTAGCAAAGTAGGACTATCACAGTCTACTACCTCCCAGTATTTGTCTATCCTATTACAAAGCGGGATGGTGGAAATGAAACGAATCGGACAATGGACTTATTATCGACGCAATGAGGAAACCATTAAACAGCTTGAAAAATATATAGGCTTAAAAATATAACCTTTTAAGGAGGACCAAGAGTGAGTTTTCAAAATCATCGTGCCTATAACAGCATGTACCAGAAAGACAAAATGACACTCGGATTTATCCTCCCGACTGCCAGGATGTCTAAAAATCCGATTATGGAGAATCAGCTGGAGCTTGCCCGTAAAATTGAGGAATATGGCTTTGCTTCATTATGGCTCCGTGATATTACGATGCAGAATTTGAATATTGATGATAACGGCCAAAAGTACGATTTATGGATTTATTTGACGTATCTTGCTGCCTATACGAAGCACATTGCGTTAGTGACAGGAAGTGTAGTTCTCCCTTTGCGCCACCCTGTCAGGGTAGCCAAGGAAGCTGCATCAATTGATCAATTGTTTCCAGGTCGATTGATTATGGGAGTGGCATCAGGGGACAGGGAAAAAGACTTTACAGCTTTAGGGATGTTTAAGCAAGAAAGCGGTTCATTATTCAAAGAAAATTTCGAAATTCTCGACCGGCTGTTAAAAGAGGATCAGCCGACAATCCACAGCCACGCCGGGCTGATCGATGGTACAGATATGAGGTTAATCCCAAAGCCTGTATCTTCGATTCCGACCATGGTGACTGGATTTAGCAATCAGTCTATCAATTGGATAGCTAGGAACGGGGATGGATGGCTTCAATACCCAAGAAGCATTATTCAACAGGAGCAGCTTATCCAGGATTATCGTGCTTTAACTGAAGTTCATGCTCCAGGAGATTTTAAACCCTTCTCTCAAAGCTTGTTCATCAATTTATTGGAAAATCCCGATGAAATGCCTGTCCCCATACCCTTAGGCTATTCCGTGGGAAGAAACCGTTTAGTTGATCTACTTCATCAATTTCAAGCGATTGGTGTCAACCATTTGGCGTTTGTTCTGTATTTTTCCAAGCGTCCTCCAGAGGAAGTAATCCAGGAACTTGGAGAATTTGTTTTACCCTACTTTCCAACCCATAAAGGTACAGTCCAGCTTTAAAAAATTAAATTATATAAAAGGAAGAAGAATTATGACAAAGAAAATCGAACTTTCAGTACTAGATCCCTCCCCAATTGTCGAGGGAGGATCAGCCAAACTTTCTCTTCAAAACACGCTTGATCTAGCAAAGAAAACAGAGCAGTGGGGATATAAACGGTTTTGGCTTGCTGAACATCATAATTGGGCAGGAATGGCAAGTTCAGCATCCCCGATAGTAATTGGACGAGTGGCCTCTGTCACGGAAAAAATGCATATTGGATCAGGCGCAATGCTACTTTCCCATTATTCTCCTCTTTCCGTGGCTGAGCACTTTGGAACATTAGAAACCTTCTTCCCTGGCCGGATCGATCTTGGATTGGGGCGGGCACCTGGTACCGACCAATATACAGCAAATGTATTGCGGCAGCGGATTGCTGGTGAACCTGAATTTGATGCCCGGCTTGAGGAGCTTATCGCATATCTTTATGGTACAGGAACAGCCACTAAGAATGGTTCATTTAGCTTTCACGCCATTCCCGGCGAAAAAACAAATGTGCCAATTTGGCTGTTAGGTTCAGGGTTTTATAGTGCACAATTAGCTGGAATACTTGGGTTACCATTCTCTTTCGCGGGACATTTTGCTCCAGGTAAAATGATGGAGGCGATAAAACTGTATCGAGATTCTTTTCGTCCGTCTCAATTTTTGGAGGAGCCTTATGTACTGTTAGCCGTTCAAGTGGTGGCTGCTGATGAGAAACAGGAGGCACAAAGGCTTGCCACTTCGATGTATCAAAAATTTCTTTTGTTAACCCGCGGACAGCCTTCGCCCATTTTGCCTCCTGTTGATAATATGGACGAGCTTTGGAACGATAATGAACGCAGGGCGGTTGAAGAACAGCTTTTCACTTCCATCATCGGGGACCCTGCTGACGTGAAGCATCAGCTCCATGAGTTAATAGAAAAGACTGAAGCTGATGAAATTATGGCTCATACAGAGATTTTTGATCATAAGGCACGGCTACGCTCTTATGAAATTCTGGCCCAGGCTACAGTGAATTAAACAGTGTCTAGTCTAATAAAGGATGTATTTTCTGCAGATATTAAATCAGTTAAATTAATGTAATTTAGAGTGAAGCAGTAAAAGAAAACAAAGAAAACAGCCTGTAAATTCTTTTATAGGTTTGAAACGGAAATTTTAAAGAAAGAAGATGAGCATATGCCTGAAAATGATACAAAACAAATTACGGATATTCCATTCTCAATCCTGGATCTCTCTCCAATTGCAGATGGAAGTACGCCGGCTGATTCTTTTCGCAATACTTTGGAGCTGGCCCAGCTCGCTGAAAAGCTGGGGTATAACCGATATTGGCTCGCTGAGCATCATAATATGCCATTTATCGCCAGCTCTGCAACATCGGTAGTCATTTCCCATGTAGCAGCAGGTACATCAAAAATTCGGGTAGGTTCAGGCGGCATTATGCT
>Ga0182738_1008370_pt1 | contig 10279 bp, 10 predicted proteins | sample eDN5th30CBELigMG_FD_128876 | JGI IMG/M metagenome (GOLD analysis project Ga0182738, IMG submission 128876) | Enriched Miracle-Growth compost microbial communities from Emeryville, California, USA - eDNA 5th pass 30_C BE-Lig MG (version 2)... ... | reverse complement strand
GGTCTCGGCACGCCGATCATGCTGGGTGCATCGCGCAAGAGCACGATCGGGCGGTTGACCGGAACCGTTGAGCCGTCCGAGCGGGTGCCCGGCTCCATCGCCGCCGCGCTTTCGGGAGCGATGCAGGGCGTCAGCATTCTGCGGGTCCACGACGTCGCTGCCACGCGACAAGCACTGACGGTATGGGAGGCCGCCCTTCAGGGGCGGATCTCCGAAGCGAGTGGCTGAGCGGAACCGGATGGGCAGCGTCGGCCGTCCGCCTCACCTCTCACATGCTCTGCCGGCGGCGTCAGCGCTATTGATCGGGCCGCTGGCTGGAATGGCCCAAGCGCACGAGGTCATTCCCGGCGTGACGGGCTTCGCCTCTCTCGTTTTGCACCCCTTCGTCGCAGTCGAAACCGCGCTTGTCATGATCGGTCTGGCACTCGTGACCGGTGCCGCCGAAAGCTGGCGCGGGCTTCTTTTCGTGTGTGCTGTCGCGATTATCGGTGCCGCGGCCGGCGTGATGCTGCAACCGTGGGCAATTCTCGTGCCCGGACTTTGGCGACTGCCGTTGCTCCTGGCCTTGCTGCTGGGAACCGCGGCTGCATTGGGACGCGCCGCCGCTCTTCCTTCACTTTCCGTGCTGGCTGCTGCCGTGTCGGTTGTGATTGGTCTAGCCGTTCCGCCCGAGCGTCCCGGTCTTATAGGAAGACTTGAGGCCGTCTGCGCGGTTGCGGCGGCGGTCCTGATCGTCCTGCTGGTGATCGCTGTTCCACGAGTGGTTCTTGCCCGAGTTCGGGCCGTACAACTCGCAGGGCGGATTGCCGGGGCGTGGATATTCGCTATCGCATTGCTTGGAATGGCTATTTGGTTCCGCTGAAGGCGGCTGCAGACTGCCGATCCACAGGCATGTTTACGCTCTCTCATCCGATCGTGCGGAGACTTGTTGCGCTGCACCATTCTGTCACGTAGATTTCACGAAGTGCTTGAGAGCGATGTCGTAATTTCAGCGGCGGCGTCATCAGGAGTGGGTGGACTGATGAGCAAGGATGGCGACACTCTGAAATTGAACGGTGTGCCTTCTGTCGACGCGGTCGCACCCGGCCCCACGGTCGAGCGTGGTCCGCGCCGGGTTCACGTGAAGACGTTCGGATGCCAGATGAACGTCTACGACAGCGAGCGCATGAGCGAGGCGTTGGGAGCTGAAGGCTACATAGCCACCGATGCGCCGGACGATGCCGACCTTCTCATTCTCAACACATGCCACATACGTGAGAAGGCTGCGGAGAAGGTCTATTCGGAGCTCGGCCGCATCCGCGCAATCAAGCTGCGGCGCGAGCGGGAAGGCCGCTCGACGATGGTCGCCGTAGCCGGTTGCGTCGCGCAGGCAGAAGGAGCCGAGATCGTCCGTCGCGCTCCGGTTGTCGACCTGGTGATCGGCCCGCAGAGCTATCATCGCCTGCCGGGCCTCGTTTCGCGTGTCAGCTCTGGCGAGCGCGGCCTTGTCGAGACGGAGTTCCCCGAAGAGGACAAGTTCGATCATTTGCCGGCCCGGGCCCCAAAGATCCGACGGCAGCCGACGGCTTTCCTCACAGTGCAGGAGGGGTGCGACAAATTTTGCACGTTTTGCGTCGTGCCATACACGCGCGGCGCCGAAGTCTCGCGCCCGGTCGTGCGGTTGCTCGAGGAGGCCCGGCAACTGGTTGCTCAGGGGGTAAGGGAGATCACGCTTCTGGGCCAGAACGTCAACGGTTATCACGGCGAGGGGCCGGACGGGGAAACCTGGTCGCTTGCCCGTCTCATCGGTCGCCTTGCCGAGATCGACGGCCTGGAGCGACTGCGCTACGTGACCTCTCATCCGCGCGACATGACCGATGATCTGATCGACGCGCACGCGAGCGAACCGAAGCTGATGCCGTACCTGCACCTGCCGTTTCAAGCGGGTGCCGATCGGATTCTGGCGGCCATGAATCGCAAGCACACGGGCGCGGAGTATCTGGCACTGGTGCACCGCCTGCGTGCTGCACGCCCGGATTTGGCCCTGTCCACGGACATCATCGTCGGGTTTCCCGGAGAGACCGATGCGGAGTTCGAGGCCACCCTCGACATCGTTCGGGACGTCGGTTTCGCCCAGGCCTTCTCGTTCAAATACAGCCCCCGCCCAGGGACTCCGGCCTCGACCATGGACGGCCAGCTTCCCGATGCGGTGAAGTCGGAACGGCTGCAACGGCTGCAGGCCTTGCTCGATCAGCAGCAATCGTCGTTTGCAACGGGTCTCGTAGGCCGAACCGTTCCGGTCTTGTTCGAGCGATCGGGCCGTAAGCCGGGGCAACTCGTCGGCCGCTCGCCCTATTTGCAGCCAGTGCACGCCGAGGCGAGTGAGGCGTGGCTCGGACGGATCGCGCCCACGACGATCATCTCTGCCGGGCCGAACAGTCTCGCCGGTGTCATAAAAAGCCCTTAGCCCGGTCAAGGTCCACAGTTCTGAGCGCTGTCGTCCTAAAATTCTGTCGCGCGCGCGGAGACGATCGGTGATAGCTTCGCGAGTGTGGTGGATTTGAAGTTCGCTGCATCATTTCCTGCGAACTCGGAAGCGAACCTCGAATCCGAAAAATAGATTAGAAGCAGTGGCTTGCTAGTATCCTGATCGATTCCGGCGCTCGTTCGGGGCCTGCTGCAAGCGATGACGACACCAGGTTCTCGTACACGCTTCGGAGGAGAGCACGATTGACAGAGGCTCGCGGATCGTTCGCCCCGGGGGCATCCAAACCGCCCAAGGCCACCGACGACCAGCATCGCGTGGTCGTGACTTTTGAAGACAACCGCCTGCTACCGCGGGTGTTGGGCGAATACGATTCCCATCTTGCGCGCATCGAGAGCCAGCTTGGCGTCACCGCTCACGCGAAGGGGAACGTCATCACGCTCACCGGTCCCAAGGCGGGAGCCGAGACCGCCCGCGAGGTCTTGCTCGCCCTTTACGATCGTGTGGCCAAAGGCGAAATGATCGGAGCGGGGGACATCGATGGTCTCATCCGCCATGCGCGCTCGGGCTCTCCGAGGGCGGAGGGCATGGCGCAAATCCGAACCCGTCGGCGCATCGTTACGGCTCGCACTCCCATGCAGAGCGCTTATCTGCGTGCGCTCGAACGGTTCGATCTGGTCTTCGGGATCGGTCCGGCGGGTACAGGCAAGACCTATCTGGCCGTGGCGTTCGCAGCAGCCTGCCTCGAGCGCGGCTTGGTAGAGCGCATCATTCTGTCGCGCCCGGCCGTCGAGGCCGGTGAGCGGCTGGGCTTTCTGCCAGGCGACATGAAGGAGAAGGTGGACCCTTATCTCCGTCCGCTTTACGATGCCCTGAAGGACGTGCTGCCGCCCGAGAAGGTCGAGAAGGATCTTGCTTCCGGCATCATCGAGGTGGCACCTCTGGCTTTCATGCGCGGCCGTACGCTGTCGCACGCGTTCGTCATACTGGATGAGGCTCAGAATACGTCCAGCATGCAGATGAAGATGTTTCTGACACGACTCGGCGAAGGCTCGAAAATGGCAATCACGGGTGACCCGAGCCAAGTCGACCTGCCGCGAGGGCAGGAGTCGGGGCTCAGCGAAGCCGTACAGCTATTGGACGGCGTAAAGGGCATCGAGGCGATCCGGTTCACGTCTGCCGACGTGGTCCGTCGCGATTTGGTCGCCCGTATCGTCGAAGCTTACGATCGCGCCGAACGCGCCGATCTGAAGAGCGAGTGAAAGGTATTCCGTAGACCCGATGGATACTCCGGGCGACATAGGCCCAACGACTGTCGACGACGGACGCGAAAGCGAGCCTCCTCAACGTTTGGCACTAGAGGTCGTGATCGAGGGCGGCAACTGGCCGGCCGCAGACGCTTTGGACGCGCTCGTGACGCGCGCGGCGGCAGCGCTCGAAGCGGCGCCGGAGTTGGAGAGTTTGCTTCGCCATCCCGCCACCGCATGCGTCGCGTTCGCGACCGATGCCGATGTGCGCACGCTCAATGCGCAGTTTCGCGGCAAAGACAAGCCGACCAACGTGCTCTCCTTTCCCGCCCAGGCGCCGCCGCAAGGGCTGCTCGGGCGCCATGAACCTTTGCCTTTGGGCGATGTGGTGCTCGCTGCTGAGACGGTGGCGGCCGAAGCTCGAGACCTTGGTATTCCCGTGTCCCATCACGTGCAGCACCTCGTCGTGCACGGGTTGCTGCACCTGCTCGGCCACGACCACGAGTCCGATGCCGAGGCCGACCGCATGGAAGCGCTCGAGACGCGCATCCTTGCCGTGCTCGGCGTTCCCGATCCCTATCGCAGCAACGAGTGAGCGGCGGATAATGTCAAACTCGCACGATGCGACCTCTCCAAGCGCATCCGAGAACGGCCACAATGGCCAGAATGGAGATGCTCGAAGTCCCAGCGGACCAGGTTGGCTCGCCGCCTTGCGGTCGCGACTTGGTCTGGGTGCCCAACAAACCCTGCGTGAGACGCTCGAGGAGGCGGTTCGCACCGACGCAGAAAGCGACACCACGTTCTCCGCCACCGAGCGGGACATGCTTTTGCGGTTGCTGCGCTTCGGCGGCCTTTCCGTCGAGGACGTCATGGTCCCGCGCGCAGATATCATCGCCATCGAGGAGGACGCCTCCGTCGCCGAACTGATGTGCCTTTTCAACGAGGCCGGCGTCTCCCGCATCCCCGTCTATCATGACACGCTCGACGATCCGCGCGGCATGGTGCACGTCAAGGATCTGCTCCGTTATTTGAGCGAAGGCGACCCGTCGCGCGCGACAGATGACGCTGCGCGACGACCCTCCCAAGAGGGCCAATCTGTCTCTGCCGAGCATTCCGGCAACCTCGAGCGGCCGATCCGCACTGCCGGCATATTGCGTCCGGTGCTCAACGTGCCGCCGTCGATGCCGGTCGTGAACCTTCTCATCCGCATGCAGAGCACACGTCGGCACATCGCGCTTGTCGTCGACGAGTACGGCGGCACCGACGGTCTCGTTACCATCGAGGATCTGGTGGAGCAGGTCGTCGGCGACATCGAGGACGAGTACGACGTCGAGGAAGCCGCGAGCATCACGGAGGATGCCCGGCACGGCCTCGTGGCTCAGGCCCGGACACCGGTCGCTGAGCTCGAGGCGCACCTCGGCATGAAGCTCTTGCGTCCGGACGACGAAGGCGAGATCGACACGGTCGGCGGTCTGGTGGCTTCGCGTCTCGGACGCGTCCCGGAGAAAGGCGAGCGGGTCCCTCACGAGAGCGGTATCGAGCTCGAGGTCCTGGATGCTGATCCCCGGCGGATCAAGCGCCTGCGCATCCATCGCCCAGCCACCGGCGACGGTTCGGCCGTCGCGGGCGGTGCTGCCGATGCGGCCACGCGTCATAGCCCGGCAGAGACCGCGCCCGGTCAGGCCCGGACGGGCCAGTCGGGAGCGTGACGCCAGCGGGGAGGACCGTAGCGCGCGCGGCCGCAATTGGCTTGGCACTGGCGCTTTTCGCACTGGCGCTCGCAACGATCGCAGTCGGCTGGCAGGTCGCCCGTTGCTTGCCGTACGTCTCGGACTTCTGGCCGCTGGATTTGGCCGAGCCTGATGGCTGGCTGCTCGATCGCCGGATCGCTGATCTCCAGGACGATCCCGCTCTCTGCCGGCGTGTGCTCAGGGCTCCGTTCATCGTGGCTCGTTCCGTGCCCGACGAATCGCCCCAGACCGGCTGCGGGTGGACGACGGCGGTGCATGTGACGAAGACGGCCGGCGCACGCCTATCGGTGAACCCGGTCACGTGCGAGATGGCGGCCGCGCTGGCGATGTGGATGGAGTACATCGTACAGCCGGCCGCGAGTACCGTGCTTGGTAGCCGCGTGACGGCCGTCGAGCATTTCGGAAGCTACGCGTGCCGCAATATCCGTGGCAGTCCCGCCTTCGCCAACCACCCGAGTGAGCACGCCTCAGCCAACGCCTTGGACGTGAGTGCTTTCCGGTTGGCTGATGGCCGCCGCGTCGCTGTTCTCGCCGACTGGGGGCATGACACGCTGGCGGGCCATTTTCTGAGCGAGATCCACAAGGGTTCTTGCCGCTATTTTCGCGTGGCGATCGGCCCCGCCTACAACGAAGCACACAAGAACCACTTCCATTTGGATCGCGGCCGCTGGCACGCGTGCAGATGATTTACCCAGTTCGCCATGGCTTCGTCCGTCGCGTCACTCCTTGACTGGTCTTACGCCGAGCCCTCCGAGAAATTCCGCAAGGTTTTGCGTCATGTGATGCACGTGAGCCGGGGGCTCGGTCCATTCCCGGATCTTGAGCTGGATCGGATGATCGATGTAGCTCGAGTGCACGAGGCAGGTCGTCATGCCGAGATCGTGCGGCGGCTCCAGGTTATGCGGCATGTCCTCGAACATCGCCGCCTCGATGGGCGGCACGTCGTGGGAGGCAAGGAGCCGGTCGTAGGCTTCCCGCTTCTCCTTTGGAATGAAGCCGGCATCGACGATGTCGATGATGTCCTCGAACAGGTCGAGCACACCGAGCTTGGTCGCGACGCGCTCGGCATGTCGGTGTGATCCCGCCGTAAAAATCAGCTTACGGCCCGGCAGCCGCGCGATGGCTTGGCGCAGCTCCGGATGCTCAGGAACGCCCGAGAGATCGATGTCGTGCACGAAGTCCAGAAAGTCGCTCGGGTCCATGTTGTGCACGCGCATCATGCCGGCAAGCGTCGTGCCGAACTGGCGATAGTAGCTTTTCTGCAGATGTTTGGCGTAGGCGAACGGCACGCCAAGATAGCGCTGGATGTACTCGGCCATCTTCTGGTCGACCTGCGCGAAGAGGTTGCATTCCGCCGGATAGAGCGTGTTGTCGAGGTCGAAAATCCAGATCCGTGTCTGATCGAAGCCGCGCACCTGCCGCGGGCGCTGTTGGCTGGTCACGCGCTCATCCCCTGTGCTCTCCCTCACGGCCGCGGTGACCGGACCTTGTGACGTCTCGACTGTCCCGCTTGCCATAATTTGCTCCGCTGTGATGGGATGCGGGTCATCATTCCATCAGACAGCCATCGGGGACAACTCCATGCTCACCATTTACGGCGTCTATCGCAGCCGCGCTACCCGCAACATCTGGCGGGCGAAAGAGCTCGGCATACCGTTCAAGCACGTTCCCGTAACGCAACCCTATCGCGCGCACGCCGCCCCGCAACACACGCGCATGGAGGAATTTCTCAAGATCAATCCGAACGGCCACGTTCCGGTAATCGACGACGACGGGGTGGTGTTGTTCGAGTCTCTGGCGATCAACCTTTATCTCGCCAAGAAGCACGGCGGTCCGCTTGCCCCGGCCGACACCATCGAAGACGGCCAGATGACGATGTGGTCGATCTGGGCGATCACCGAGGTCGAAGGCCGTGCACTCGAGGTCATGCGCGATCCGAAAGGTGCGACGGCTGCGATCGAGGCGCTGAAGGCGCCTTTCGCCGTCCTCGATACGGCGTTGGCGAAGACGGGCTATCTCATCGGCGGCCGGTTCACGGTGGCGGACATCAACGTCGCCGAATGTGTGCGCTACGCGTCTGCCGCGCCGCAGTTGTTCGAGGCCGCACCGAACGTCAAGACATGGCTCGCTGCCTGCCAGTCCCGTCCGGCGTTCAAGGAGATGTGGGCGACGCGAGATACCGAGCCGGCGTAAGGTCTGCCAATGCAACCCGGGCTTCATGCCCGGGAGCCATGTCCCCGAACACCCGCCGTTGATGTACCCAGGCTGAACAACCGCTGCCGGGATGACAACCGCGTATTTGAGCTCGACTCGATCGGAAATGCTCTACGATGAGGCCGGATACGAAGTAACGGACGGGCCGGAATGCGTTCGAACGCCACGCTGATACCGCAATTGCTCCTCGATGCCTCGGAGGAGCTGTTTCCGGGCTATTTCGCGCTCGTGATGGCCACCGGCGTGATTTCCGTCGGCGCGAAGCTGTTGGCGATTCCGATCGTGCCGTGGGCGCTGCTGGTTTTGAACTGGATCGCATACGCCGTGCTGTGGCTGCTGACGTTGCTCAGACTGCTGCGCTTCCCGACGAAGCTCGTCGCGGATCTGTCGCATCATCAGCGCGCACCGGGGTTCTTCACGATCGTGGCGGGCACGTGCGTGCTAGGGACGCAGAGCGTGGTCGTTGCCGACGCCGTCGCGGTGGGAACCGTGCTGTGGTGGCTCGGGCTCGGCCTGTGGGTCCTCGTCATGTACGCGTTCTTCACGGCCGTCACGATCCGCGAGCACAAGCCGTCGCTGGCCCGCGGCCTCAACGGCGCGTGGCTCATCGCCGCGGTCGCAACTCAGTCGATCGCCGTCCTTCGGGCTACGCTGGATGTCGAGACGGCCCCCGCCGAGGCTGTTCAGTTTCTCTGCCTTGCGATGTTCATGGTTGGATCGATGCTCTACCTGGCGATCATCCCCATGATCTTCTATCGGCTCACGTTCGTACGGCTGACGACGCGGGACTTCAGCCCGCCCTACTGGATCAACATGGGCGCGGTCGCCATCACGACACTGGCTGGAGCGTTGCTGCTGATGCGCACCGGCACCTGGGGCGTGCTGAGCGACTTCAGACCCTTTATCAAGGGGCTTACTGTTTTCTTCTGGTCCGTGTCGACGTGGTGGATCCCGCTGCTGTTCGCACTCATGGTCTGGCGCTACCTCGTGCGCCGCGATGCGATCAGCTACGAGCCGCAACTCTGGGGCATGGTCTTTCCGCTCGGCATGTACGCGGCAAGCACCTGCCAGTTAGCGCGCGGTCTCAAGCTCTCCTTTCTGCAGCCGATCCCGCACGTGTTCATTGTCGTCGCGCTGATCGCCTGGAGCGGCGCATTTGCCGCGCTGACGATCCGGATCGCGCGATCCGTTCTACTGGCGTGGGAGGCGGGCGGCAGAGGGGTTCTTTGAAGGGAAACTGAACCCGAGTGCGAGATCTGATCAGCCTCCGGTTGTCGCCGGAAACCCACCTTCCTTCGCGGCATGCCACCATTTCCCGCCGATGACGATTCCATCGGCCACGATGCGCTTCGTGCCTGTCATGTGCTCGCCGAGGACGTCCTCGTAATCGAACTCCCCCTCCTTCACCGACAGGATCGTCGCGTCGCCGACAGAGCCCGGCTTCAGCGAGCCGAGTTCCGGTCGCTTCAGCGCCATCGCCGCGTTGACCGTCGACTGCTTGATGACCTCGCTCAACGGCATTCCCATGCACAGGAACTTCGACATCGTTGTCACCTGATCGTAGGCGGGACCGTCGATGCAGAGCGCATGCACGTCGGACGAGATGGTGTCGGGCATGAAGCCGTTGGCGAGCATTGCGCGTGCGGTCTTGAACGAGAACGACCCCTTGCCGTGGCCGATGTCGAAGAGGACGCCGCGTGCGCGTGCCTCGAGCACGGCCGGCTTGACTTTGCCCTGTGCCGTGACGGGCGCGTTCGGGAAGGGTCGGAACGCGTGCGTCAGCACATCGCCGGGGCGCAGCATGCCGATCACTTCCTCGTAGGACGGCGGAGGGTGGTCGATGTGGCACATCAGCGGCATGCCGACCTCGTCGGCGACCTGCAGTGCGATATCGAGAGGTGCCGAGCCCTGATCGCCGGAAGCGTGCAAGCCGACGCGCACCTTGATGCCGACGATCACGTCCCGGTTGGCATCGGCGACGGCTGCGGCCTCACGTGGCGCCATCAGCTCGAGGTTCTTCGATTCGCCGACCATGTGCGTCTTCGAGAACGCGAAGATCCCGGCGAACGAGACGTGCAGATAGGCGAGAATGCGCGCCTCCGACCGCTCAATCACGTGTTTCCGGAAACCGGCGAAGTTGCCCGGCCCCGCGCTCCCCGTGTCGATCGAGGTGGTGACGCCCGACGTGCGGCAGAAGTCGTCGGCATCGATGCCGAGGGAGGTTCCGCCCCAATAGACGTGTGTGTGCAGATCGATCAGGCCCGGCGAGACGATGTGTCCGGCAACGCTGCGGACCTCTGTGGCCGGACCGGACCTCAAATCTTTGCCGACGGCCGCCACCTTGCCGTCTGAGAACGCCACGTCCATGGCGCCGTCGATATTTTGCGACGGATCGATGACGTGGCCGCCTCTGAGGATCAGGTCGTAGGTTGCCATGCGTCGCCTCCCGAGCTGTCAGTCGCCACGAGACTGGCATCGGGAATGCCGCGAGGCGAGCCAAAAAATGCGCGCGTCGCCGCTCTTTCGAGTCCCGGACAAGCACTGCGTGAGCCGTGTGCAAATCCGGGTCTGTGCCCGCCGAAGCGTGATTCCAAGATCGAACG
>Ga0182738_1008366_pt1 | contig 10281 bp, 3 predicted proteins | sample eDN5th30CBELigMG_FD_128876 | JGI IMG/M metagenome (GOLD analysis project Ga0182738, IMG submission 128876) | Enriched Miracle-Growth compost microbial communities from Emeryville, California, USA - eDNA 5th pass 30_C BE-Lig MG (version 2)... ... | reverse complement strand
GTCAACGGAGATTTAGGTAAAGACATAAATAAGGATCCAGTTCGATTAGTAGTTAGCGAAAGAAAGTTATTGGTCGCAGAAGCATTAAGTCCCAACACTTCAATGGAAGAGCAAGAAAAGGAAAAACCTTTGTTGATCCAGATCAAGAAAAACACCAATCCCACTCCAACTCCTCTGGATTTAACAAAATATATGGACAGCAAGATGGGAGAACTGATGGCAGATATCTGCATAGCTGAAATAGAAGCGAACAAGCAGATCAGATTAATTTATCAAGGAAAGCAGTTGAAGGAAGATGACAATATTAAGGACATAAAATTCAAGCCAGAAACTGTGATGCATATATTTATAAGTGATCCAGTGCAGAAAGATATGAATATAACGACTATAAGTGCGGAGTTATATGAGCCAGAAAGGAGAGGATTTGACAAGTTTCGGCCATTGGATTTGATGGAAGAAGAGATTATTATGTTTAGAGGAAAGTTTCATGCGAGGTTTATTCTTTTGGCTGAGAAGAACATGATCAATGAAAATGAGTTATATAGACAAGAAGAAGACTGGTTAAAGTGCAATGAAGACTTGCTGATTGATGCAGATACGATTAGACAAACGATGAGAACTTATGAAGAAGAAGACGAAGGAGGGCTTGGAACGTATTTTAGCTTTGTCTTGGGAATTATTATGGGAATCCTGTTTAATATTTTCCTGCTGGCGTTCTTGGTTTTCGGAAAAATGAGATCCTCAAGATTCCTTAAAGGTGCATATATCGGTATAGTCGTGTTTTTTGGCCTGTTGTTTTTGGTTCGTGCTATTGATATCATCTAGTTGGGGATTTACGATATGAGATATGACTTATTGAGTCATTTGATTGTATGATGTAATGATAATAAAAGCTCCCTGGTCTTGTGAATACCCAAGAGAAAAGTTTACATTTCACATTGGAGAGAAGAAGAAGAAGAATATGAATAACAATTTTGAGAAATAAACTCTGTTTATTGCTCAGAACAAAAGTCTTTTCAAAAAAAAAAAATCCAAAAAAATTTTCGAGGCTTTTTTTTGTGAAAAATTGAATTGAATAAAATTGGATATTTAGAAAGGAAATTTTGTTTAAAATTTCGACCGATTTGACCTATTCGAATAGAAAAAGGAAATTTAGAATTTTTGGTAATTTGCCTATAGATATTGTGAAATCCAATTGTGGCAAAATATCATTTTGATAATATTAACCTCGCATAATTAATTATTTGAATAGTAATTGCATCCGAGCATAAAAATAATCATCAAAATGCAAAAGTTCATTGAATCTAACAAGAAAACCATCCTCACCGCTTTGGGAGTCGGTGCTGCTGCCGCTGCTGCCGTCTTTGCGTAATAAATCTTTCTCTTATTTCTTGCAATTCTTACCCTTTTATCTCTTCAGTATCTACCAAATCAGCAATGGCCAAAAGGTAAAAACCATTTTCTCTATTTAAAAATATTGAAATTTGAATAGAAGGTTGTTCAAGTCACTCCCGCTGCCGATAAAGGCGAACTTACCAAATTGGAAAAGGCCAATATTATTGCTTCTATTAAGATTGAATATGTTGGTGATATCTTGACTGTTGAAAGTATCAAGCAAATCAGTGATGCTGTTGTTAAATTCGCTTTCCCTGAATTCCTCCAATTAACCAGAAAGGATAGAGAAGGTATAGATTTTTGAAAAATTTCCTTTGAAAATGAGGGCTCATGCATGGGGCTCATTGGGCTTAATTTGCATTTTTTTAAATGAAAAATACTGACAAAGATTTGAATAGAAAGAAGAGCCAATAAGGATAATATTGACAAATATGTTGAACTCTGGGAAACCTACACTCAAAGACTTGAAGAACTTATTGAAAAGAGCCAAAAGGCTGTTCTTGAAACCCTTCAAATCTCCGAATCTGTCTTCGAAAGAAGCAATTCTCATCACATCAGTGAGCATAATCAAGAATTGTTCTTGTTACAAGCCACCCTCCTCAACAGATTGAAGTACTTTGGTTACGCAAAAATGGGTTCTAATGTTGTAAATAGGGCTGGTCTCGTTGGAACCAAGAAATTGACTCTCCAAGAATTCAGAGATATCCTCAAGACTCAAATTGAATTGATGCTTAAGGAAGCTGACAACTACAAGGAAATCTCCTCCAAGACTGTATTTCTTTGAAAAAGAATAAGAGGATCTTAATGAGATTTTTTAGAAACACCCCGAAGAAGCTGCTCCCATTATTAACAACAGAGTCAATGATATGATCCACGCTAAATACACCGTTGAAGAAGAGGACTTGACTGCTGCCATGACTTGTAAGGATATGTCAAACTCTTTGTGATATTAATTTTATCCTAATAGTGTATGCTGAAGACCCCGAATCTATTAACTTGTTCAGAGACCTCCAATCTGCCAACATGAAGCTCCTCCCCCTCGGTGATTTCTTCTAAGGAAATAATGATGGTTAGTTATGATTATTGAATTTGATTTGTATAATTCTATATTCATTTGGAACTTATATTGATAAAGAGTTGATATTTTTTGAAGAAAAAACTTGAAATCTGAAATCTGTTGAAATTATTTTTTTCAAAGGATTTTGAAGCTTTTTAAAGAAGTTTGATCTTTGTTGAGCTCATACAGCTAGAACTCATAGAAAAATCTTGATTTTTTATTTTCTGTTAGTTCTCGTGGAAATTGTTTTATGTTAATCTAGACGTTAAAGAAATGACACAATTTCAGCACAAAATAATACAACATAACACAATAAAACTGAATCAATAATTTATATTCAGATGAGAGAACTTCAAAACAGTCCGCAAGACTCACACTTGACGATTAAAAAAAATGACTTTATCCTCATTTTCTCAGACAACCTTTCCATTTCCGACATAAAAGCTGCTGGTCTCATTTTCGTCGCAGTTTATCTCTTGATATATGTTTTGCTTCTCGTCTGGGCTCATTTTAAAGATCAGGAAAAGCAAACCTATTCAACAAAGGTCAACTCCGACCTCAGTACCTCTCAAATAACAATGCCAAGACGTCCAAATTTCCGGGCAATGAACATCGACATAACATCAGACACTCTAGATTTTACAAATCAGTCAGTACGAATGAATTTTGAAGATCAAAAAGACATGTCTACAATCCTTCAAAATGCTGGTTCTGACGGCTTTTCCGTCATTTCTCCTATGCACAAACCAGATTCTATGAATGTTTCCCCTCTTCATCAAGGCGGTAAAAAAACCAAATTTAACCTACTTCGCACACCTCCAAGAAGTTTTCAACGAATTGACCTCGATGCCACCAGTCCAACTGCTTTACCCACAGCACAAGAAGAAATCATGACGACAAATAACGAGCCAGCTATTTCAAAAGAGTCAGGGACAACAAAGGACGAAGCCCTAACAAGAAAGGAAATGAGCAATATTATTGAGGATTTAACAAAGGATGAGGATTTCTTGAATAAGAACGCCGCTAAGCCAAAGAGACAAGCAAAGGCCAAAAAAGAGGGGAAAGGAGTGAAAATCACGAAAAATAGACAAACAGTGAAGAGTAAATTTTTGAAACTTCTCGACCAGAGACATGCTATTTGGAGCACTATACAAAGAATGAGTCGTATTTTCCCAAGATATAAGAGAATTAGTCTTTTATATTTCCTGTTCAGCTGCAACCTTTTCATTACGACCATTTGCTTTATAAATTCCTCGATATTTGAGCTTTTCTTGTGGCAGTTGCTGAAAGTCAGTGCTTTCACTTGGGTTTTGTTTGTAACACTTTCCTGGCTCAGTTCTGTCTCAAAAGAAGGCCTCAAATATGCAAAGACAATGGATGAGTTTCAATCGATTCTGGCTAATTTGGAAAAGGAAGCAAAGTATAAAGATATTTTTGTGCACATAATTATCGGGTTGTTTTTAATTTGTGCCTTTAGCCAATATGCGCTGTTTATCACAGTGAAATGGAATTATGCGTTATACTGGATCGGGTGCAGTATTCTAGTGTTTTTCATTCAAATGGTGTTGTTTGACGCTCTGTGGGAATTCGTCATTGCTTATCTCTATGTCAAAGCTTATGACTCTAAAGAAATGAAGAAATTATATCGACGATTAAATTCTATAAGATTCTGGAGGGTCTAAGGTATTGCTTCTTTATATCGATTGTTGTTATTATTATTATTATTGTTGTTGTTGTTGTTGTTAAGTATTTTTTTAACATCACGTCATGTGCAATTATAGATAGATACTCCAGATATTCCATTATTTTAATTACCCTACTGTTAAATTTTGAGAGACTGATGGTTTTTAAGTTTTTGAATGAGCATGAGCAAGAGCAAATATTTTTTTGACTCTACTAAAACATGATTATTATAATTATTAATACATAGATGCTCTTGTATTTAAGAACTGAATTTGACATTCAAAATGAGAGAGAGAGAGGAGAAATCAAAATATGCAAACAAACAAACATTTTCTCATTGATTAGTCGAGAGAGGAGGATCTCGAGAGGGTGAAAATAAAACCAGCAGGACTGAATTTTGCTGAAAAAAGATTGTACTCTGGATTTTCATTCAAAAATGAGAGAGAGTTGACCAAATATTTTTCCAACGATGTACTTTTCACTATATCTCCTTTTCCTTTCTTGCTCTTTTCTGCTTGGTCATCATTATCAGGTTTGTAATTTTGCATTTTTTCAAGATCATAGCAACTCAATTTCTTTCTTGAAGTCACAACCAAAAATTTGTTGTCTGTACTAAAGTCAACACTATTGGGTCTTTTCTTCTCATCATCAAATTCAAAAGCCAAAATTTTCTTTTCATTCTCCAGATCCCAAACATAAACACTTCCATCATCTAATCCAGTCACCAAAATTTTCGAAAAGAAGTTGATTTTCAACACTGAAATAAACTCCTTTCCTGCTCCTGGATAAATGATTCGAATACATTCACTATTATTCAATTCCCATATCCTCACACTCTTATCATGACTGGCCGTCGCCAAATAATTACAGTCATTAAAGAACTCCACCAAATGTACATCAGAACTATGTCCCACAAGCGTCCTTATTGGCAACTCAGTGCTTGTGCTCCACAATCTCGCTGTGGAATCAGACGACCCACTCGCAAAGAAGAATCCTCTGGGCGCGAACTTCACGGCCCACACAGTATTTATATGACCTTTATAGATGCCAAGACACTCACGGCGGCGGATACACCAGAGTCTAATGGTAGTATCGCTGCTGGCCGACACGAAATATTGTTCATCATAGTGAATACTGAGCGATGTTATGGCTTCTTCGTGACCCAAAAATTCGATGATTTCATATTTCTCATCATCAGCAGATTGTTGTTGTTGCTGTGAGTTTTCGTCAGGTAGTGTCATGCCATTCTCCTGCTCCGGTTTTTCTTCAGAAATTATACTATCACCACCAAACTCTTCAAAGAATTCCTTTTTGGAATCTTCTAACACTCGTGTCTTTTTCTCAAAGGATTTATTCAAAACTATCATGAGAATTTTTGCGTTATTGAACCCCAACAGCAAAATATTGCCGAGACTTTCAACTTCCATGCACGTGATATTTTCTGAAGGATCTTTGACAGAAACATGAAGGACATTAGGCTGATTCTTATCAGAGAATGATCTATTCAAGAATGCACGAGCGAAATCGACTTGGTATCTCAAGTTCTTTTCGAGAATAGGAATGGTTTCTTCTGTTTGTAGATTCATATTGAATGGGGGAATATGATCAATAAATGTTCCATTTTGTTCGCTTTCTTGGTTCCTGGTTAAAGATTCGCGAATATTTTGAAGGAGGTGCATATAAAGAGCTTCATCTTTACGGATCCCTGGTTTAATATGACTCTCAGTAGTGGTGAGGATGTCTCTTGAAGGTGGCTGGATGTTGAGACGTGGGCCTTGTTTTTTTGCTAAATCTGAGGACGAGATATTTTCATTCCAGATTTTGAGGCTAATTTTCATATCTTGAAGTACCTCGAAATCGAGCTCTTGGAGGTTGTGTTGTTGGATATAAAGAAAGAGACTTTCGAATGTAAACTGGCTGACTGTGATAGTTCGGCTTGAGCCCAAGATTTCTGTGAGAATTGGGTCGGCCTTTATTTCATCATCTGAAGGATATTGGGATAATTTATCCAAGTGATTTAGTTCTTTCATATATGCTTCTACTTGAATAAAATCAGTTCTCCATCTGGCGATATATTCTCTAGGAAGATTTTGGTCGAGCAATTTGAGATAAAGGCGAAGATAGGAGTAATATAATAAGGGAAAGAGCTCATCTTTAATTTGGTCAAGCCCGTGCATGACAAATTCTCGCAGAATTTTGTGTGATCTTTCAAGGGAACTAACTTTTTCTTCAATGAGATGCTGAGCTTTTGCCTGACGATTTATTCCGGGATTAATAGATTCTACATCTCTAATTCGAGGTAAATGTTTTGATGTTTTCAGGAGGAAAAAATATGTACTTAATATTAGTGGAAGAGGAATTCAAAGATTGTTTGGGAGCGTTTTGAGAAGCTTTATCGGCACTTGAAAGATCATTTTCTGAGAAATTATTCATTATATACAAATCTAATTAATGATGCTTTTCGAATAAATTTTTCAAATTAGAAACTCGCTCTGGATATTAATTAATGTATTGGGATATGGATTGAGTTAGATATTGTATTAAAAAAGATTTTTCATTGAGAAATTTCTCTCTCTACAATGAGTTATTCTATTATTTTCTGATCATCAGAAATTCTCAAAGGTTCTTTTCGTTGAGGAGGAGTGATGCCAGGATCTAAAGAGGACATCAGCAGTAGACTTTTTTCCCTGTCCATGATGAAGGTGTAGCTTTTTCTTTTAATCAATTTTTGGTGAATAATCAAGTGTCTATTTTCTTGAGTAAATTACTAGAGTTACATTTCTCTGATTTCGACTTTAGTATGCTTCTTGAGAGGTTTAGTTTAATTTCTAAAATAAATCACTCTCACTGTTTCAAATTTCTCAAAATCTCATTTGAAATTAAATCCTTTTTTCAATTCTAGACCTTCAAAAAATTGTTGCCATTTGAAAAAAGAATCAATTCTTCTCGAATCTCAATACATCCTGATGCATTGTAAACTGAAGGTGGGCTTGACGCCAACTCCAATCAAAGAATCCTGACAGACAAGAAATTTAAATTTAAAAAGAGGGAAGGGACTTTCTTAAATTTTTTAAGACGAAAATTTTTTTTTTAAATAAAATAAAAATTTCTGATTTGATATATTGTTTGGCATGACTTCAAACTATTCAGAAGACCAAACCAACCCACACTCCGAGAATCCTCTCCAGTTCATCCGTTCACAAAAACTCCGTGAACTCTTTATAAAAAAGCCTTCTTATTTACGTTCCCTGACTCCTGATGAAAGTTACTCAGTCAATCAAGATTTACATAGAAGCAATCCGTTATCTTTGAAACTTCCTGGTCTAGAATTAAATACTGTTTCTCAATTCCAAAAACTTGCTCCACAAACTCATCGAGAAAATCGAAGTCAAGACAAGCTTTTGCCAAATTCCCAAAGAAAACTTGCTCGTTCCCGATCAAGCCAAGAATTCGAAGACTTGCTCAATGTCCAAAAAGGCGCTCAGACTCCTCAATTAGCTGATAAGAAAATGAAGCAGGTCAAAAGTCCAGAGAATATCAAGTTTCCTACTGAAGCGAAAACTCCTCCGCCAATGAAGAACATGGCTGAATGGCAACGAGAACAGAAGAAATTCAAAAATACAGTTCGAAAAGAGAATAGCATAAATGAAAATGACAAGACAAAGAGCTTGCCAAACGTTGAAAAAGACGACGAATTTCATCCAAAAGAGATGCTCTCAAAGCGAGAAAAATCAGCTAATAATACAATCAAGCACCTTGCCACAGATGATTCTTTAAATAAAGATAATTCTATTGGAAACATCATTGATTTAATGGAAGGTTCTCCTCAAAATCCCGAAAAGCGCCGAGCCAACAGAAATGAACACGCAAGGGAGAGCATTCCTTTATCTTCTGTGCCTTCTGATGACGGATTTGGTGTTTTGGATACGCAAAGCGGATGGCATAAACATAAAGAAGACCTGATGGACAAAGTGGATATGCTTGGTACACCAAGCCTTTTGACCCCAGAAAATGCAAGAGCTCTTCAAAAAGAGAAATTAGCTTCAACACAAGCAACTGGCGGGGTTTTAGACTCTAAAGAATCTTCGAATAAACCAGTGCACATGTTGATAGATCTGGCTGGTACAAACCCAGAAACCGCACAATTGTCAACAAAAGAAACGGTCCCAAGACGACAAATGACTTTTGATCCAAAATCTTTGGCATTGAATAATTTGAATGCAGCCAAGAGAATATCAAGTCCAATAACATTCAAGAATGCGGCAGGGCAAGGAAATTTGCTGAGCTCGCCTTCAAGTTTAAGCGCTAGAGGCGAAGTGATAAGTTCAACAAGTGCCTGTAGGTTCCATCCATCAAATATGATAAATTACATCTGTACAAAGGAGAATTGTGGGGAGTTGCTTTGTCCTCTTTGTTTATACGAGCATCAAAAGAATAAACATATAGGACAGTACGAAACGATAAACTCCTTCTATTCGGAGGCCAGACAGAGATTGACTCGTGCTCACACGAATATGTTGGGCACAATTGAGCAGATTGTTTCATTGCAAGCGATTTTGAGTGATAAGAGCAACTTTGATATCAAAATAGTGGAAGATATAAATCGCATTGAAGCTGGAATTTTAAAGACCGTCAAGCAATTTTTTGACAATATTCGAGAAGAATTCACTCAGGATCTCTTCTTTGATCATCTCAAAGTCTCAGACAATTTGAATTCTTTACATTATGATCTGAATGTCGCTATTGAGAATCTTGGGGATGACCTTTCAAAAATTGCTCATGATAACGCTACTGCTGATCTCTCATTATTTACTCACATTGTACAAAAAGGGTATATTAACTCCCCAGCTACTTATAAAAAGACCTTGAACGAAATCGACTATAAAGTCAAGCAATTCTTAAAGACAAACCAAGAAACAGAAGCTTCAAAGAAATTGTTCTTGGAAGTCGATCCTTATCTCAAGACAAAGATCACAAATCTTCTTTCTGAAAATTTCAACATCATTCAAAATCCTTCTCCTAACGTTATTTACAAGCTCTCTCGTCCATCAAATGAAGAAGCTAAAACAGTTTCAACGCCACACCTTGGGGCTAATAAACAAGGAGATAGCTTTATTAGTAATGAGAAGGCTGGAAGTAGTTTGAACGATGTGGATAGAAATCACCGAGGAAAGGCTGAGACTCAAAGAGGAAGAAATGTTGAAGAAGATAAGGATAATCAGAGCACGGGAAGATCAAGAACAACATCACCGTTCCAAGGACAACAAGGAAGGAACATGGGTGAGGATTATTTGAAGATGCTGAAGCCAAGTAAAAATACACCAATAAGCAAGGGAGGACAAGGACAGCAGGGTTCTAATTACTTTATAAATAAGAAACTGACAGATAATATTACGAATAAAGTGTTGGAGATTTATAATAATAGTAATGCTCACAATGTTTCTGCAGCGAGCTTCTCAAGAAATGTCTTGCAAGAGAAGGATTTGGATATCCAAACTATGAAGTTTTTGTTGGAATACATGGAGAGATTTTATGGAACAAGCAAGATTAAAATATTAGACCCAACCTTCTTTGCAAGACTGTTCAATATTGATAAAATGGTGGATTTCAGCGACTTTGGAAGAAGGGAATTGGTGTTTGAGAATGTCAGTGAAGATTTACAAGTGGATGGAAATAAAGGAGGAAGATGCATATTTACATCATATGAGAAGGTATTTATGATCACACAAATACAGAATTCGCAATGGATTTTAGTGGAAATTCGAAGTAATCCTAAAGTGATTATTTTGTATGACTTTTTGGGAAAATTCGCAAAGACCAAATTTAGCGAGAACCTGTTCACTTTGGTGTTGGAGATCATCAGAAAGGAGTTTAATGAGAAGTTGGGATTGAATCCCGAGAATTACCTTTGGGAAAAGAAGGTCGCTTCTCAGCCAATGTTGATTGTGAAGAACTCATTTGACACTGGCTTGTTGGCAGTAAAAGTGGTATCGAATTATTATCAGAATAAGGAGTTCACTAGCCCTAAAGTGACATTAAATGAGATCAATCTTACACGTAAAAAGTTGGAGAAGATCTTTAAGATGTATGATGAAAAGAAAAATCACGATAAGTTCGTTCCCATCTAGATGGGTGATATATGAATT
>Ga0182738_1008365_pt1 | contig 10284 bp, 13 predicted proteins | sample eDN5th30CBELigMG_FD_128876 | JGI IMG/M metagenome (GOLD analysis project Ga0182738, IMG submission 128876) | Enriched Miracle-Growth compost microbial communities from Emeryville, California, USA - eDNA 5th pass 30_C BE-Lig MG (version 2)... ... | reverse complement strand
GCCCACGTCGACGCTCTGCGACGAGAGATGTTCGTCGCGCTGCCGTCCGCGCCGGCGCGCCCGTGACGTGCTCGTCCTCTCCGCCCCCGTTCCCTTTCGCTCTCGTCGTAGACTTCAGCGACGCTCCGCGCAGCGGGGTCATCGGCACGGGCGGGAGTGGACATGAGCAGCGAATGGCACCGGAAGCACCTCGACGACGGCGTCGCGAAGGAGGCGCGCGGCGAGGAGACCCTGCTGGGCGCCGACGGCGACGAGGTCCCGCCCGGGGGAGAGGTCGCCGGCTCGTTCAGCGATGAGTTCCCCGGCGCCGACCCCTACGAGGGCATCCCCGCCGATGAGGTCGGCCTCCCGCCGCTGAGTGAGGCCGAGCAGGAGGCCGTGGCCCGCGAGGCCGACCGGGTCGCCGACGACCGGGACGCGCAGCGCGACCTCTGAACCACGCACGGGGCGTGACATCCGTCACGTGCGGAGGTACGAGGCCCCGTTGAAGTCGAGGACCGCGCCCGAGGCCCACGTCGCATCCGACGAACTCAGGAACAGGACGGTGCGGGCGACCTCCTCCGGCGTGCCGACCCGGCCGAAGGGGCTGTCCGCGCGCAGCTCGTCGCCTGTCGCTCCCGCCAGTTTCGCGGACTGCCGCTCGGAGCTGATGAAGCCCGGAGCGATCGAGTTCACCACGATCCCGTGGGGGGCGAGCGCCAGCGCCATCGACTGGCCGAACGCATGCAGGCCGGCCTTCGCCGCCCCGTACGCGGGATAGTCGGGCTCACCGCGGAACGCGCCTCGGGACCCGACGTTGACGATGAATCCCGGCGCCTTCCGCTCGATGAGGCGCCGGGCGACGAGGTAGGTCACCTGTGCGGCGCCGAGCAGATCGACATCCAGGATGTCTCTCCAGGCCGTCTGCCAGGCCTCGTACGTCGTCTCGTCGACGCGATGCCGATTGCCCGCACCCGGAGCGATCGCGGCGTTGTTGACGAGGATGTCGATCCCCCCGAGTTCCGCGTCGGCGAACCGCACGACCTCGGCGGCGGTGTCGGGGTCGCGCAGGTCGCCGCCGACGAGGACATGGCCCTCGCCTGCCAGGCTGCGCAGCGTCTCCTCCGCTGCGGCCCGGTCGGATCCGTAGTGCACCGCGACCCGGTCGCCCCGCTCCGCGAGGACGCGGGCGATCGCGCGCCCGATCCCCCGAGACGCGCCGGTCACCAGGGCCCCCTGCCTGCCGTCCCGCCCGCTCTCGACCATCTGGGTAGCGTACCGGCGTCGCCGCGGCGTGCCGGATCAGCTTCTCGACGGCTCCGCCCGTCGCTCCCGCCCGATCCGGCCGAGGTGCGTGTGGGAGAAGTCCTGCAGCTTGAGCCCGTAGCCGAGGGCGCGGTCGACGGCCACATGGAACCCCCAGCTCGCGGCGACGACGGCGAGCCAGGGGAGGTTCCAGCCGCTGAGGATGAGGCCCGCGTACGCCGCGAGGATGACGGCCGGTGCCGTGTAGTTGTGCACGGCGTTGTACATCCGAGCCCCGACGCGCGGGCCGGCCGCGTACCCGATCGCGGAGAGGTCGAAGAGGAGGAACGCGGCGAGCAGCCACCACCACGGCAGGCCCGATGCGATGACGGCCACGACGATGGCCGCAGCGATCGCGGCGTTCTCCACCCGCTGGATCGTGTCGACCGTCCTCCGGTCGCTCCGCGCGTGCTGGTCGCTCATCGTGCTCCTCCATCCATGGTCGGGCTCGCTGCCCACCAATAGTGGACACCCTGTTCCAGGAACCGGCTCAACGACATATCGCCACGAGCGGAATCGACCCTCCCCCTCGAGTGCGGCCCGCTCACAGGACTTGACCTGGTTCCCTCCACAGGGCCTGGAGTGAGGGAGCGACTCTCTTCGGGTCGCGGGAACGAGGGAAGGAGCCGCTCATGGCCTGGAGCACACGCGAACTCGCCGAACGCGCCGGCACGACGGTCAACACGATCCGCCACTACCACCGCCTCGGCCTGCTCGACGAGCCGGAGCGCGAGGAGAACGGCTACAAGCAGTATCAGGTGCATCACCTGGTGAGCCTGCTGCGTATCCGGCGTCTCGCCGACCTCGGCGTCCCGCTGACGCAGATCGGCGCGGTGCGTGCCGACGCCGACGGCGCCCCGCAGCTGCTGCGCGAGCTCGACGCCGAGCTGGCCGAGAACATCCGACGGCTGAAGAAGGCGCGATCGGACATCGCCGCCCTCCTGCGTGACGACGCCCCGGCGGACACGCCGGTCGGATTCGAGCCGGTGGCCGGGCGGATGTCGGAGAGCGATCTGTCGATCGTGCACATCTACACGCGGCTCTACGATGACGCCGCGCTCGCCGACATCCGGGTGATCGCCGAGGACACGGATGGGGTCGCCGCCGATCTCGACGCGCTCACGCCGGACGCCCCCGAGGACGAGCGCCGTCCCCTCGTGGACAGACTGGCTCGCAGCCTGGCCCGGAGCCTCCGGGAGTACCCGTGGCTCGACGACCCGGCATCGCATCGGGCCACGCGCAGTCCGCTCACCTCGGAGACGATGATCGAGGCCGTTCTCGAGCTGTACAACCCCGCCCAGCTCGATGTGCTCGAGCGGGCGCACCGTGCCGCGCGGGCGCAGATGCACCGCGGTCAGGGCGACGCCCCGTCGGAGTGATCGGGCCGCGTGCTGCGTGCTAGGTGCGCGGCAGCGTGGCGGCCGCCGCGATGACGTTGCTGACGATGAGGGCGGCGACCGTGCGGGTGACGGCCGTCGCCGTCGCGGCGGCGCCCCAGCTCCCCTCCGTGAACGCCTCTGCGCGCCGGATCACCGGGCCGGTCCACGGGATGTCCGGGTCGAACTGGGGGAGCGTGCCGCTGCCGTAGAGCAGGGCGGCGAGCGCGGCGGTCCGCGGTGAGGGATCGGATCCGTCCACGAGGGCGCCGCGGACCTGGGCGAGCAGGTGTCCACGGCGACCGGATTCCCCCTCCTCGATCACCGAGGTGCGGATGAATCCGTGCGCCCGATGCGCGCGGCGGCGCAGGTCGCCGCGCTCGATCAAGCGCTCGAGCAGCGGTTCACGCAGGGTCGGCCCGGTGGCCGCCAGCACCGTCTGCACCCCGCGGGGCTTGTCGGCGACATAGTCCCAGGTGGCGCGCTGGAGGCGGTCGGCCGGGGGCTGCGCGGCGACGGCCTCGACGGTCACCGCCCCGAGCCGCCCCGTCCCTGTGCGCACGTTTCCGCTCAGGCCGAGGTCGGCGAGCATCGCGCCGGCGAGGACGTAGAAGAGAGTCCCCTCGCCCGCGATCGTGCCGGATGCCGGCTGGAACAGCAGCAGGAGGAGATCCTCCGCGAGGGTGTGAGCGCTGTCGGTCGGTCGGCCCTGCGCCGGTGCGGGGGAGGAGATACGTCCCTCCGGGTGCTCGTTCGTCATCTGTCCATCCCTTTCCGCGTGGTGGTGGCGGGGAGGAGAGTCTGCGCTGTGTTCCAGGGACACGGTCAAGCCGCCCGTGCGCGTTCTCGGCCGGGACCCAGACTCCGCCGGATATCCTCCTCACGGGTGAACGGGTCGACACCTGCGGGGGATGTGTCGCCCGTGGCCCGGTTCGTAGCGTCGACGCGTGGATCTCATCAATGACTTCATCCTCGCCGCCGCGGCGTCGCCCTGGCTTCTGCTCGTGATGTTCGCGGTCGCCGTGATCGACGGGTTCTTCCCTCCCGTGCCGAGCGAGACCGTGCTGGTCGCAGCGGCGGCCGTCGCCGCTGCGAGCGGAGATCTCGCGGTGATCGTGCCCCTGGCCCTCGTGGCGGCGGCCGGTGCCGTGCTCGGCGACAACATCGCCTACACCCTGGGCCGCAAGGTCGGCATCACGCGCTTCGCGTGGATGCGACGTCCCCGCGTGGCTGCGGCATTCGCGCGTGCGCAGGGCGCGCTCGATCGGCGCAGCGCCGCGCTCATCCTCGGTGCGCGGTACATCCCTGTGGGTCGCGTCGCGGTCAACATGTCCGCCGGCGCACTGGCGTACCCGTGGCGCCGGTTCCTGCCTCTGAGCGTCGTCGCCGCACTGACGTGGTCCGCATACACGGTGGTGATCGGGATCGTCGCCGGCCACTGGATCGAGGACCAGCCGTTGCTGGGCGCCGCAGCGGGGGTTCTCCTCACGCTCGTGATCGGCGTCGTGATCGACAGGATCGCCGCGGCACGCCGCCGGCGGAAGGGCGAACAGGCACCCGCGTCTGGTCCGACGGGATACACGGGCGCACAGCCCGACCGCGTTGCACGCGAACCGGAGCGCGAGCTCTGCCTGCCCGGTACGGGGGGACTGCGAGAATGAGCACGATGACCTCCGAGCGACGCGCCCTCCGCCGGCGGACCCTGTGGCTGGTCGTCCTCGCCGTCGCGGGGGTGGCGCTGCTCAGCGTGCTCGTGCCGCTGCAGACGATCTTCTCCGGCACCCCGCTGCCCATCGCGATGGTCCTCGGCGCGGGGATCTGCGCCGCCCCGGTCGCCGCCGTGGGGTATCCCCGTTCCGCGATCGCCGCCTTCTGCCTCGCCTCGTTCGCTCTGCCGCTGTTCGGCGCCGATGCGCGGGATGCCGCGTGGCCGTGGCCGTGGTCCGTGACCGCGATGATCGCCTTCACGCTGCTGACCCTCGTCGTCACGGCGGTGCACGGCTGGCGGCTGGGACTCGTGCTGTGGGCCGCGGGCAACATCGGATCCCTGGTGGTGCTCGCGATCCTCCCCCACGCGGTCACCGTCGGCGCGGCCACCGCCGACCTCGTCGTCACCGCCGCGCTCAGCGCCGCCGCGCTGCTCGTCGGCGTGCTCCTTGCCGGACGCATCCGCGTCGGCGAGGAGCTCAGCCGCTCCCTCGAGCTCACCGCCCTGGAGCAGTCGCGTCGCGCGCTCATCGAGGAGCGCACCCGCATCGCGCGCGAGCTGCACGACGTCGTCGCGCACGGGATGTCGGTGATCCAGGTGCAGGCTTCCACCGCGCGCTACCGCGTGCCCGGACTGCCCGATGAGGCCGCCGCCGAGTTCGACGACATCGCCGCCGCCGCGCGGAGCTCGCTCGCCGAGATGCGACGCCTCCTCGGCGTCCTGCGCACCGAGGACCAGGAGCAGGAGCTCGCCCCGCAGCAGGGCCTCGCCGACATACCCGCCCTCGTCGAGGGCATCCGTCGCGCGGGGGCAAACGTGCGCCTCGAGATCTCCGCGACATCGCCGGCCCCGCCCAGCGTCGAGATCACGGCGTTCCGCATCGTCCAGGAGGCGCTCAGCAACGCCGTCCGCCACGCGCCCGGGTCACCGATCGCGGTCGAGGTGGACGACGTGGGCGGCGCCGTCCGCATCCGCGTGCACGACGACGGCTCGCCCGACCCGTCCCCTGCCCTCGGCAACGGGTCGGGCGGCGGACACGGCCTGCGCGGCATGCGCGAACGCGTCTCGCTCGTCGGCGGCAGCCTCACCGCGGGTCCCGATCCTGCGGGAGGATGGACGGTGACGGCCCGTCTCCCATGGGCCGCGACGGGCGAGGAGGGCGCGTGACGATCTCGGTGCTCATCGCCGACGACCAGGCGATGGTCCGCGCGGGATTCGCCGCGCTCCTGGACGCGCACGAGGGCATCCGCGTCGTGGGGCAGGCGTCCACCGGCCTCGAGGCGGTGAAGCTGTCCGCCCGGCTCGACCCCGACGTCATCCTCATGGACGTGCGGATGCCGGAACTCGACGGCATCGCCGCGACCCGACGCATCCTCGGCCCGGAGTACCCGGCCGCGCACGTGCCCCGGATCCTCATGCTCACGACGTTCGACATCGACGAGTACGTGTACGACGCCCTGCAGGCGGGCGCGAGCGGGTTCCTGCTCAAGGACGCGCTGCCCGAGGAACTCGTGCACGCGGTGCGCGTCGTCGCGTCCGGCGATGCGCTCCTGGCCCCCAGCGTGACCCGGCGCATGATCGCGCAGTTCGCGGCGCAGAAGCCGCGCGCACCGCGGTCCGCGGTCGTGCTCTCGGACCTCACCGACCGGGAGCGGGAGGTGCTCGTTCTCCTCGGCAAGGGGATGTCGAACGCCGAGATCGGCTCGGAGCTGTTCATCTCCGAGCAGACCGTCAAGACGCACGTCGGCAAGGTGCTCGCCAAGATCGGCGCGCGCGACCGCGTGCAGGCCGTCATCTTCGCGTACGACAGCGGTCTGGCCGAGCCCGCCTCCTGATCTCCCCCGCAGGTAGGGGGCCGATCGGCACCTCCGGGTGATGTGCCGCTTCACATCCCGTCCATAGCCTCCCTGGGAACCACCCGAGGAGGACACATGACCACGCTGCTGGCCCCGCCCGTTCCGGCCGCCGCAGACCGCCCCGCGCCGACACGCGACACCGGTATCGACCTCGCCCGCGCCGTGTGCGTCGTCATCGTCGTGCTCCTGCACGCGATCATGGTCGGGGTCACCGTCGACGCGACCGGCCCTGTGTTCGAGAACGCCGCCGACGGCGCGGCCTGGTTCGCGCCGCTGACCTGGGTCGTGCAGATCATGCCCGGCTTCTTCGTCATCGGCGGATTCGCGGGAGCCCTCGCCTACCGGCGCCTCCGGCAGCGTGGAGTCACCCGCGTGCAGTTCATGACCGGACGCGTGCACCGCCTCCTCGTCCCCGCAGCGCTCTCGATCGCCGCTGCCGGTGTCGGCCTCGCGGCCCTCGGGCTGGCGGGCGTCCCCGGCGACATCATCCTCATCGCGGGCTTCCGCTACAGCCAGCCGCTGTGGTTCCTCGGCGTGTTCCTCCTGTGCCAGGCGCTGCTGCCGGCGCTGCTGGCCGCGCACGACCGCGCGCCGATCCGCACCCTCCTCGCCCTCGCGGCCGGCGCGGTGCTCGTCGACATCGCCCGCGCCGTCACCGGCATCGACGCGATCGGCTTCCTGAACCTCGCCCTCGTGTGGCTGAGGCTGCAGCAGGTCGGCTTCTTCCTCGCCGACGGTCGCATCGACGCCCTGCGCGTGCGCACCCGCGTCGTCGTGGCGCTCGCCGCCGTGGCGGCCCTCGCCGCCACCTTCCTCACCGGGGTGTACTCGCCCGACCTCTTCGAGAACCTCAACCCGCCCACCGCCGCTCTCCTGCTGGTCGGCGTCGTGCAGACCGCGGTGCTCTCGCTCGCCCGGAACAAGCTGCGCGCACTGAGCCGGCGCCGCGCCGCGGCCGCCTTCACCTCGTTCGTCACGACCCGGACCATGACGATCTACGTATGGCACATGCCCGTCCTGCTCGCGATGGCGGGCGCCGCCGCGGTCTTCGCCATGACGACCGGCACCGCGCTCCCCGAGCCGTCGAGCCCCGAGTGGTGGGCGACGCGCCCCCTGTGGCTCGGACTCGCCCTCGCACTGACCGCGGCCGTGGCGTGGGCGCTCGCCGGCGTCGAACGTCGACGCATGGGCCCGATGACGACATCCCGCTCCCGCAGTGTGCAGGCGGTGGTCGTCGGGGTGGGCGCCGTCGTCCTCCTGCTCGCGACCGGCACGACCGTCTTCACGGCGGCGGTCGCGGTGGGGATGCTCGCATGGTCCCTGCACCGGATCCGGGCCGCCCGGGGCGTTCCCTCCCCGGTCACCGTCGCGCGCTCCTGATCGCTCCGCATCCCGGCGCGCGGGACTCTTCCCCCGCGCCGGGACGCGGCGCTACCCTGGGGCCCTCACCCGGCCCTGTGCGCCGGTCCCGACGAGAGGAAAGACCATGGCGGATATGGAATTCGACGACGCGCTCGCGGGAGCCCGGGCGGCGGCGAGCGCAGCGAGCTACGACGTGCAGAAGCTGCCCGAGGACTCGATCGAGCGCCAGGCGCTGCACAACATCGTCACGGCGCTCGACTACCTCATCGCCGCGGCGGCGGACCGCGACGACGACTGATCGTCGCCGGCATCCTCCCGGTCAGGGGAGGATCGCGTCGACATAGCCTCCGTCCACGCGCAGCGCGCCACCCGTGGTGGCCGACGCGAGCGGGGACGCGAGGTACGCCACCATGTTCGCGATCTCCTCGGGCTCGATCAGACGGCCGATCAGCGACTGCGGGCGCGCTGTGCGCATGAACTCGCGCTGCGCCTGGTCCCAGGGCAGTTCCGGGTCCACGAGCTGATAGACGAACTCCTCGACGCCCTCCGTGTGCGTGGGCCCGGCGATGACGGAGTTGACTGTGACGCCCGATCCGGCGGCCGCCTTCGCGAAGCCGCGCGAGAGGCCCAGCATCGCGGTCTTCGAGACGCCGTAGTGGATCATCTCCTCCGGGATCACGATCGCCGAGTCGCTCGCGATGTTCAGCACCCGCCCCCACGAGCGCTCGATCATTCCCGGCAGGACGAGCCGCGTGAGGCGCGCCGCCGTGAGCACGTTCACCTCGAAGTAGCGCCGCCACTCATCGTCGCCGATTTCGAGCGCGGACGTCGCCCCGAAGATCCCGAGGTTGTTCACGAGGATGTCGACGGCGCCCACGTCGCGGGCGAGCGCCTCCGCGCCCGCGGCGTCGGTGACGTCGGCGGCGACGCCGCGGACCGCGACGCCCGTCTCCGCTGCCAGCAGCTCCACCGCGGCATCGACGCGCTCGCTGCTGCGGCCGTTGAGGACGACATCCGCGCCCGCCTCCGCGAGGCGGCGTGCGATCGCGAGGCCGATGCCCTGGGTGGAACCCGTCACCACGGCGGTGCGTCCGTGCAGATCGATGCCGAGACCGGTGCTCTGGTGTGTCATTGTCCTTCTTCCTGTCGGAGACCTCGTGGGTCGGCGGTGGGGCGATCCTGTCACCTTCGGGTGAACAGGGCCAGGGGCGCGGTCGCCGAGAGCGTCTTGCACATTTCGCGTCCGAAGTCATCCCTGTTGCCGCGAGCCGGCACGTCCCCCGAGTCTGGGTGCGACGCGAAGGAGGAGACATGAGCGGAACAGTCGACGACGACGGCGAGCGAGTGCCGAACGACGACGAGTTGGAGGAGCCGAGCACCGAGAAGGAGCCCGCCGGAGCGCCCAAGGACCCGGCGGACGGCGACGCGGATGCCGACCACCGGGCCGTCGGTATCGGCATCGTGGAGGGCGCGGACGATCCTGACGAGGGCGTGGAATCCGCAGACGAGGGCTGATCGTCTCGCTCAGAGAAGCAGCGTGCCCTCGGCGACGACGAGCCCCGTGCCGCTGAGTCGGACATCGTCCCCGTCGACCGTGACGCGCAGCCGGCTCGGGCGACCGAGCGCGAACCCCTGCTCCACGATGGCTTCCACGCCGGGGGCGACCTCCCCGCGCGCGACGAGCGCAGCGACAAGGGGGCCCGCCGCCGTGCCCGTCGCGGGATCCTCCGCGATCCCCACCATCGGGTTGAAGAACCGCGCATAGGCGACCGCGCCGTCGGCGGCGTCGACCGGGTCGCGGCTGAACACGAGGCATCCCTCCGCGCCGACGGATGTCAGGAGCGGCACGAGCCGTCCGGCATCGACCGACGCACGATCGACGACGGCGCGGTCGCGCGCCGGCACGAGAAGGTGCCCCGCTCCGGTCGAGACGACCTGGGCGGGCCCGTCGACGAGGATGTCCTCGGCGTCGAGTCCCAGCGCGGCGGCCAGGGGCTCCGCGTCGGCGACCGTCGCGCCGAAGGACGGAGCGGATTGCCGCATCGTGACGACGGCCTGTCCATTCGGGGCGGTCGCCACCTGCACCGGGAGCACGTCCTCGCCGATCTGCTGGGTGTGGTCGCCGTCGCCGACGTGGCCGTTAGCGGCCAGCCAGATCCACGCTCCCATGGCGTTGTGCCCGGCGCCGAGCACCTCGACGCCGCCGGGCGTGAACGAGCGCAGACGCACCGTCGTCCCTGCGCGGCCCGGCGCGACGAGGAACGTGGTCTCGGACTGGTTGAACTCCCGCGCGATGGCGCGCATCGTCGCGTCGTCGAGGGTGTCGGCGTCCGGCACGAGTGCGAGCGGGTTCCCGGTGAGGGGCTCGCGCGCGAACACGTCCACGAAAGCGAAGGGGATGCGCACCGTCATGCGACGACGCTACCCATCCTGTCGTCCGCGCGGGGGCGCATGCCAGGATGAGGACACGCGTCCGACGCCGAGAGGAACAGTCATGACCGTCCCGCCCTCCGTCCCGCCGACCACTCCGGCACCCAAGTCGTCGCTCCTCCGCAGCGCCGTGTGGGTCGCGATCGGCGCGCTCATCGCCGCCGCCATCGTGTGCGTCGTGTGGGTGCTGATCGGTCCGCAGAACGCGATCATCGGCCGCGCCTTCCTCACCATCCTGCTGCTCGCGGCGTTCGCCGGCGCCGCCATC
>Ga0182738_1008364_pt1 | contig 10285 bp, 6 predicted proteins | sample eDN5th30CBELigMG_FD_128876 | JGI IMG/M metagenome (GOLD analysis project Ga0182738, IMG submission 128876) | Enriched Miracle-Growth compost microbial communities from Emeryville, California, USA - eDNA 5th pass 30_C BE-Lig MG (version 2)... ... | reverse complement strand
TTCCAGCACCTGTCCGCCGACCGCGAGTTGACGGCTGCGCACCGCGAACTCGGAGTTCTCCCGTGCCACCGCGGCATCCGCGCGCACCGATTCGGCGAGCAGCACCTCCATCGCCTCGGGCGCCTGACGGGCGATGACCGCCACGGTGTCGGTCAGTTCGTCCGGCGAGCGGTGAATGATGCCGGCCTTCTCCGCGGCGATACCGGCGATGTCGTCGCCGAGGTAGTCGACGTGGTCGATGCCGATCGGGGTGATGACGGCGACCGGCGCGTCGACGACGTTGGTGGCGTCCCAGCGACCGCCCATGCCGACTTCCACAATGGCGACGTCGACGGGGGCGTCGGCGAACGCCGCGAACGCCATCCCGGTGAGCACCTCGAACTTGCTCATCGCCGGTCCCCCGTCTGCCTGCGAGGACGCATCGACCATCTGCACGAAGGGCTCGATCTCGGTGTAAGTCTCCACATAACGCGCCGGACTGATCGGCTGGCCGTCGATCGCAATGCGCTCGACCGCCGACTGCAGGTGCGGGCTGGTGGTGCGCCCGGTACGGCGGCTGAACGCCGTCAGCAGCGCGTCGATCATCCGGACCACCGACGTCTTGCCGTTGGTGCCGGCCACGTGGATGGACGGGTAACCGCGCTGCGGCGAGCCGAGCAGCTCCAGCAGCGCGTTAATGCGGGTCAGGCTGGGCTCGATCTTGGTCTCACCCCAACGCTGATCAAGCAGGTGCTCGACTTGGAGCAGGGCCGCGATCTCATCCGGGCTGGGCTCGCCTGCGCCGATCGGATGATCGGTCACGTCAGGCCTGCCAGACGCGCGGTGATGCGCTCCACCTCGTCGCGGGCCAGCTGTTGGCGAGCCCGGATCTTCTCGACCACCGCCTCGGGCGCCTTGCCCAGGAATTCGTCGTTGCCCAGTTTTGCCGAGGTGGCCTCGAGGTCCTTGCGCGCAGTGGCCAGGTCCTTCTCCAAGCGGCGGCGCTCCGCGACGACGTCGACGGTGCCGGAGGTGTCCAGTTCGACGACGACCGTTCCGCGAGTAAGCCGCACCTCGACGGTGGCCGACGGCGCGAAGTCCTCTCCCGGCTCGGTCAGCCAGGCCTGGGACGCCACCGCGGCCACCTGGGTGGCCAGGTTGGCATCGTCGATACCGGTCAGCCGCGCCGGGACCTTCTGCCGGTCACGCAGACCCTGGTCGCTGCGGAACCGACGCACCTCGGTCACCAACTTCTGCATGTCGGTGATCCGTTGCGCAGCTACCTGGTCCAAGGCGATGCCCGACGGGGCCGGCCAGTCCGCGATCACCAGCGACTCCGCGCCGGTCAGCTCCTGCCACAGGGTTTCGGTGACGAACGGGATCACCGGGTGCAACAGCCGCAACAGGGTGTCCAACACCGCCGCGAGCACGGCCGTGGTGTGGGTCAGACCCTGCCCCAGCTGCGTCTTGGCCAATTCGACGTACCAGTCGCAGAACTCGTCCCACGCGAAGTGGTACAGCGCCTCGCAGGCCCGCCCGAACTCGTAACCCTCGAACGCCGAATCCACCTCGGCACGAACCTCTTCCAGGCGCCCCAGAATCCAGCGGTCGGCGTCGGTCAGCGCCTCGATCGCCGGTAGCGGCGCCGGCGAAGCGCCATTCATCAGGGCGAACCGCGTCGCGTTGAACAGCTTGGTGACGAAGTTGCGCGACGCGCGGGCGTGGTCCTCACCGATCGACAGGTCACTGCCGGGGCTCGCGCCGCGGGCCAGGGTGAACCGCAGGGCGTCGGCGCCGAACGTCTCCACCCAGTCCAGCGGGTCGATCCCGTTGCCACGGGACTTGCTCATCTTGCGGCCGTGTTCGTCGCGGATCAGGCCGTGCAGGAACACATTGCGGAACGGAACCTTGCCGTCGGGCAGCGCGGCGTCGCCACCGACGAAGGTGCCGAACATCATCATCCGGGCCACCCAGAAGAACAGGATGTCGTAGCCGGTCACCAAAACGCTTGTCGGATAGAACTTCTCCAGCTCGGGTGTGGCATCTGGCCAGCCCATGGTGGAGAACGGCCACAACGCCGAGGAGAACCAGGTGTCCAGCACGTCGGGGTCCTGCTCCCAGCCCTCCGGCGGGGTCTCGTCCGGGCCGACGCAGACCTTTTCGCCGTTGGGCCCGTGCCAGATCGGGATGCGATGCCCCCACCACAGCTGCCGGGAGATACACCAGTCGTGCATGTCATCGACCCAGCCGAACCAGCGCGGCTCCAGGCTCTTCGGGTGGATGACGGTGTCGCCGTCGCGGACCGCATCGCCGGCGGCCTTGGCCAGCGAGGAGACGTCGACCCACCACTGCATGGACAGCCGCGGTTCGATGACCTCGCCGCTGCGCTCGGAATGCCCGACGCTGTGCAGGTAGGGCCGCTTCTCGGCCACGATGCGGCCTTGCGCCGCCAGCGCTTCGCGCACCGCGACACGTGCCTCGAACCGGTCCATGCCGTCGAACTGTGTTCCGGTGCCGGCGATCCGGGCACGCTTGTCCAGGATCGTCGGCATGTCCAGCTGGTGGCGCAGACCGATCTCGAAGTCGTTGGGATCGTGCGCGGGAGTGACCTTGACCGCACCGGTACCGAATTCGGGGTCGACGTGGGCGTCGGCGACCACCGCGATCTGACGGTCCAGGAACGGGTGCGGCAGTGAGCTGCCCACCAGGTCGCGGTACCGGTCGTCGTCAGGATGCACCGCGATCGCGGTGTCACCGAGCATGGTCTCCAGCCGGGTGGTGGCCACCACGATATGAGGCTGGGTGTCCTCCAACGAGCCGTAGCGGAACGACACCAGCTCGCCCTCGATGTCCTCGTATTTGACTTCGAGGTCGCTGATCGCGGTCTCCAGCACCGGCGACCAGTTGACCAGTCGTTCGGCCTGGTAGATCAGCCCGGCGTCGTAGAGCCACTTGAAGATGGTGCGGACCGCCCGAGACAGGCCCTCGTCCATGGTGAAGCGTTCGCGACTCCAATCCACGCCGTCGCCGAGCCGGCGCATCTGGCCGCCGATGGTGCCGCCGGACTCCCGCTTCCAGTTCCACACCTTCTCGATGAACTGTTCGCGGCCGAAGTCTTCCTTGCTCTTGCCGTCGGCGGCGAGCTGGCGTTCGACCACACTCTGGGTGGCGATGCCGGCGTGGTCCATGCCCGGCAGCCACAACACCTCGTAGCCCTGCATCCGCTTCCGACGGGTCAACACGTCCATCAGGGTGTGGTCGAGCGCGTGCCCCATGTGCAGGCTGCCGGTGACGTTGGGCGGGGGCAGCACGATCGAGTAGCCGGGCTTGTCGCTGGTGGGGTCTGCGGTGAAGTAGCCGGCATCCACCCAACGCTGGTAGATCGCGTCCTCGACCGCACCCGGCTCCCATGACTTGGGCAGGTGATCGGTGTTGGCGGCGTTGGGAGTGTCAGTCACCGGTCAATTCTAGGAATGCCTGCCGAGCAGTCGTGAAAGCCCCCGAATCCGGCTCGATTCGGGGGCTTTCACGACTGCTCACGCAGGTAGGGCTACTTCTTGCCGCCGAGCAGACCGCCGAGGATGTCGCCGATGGCGCCGCCGGTCTTGCCGCCGATCATGTTGCCCAGGATGCTGCCCATCGACTGGTTCTTCGCGGCGCCGCCACCGGCCATGCCGCCCAGGATGCTGCCCAGGACGTCACCGAGGCCGCCACCACCGGAGGCCTGCTCCTGGGCCGGTTCGGCCTTCTGGCCGCTCAGTTGCTTGCCGATGTAGGCGAGCACGATCGGCGCGATGATCGGCAGCAGCTTCTGCAACAGGTCATTGTTGCCCGCGCCGGCACCCGACAGTGCCGAGGCGACCTGGCTGGTGTCGTTGCCGCCGAAGATGGTGGAGATCACCTGCTGCCCTTCGGACTGGCTGGCGCCCAGCGCGTTGTCCAGCAGCCCCTGGGCTGCGAAGGTGGCGGCGGTGTTGACGATGCTGTTGGCCTGGCCCGGGTCTTGGGCGTTCTCGCTCAGGCCGCCGACCAGCACCGGCACCAGGGTACGAATGGTGCTGTCCACTTCACCCGAATCAGCGCCGAGCTGGTCGGCGATGTCCTGGATGGGGATCTGAGCGAAGAGATCGTCGAGGCCGGCCATGAGATTCCACCTTCGTCGCTGGGTGCTGCCAGGGGCAGCGGTCGAAAACGACACTAGCGGAAAGATTCAGCGACCGGCACCGAACAATTGGCCCCGATCAGCGCAGCCGGGAAACCTCCAGCGTCACTCCCGCCGCAGGCAGTCTGGCCAGCAGCACATCGCCCATCGCGGCCGCCGGGGTGAGCACGCCGACGTGGTCGGACAGTGCGTCGCGGTCCAGCGCCAACGCCAGCGCGCACTCGCCCAACAGCACCGAGGTGGCCTGGTAGCCGGGGTCACCCCGCTGCGCCATGTCCGCCCGGTAGCGGGCTCCGCTACTCGTGGTCGTATAGGTCTCGATGCGGTAGTAGCCGTTCTCACGGCGGCTGCGGCTCGGGCCGGTACCGGGTTTGGGCAACATCCGCTCCAACAGCCCGGCCGGCACCAGCCCCAAGAGGTGGCCGCCGATCCCGAAGGTCAGCTTGCCTGCCCCGGTCGCCAACCCAGACAGCACAGGTGCCGCGGCGGACGAGCCGACGCTCATGTGCTCGGCGTAGCGGAAACGACGCCCGTAAGCCCAGCCCAGCAGTCCGTTGCTGCGCCGCACGATGCGGGTGTTGACGGGCGCCATGGCGAAGCCGGCGGTCCAGATTCCGTCCAGTTCTGGCGCGATGTCGCGGCCCCGCCGCCACGACAGGTCTGGCTCGGGGCCCAAGCGGGGCTCGCCGGACCGATCGGAGCTGAGCGTGTGGGGATCATTCAGCACGCGTCGGGCCGCCGGGTCGGTGGCCGCGGCGCTCAGAACCTCGACCATCGAGGCCAGCGTGCCTCCGGAGATCCCGGCGGAGAAACCTCGCACGACGTAGTCGGTGTCGAGCAGGTCGCCGGTGCCGTCGTCACGGGCCGCCCGGTACAGGGCATACACGCTCATATCCGACGGAAGAGAGTCGAAGCCGCAGGCGTGCACGATGCGGGCGCCGTTGTCGGCGGCCTGCTTGTGGTGGCGATCGATGCTCTCCCGCACGAACAGCGCCTCGCCAGTGAGGTCGACGTAATCGGTGCCCGCCGCGGCGCAAGCCGCAACGAGGGGCATTCCGTAACGCGTGTAGGGGCCCACGGTGGTGATCACCACCCGGGTGCGGGCCGCCATCGCCTCCAAGGTTGCCGGTTTGTCGGCGTCGGCCACCACGATCGGCCAGTCTTGGGCTGGCGATCCGAGGTGGTCGCGGACCTCGCCCAACCGTTCCGCCGAGCGGCCGGCCAGCCCGATCCGGGCGGCGCCGCCGGTGCGGGCCAGGTATTGGGCGGTCAGCTTCCCTGCGAAACCAGTGGCCCCATAGAGGATGATGTCGAGCTCACGAGGCTTGTCAGGCACGCGACCGACGCTACTCGCCGGCCCGAGCCGCTTCCGACGGCGACGGCGCCGGGCTGCTCGCCCGGCGCCGTCGTCGATAGCGCTAAAGGGATGGTCAGCCGCGACGGCCGCACACCGGCCAGGCACCGATGCCCTGGCTGCGCAGAACGTTCTCGGCAACCCGGATCTGCTCGGCCCGGCTGGCGTTGTGCGGCATACCGCTGCCACCGTTGGCACGCCAGGTGCCGGCGTTGAACTGCAGTCCGCCGTAGTAACCGTTGCCGGTGTTGATCGACCAGTTGCCGCCCGACTCGCAGGCCGCGATGGCGTCCCAGTTGACGCCGTCCGCCTTGGCGGTGGCGTCGGACAGGGCGACCGCGCCGGTGATCAGGGCGCCGGCGATCGCGGCCAGGGTCAGGGGCTTGCGGACGTTCTTCAACATCGTTCCTTTCGCAGTGCGCGCGCCGAAGTGCTAGTGGGCTGGCTGCCTGGGCTCCAGGCGGAAGTGGTTTTCGAGACGTGCCGTCTAGGTCAGGCACGACAGCGGGGGCAGGTGCGCCCACCGGGATGACACCCGGCACCGCGGAGGCGTTCGAGGGGCCGCCCGCGGCCCCGCTCACACGCGGTTCCGTCGATTCAATTTGTTTGCCTCGTATTAGGGCGAGGGAAACTTACGAAACGTTCATACGACAAGTCCAACCGCATGACGCGAATATTTCGGACAGATAACGAAACCATCACACCGCCGCCGGGAATGGTTATAGCAGGTCAGCACCGGATTTAGACGTTCCGTCGGTATCGCAGCATGCATCGGCGAGCGTGAGTCAGATCACGGGCTTTTTGTGGGCTGGACCACTGGAAATGAGGGGATTTAAGGTCTACCCACCGCTAGCCGCACAGAAAATCGCGCGCTACAGGGGCCTCAGCAGCACCATCTTCCTCACAAGTCGCAGGCGATCGGACGGGAGTCGACGGAACCGCCTCAGGCAGGCGAAAGAACCACGGCCATCGAACCGGCGAGTAATCAACCAGGAAAAATCAACGCCGCGACCCGGGCCGGCCCAACATCCGGCACAGATCGAAGCCCAAACCAATTGCCTTGCGCTACAAGGATTTTCGGCTATCCGAAACAAGGATCCCGGGCCATCAAGTCGGCGTATCGCCAATATTATTTGCATCTCATACAGATAATGCGACGGTTTATTTCATTATTCGCTAGGTGCTGAATAGCGCTTTTACTGAGCTCACACTCGAATTTGCTGCCGCACGACTCAGCGCAGGCCGGCGACGTCGTCCGGAGAGTTGAGATTGGCCAGCGGGGACGCGTCGGCCAGCACGATCCGCCGGACGTCGGCCACGTCGATCAACGCGCCCACCCGGCGTTCCCCAGAGGCGACCAAGGCATCGACGGTGTCGGCGAGGGCGGTTCGATACATCCCGGCCAGATAGTGGTCGCGATCAGCGTGCGGCAGCACGACGTCGGCCACGGGAGAAGTGAGCGCGTCGATCAAATCCGTTGTCAGAAAAGGCATGTCGACCGCGCAGACGAAGGCGCGCGGGGCGCCGGCCTGTGCCGCTGCATGCAACCCCAGCCCGATAGCGGGCAACGGACCCAGCCCGGGCACTTCGTCGCGCAGCACCTGCGCCGAAAGCTCCGGTAGTACCTGGCCCTGGGCGGCCACCACGAAGACGGGATCGCAGCGCTGCGCCAGCACCGAGACCTGGTGTTCCACCAGGGTCAGACCGGCGAACCTGCCCGGCACGGTCAGAGTGGCCTTATCGCGGCCCATCCGGCGCGAGGCGCCGCCGGCCAGCACGACACCGGCCAATCGACCGGCAGTCATGGCGTCAGTCGACAGTCCAGGTGTCGCGACCACGCAGCAGCGCCTGGAGTGCGGCGGTGTCGTTGGCGGTCGACTGCCGGGCCTCGGCGACCTGCGCGCGAGCCAGGTCGTCGTAGGTGGGCTTGCTGACCTTGCGGAAAATGCCCATCGGGAAGTGCGACAGGTCCTGCTCGGAGAGCCGCGACAGCGCGAAGGCGTACGAGGAGTCGGCCTGGGTGGCGTCGTGCACCACGATCTACTCGGCCGAGACGTCAGCGGTCTTGGCGACCTCGAGCCCGAAACCAGACTTGATGACGCAGTACTCCCCCTCGGCGCCGAACACGATGCGCTCGCCGTGCCGGACATTGATGATGCGGCTTTCCGCACCTTCCTTGCGCAGCAGGTCGAAGGAGCCGTCGTTGAACACCGGGCAGTCCTGCAGGATCTCCACCAGCGCCGAGCCGCGGTGCTCCATCGCACCTTGCAGGACCTCGGTGAGGCCCTTGCGGTCGGAGTCCAGGGCACGCCCGACGAAGGTCGCCTCGGCGCCGAGGGCCAGCGAGATCGGGTTGAACGGGTTGTCCAGCGAACCGTAGGGCGTGGACTTGGTGACCTTGCCGGTCTCCGACGTCGGCGAGTACTGGCCCTTGGTCAGGCCGTAGATCCGGTTGTTGAACAGCAGGATGGTGATGTTGACGTTGCGTCGCAGCGTGTGGATCAGGTGGTTGCCGCCGATCGACAGCGCATCGCCGTCACCGGTGATCAGGAACACCTTCAGGTCTTCGCGGGCGGTCGCCAGCCCGGTGGCGAACGTCGGGCCACGGCCGTGGATCGAGTGCACGCCGTAGGTGTTCATGTAGTACGGGAAGCGGCTCGAGCAGCCGATCCCGCTGACGAACACCACGTTCTCCCGCCGCACCCCCAGCCCGGGAAGGAAGTTGCGGACGGAGTTGAGGATGGCGTAGTCGCCACAGCCCGGGCACCAGCGCACCTCCTGGTCGGAGGTGAAGTCCTTGGACTTCTGCGGCTCGTCGGTGGTGGGGACCCCGCTCAGCGCGGTCAGTCCCAGATCGGTTCCGACGAGCGAGCCGACAGCTTCGGTGGTGGTCATGAGTTCGCTCCTGCTGTACCCGCAATGGTGACCGCCGCGGCCCTGGCCAGCGACGCCTTCTCGTTCTCCCGGTCGGCCAGCGTGCCGGCCAGCGCGTCGTCGATGATCCCCTCGACCTCGTCGGCCAGGAACGCCTGGCCGGTCACCTTGGTCACCGACTGGATGTCGACCAGGTAGCGGCCGCGCAGCAGCAGCGCCAGCTGGCCCAGGTTCATCTCCGGCAGCACCACCTTGGGGTAGCGCCGCAGCACCTCACCCAGGTTGGCCGGCAGCGGGTTGAGGTTGCGCAGGTGCGCCTGCGCAACCTTCACGCCGCCACGCCGGACCCGCCGGCAGGCCTCGGCGATCGGGCCGTAGGAACTGCCCCAGCCCAGCATCAGCAGCTCGGCGTCCCCGGAGGGGTCGTCGACGACCAGGTCGGGAACCTTGATGCCGTCGATCTTGGCCTGACGCAGTCGAACCATCAGGTCGTGGTTGGCCGGCTCGTAGGAGATCGCCCCGGAGCCATTGGCCTTCTCCAGGCCACCGATCCGGTGCTCCAGGCCCGGGGTGCCGGGGATAGCGAACTGCCGGGCCAGGGTCTCCGGGTCGCGCGCGTACGGAGCGAAGTCCTCGCCGGCCTTGGCCAGGTTTTGGTCGATGGGCGCCATTGCGGCGACATCCGGGATACGCCACGGCTCCGAACCGTTGGCGATCGCGCCGTCGGAAAGCAACACCACCGGGGTGCGGTAGGTCACCGCGATCCGGACGGCCTCGATAGCCGCGTCGAAGCAGTCCGACGGCGTGCACGGCGCCAGAACCGCCACCGGCGACTCACCGTTGCGGCCGTAGAGCGCCTGCATCAGGTCGGCCTGCTCGGTCTTGGTGGGCAGGCCGGTGGACGGGCCGCCGCGCTGGACGTTGATCAGCAGCAGCGGCAGCTCGGTCATCACGGCCAGGCCCAGCGCCTCGGCCTTGAGCGCCAAACCGGGACCGGAGGTGCTGGTGACACCCAGCGCACCGCCGTAGGAGGCTCCGATCGCGGCACCGATGCCGGCGATCTCGTCTTCGGCCTGGAACGTCAGCACGTTGAAGTTCTTGTACTTCGACAGCTCGTGCAAGATATCCGAGGCCGGGGTGATCGGGTAGGTTCCCAGCACCACCTGGGTGTCGGCCAGCTGGCCGGCGACGATCACGCCGTAGGCCATTGCGGTGTTGCCCGAGATCTGGCGGTACTCGCCCGCCGGCAGCTTGGCCGGTGCGATCTCGTAGGTGGTGCCGAACGCCTCGGTGGTCTCGCCGTAGTTCCAGCCGGCCTTGAGCGCCAGCACGTTGGCTTCGGCGACGTCGGGCTTCTTGGCGAACTTCTCCCGGATGAACCGCTCGCTGCTCTCCAGCTCGCGGCCGTACATCCACGACAGCAGCCCGAGCGCGAACATGTTCTTGGCGCGGGCGCCGTCCTTCTTGGTCGCGCCGATCGCCTCGACCGCGCCCAGCGTCAGCGAGGTCATCGCGACCGGGACCACCACGTAGTCGGATAGTTCTTCGGTCTCCAGCGGGCTGGCCTCGTAGCCGATCTTGGCCAGGTTGCGCTTGGTGAACTCGTCGGAGTTGACGATCACCATCCCGCCGCGGGGCAGGTCGGAGATGTTGGCCTTGAGCGCTGCGGGGTTCATCGCCACCAGGACGTCGGGCCGGTCGCCGGCGGTCAAGATGTCGAAGTCGGCGATCTGGATCTGGAACGACGACACGCCCGGCAGGGTGCCCTGCGGGGCGCGGATCTCGGCCGGATAGTTGGGTTGGGTGGCCAGGTCGTTGCCGAACAGCGCAGCTTCGGAGGTGAAGCGATCGCCGGTGAGCTGCATGCCGTCGCCGGAGTCACCGGCGAACCGGATGACGACCTTCTCGAGTTTTTG
>Ga0182738_1008362_pt1 | contig 10289 bp, 8 predicted proteins | sample eDN5th30CBELigMG_FD_128876 | JGI IMG/M metagenome (GOLD analysis project Ga0182738, IMG submission 128876) | Enriched Miracle-Growth compost microbial communities from Emeryville, California, USA - eDNA 5th pass 30_C BE-Lig MG (version 2)... ... | reverse complement strand
TTCTCGGCCTTCAGGCGGTCGACGACCTTGGGGGCCTCGCGGCCGCCGACGATGACGGCGGTGGTTCCGAACTCCTTGGCCAGGTCGAGCGCCCGGTGGATCTCGTCGCGGGTCTCGGCCTCCCACCAAACGGGCAGACGCTTCTCGCGGGCCTCCCAAAGGGCCTCAAGCGCCGGGTCGGCGGGCGTTCGAACGGCGCCGCCATTCTTCGCGTATTCGAGGAGCCGGTGATGATGCTCGGCGTCGCTCATCGCCTGGCGAAGGTGGGCGACCGCCCCCATCAAGACGCGCGGGTAGGGATTCTCAACGCCCCCATCGCCCGACCTGGAGAAACCGGAGGGCGACGAAGAGCCTCGCGGCGCGGCGACCTGAACGTGCAGGGCGACCGGCGCCTTGATCAGGGACTCGCGGCGCGGCTCGTCGGTCAGACCGACCAGGGCGCTTTGCCCGGCGGCGATGGCGCCCCCGGGCGCGCTCAGGAGGCTCGTGAAGCCGAGCTTGCGCCTCAATTCCACGGAGGCGTCTTTGAGGTCCAGAACCTCGGCCACCCGAAATTCCGGGGTCAGGCCCTTGCGGTTGTCGGTCGGCGTCGTGGCGAGGGGCGTTTCCAGAAGCTCGACCGGCTTGCCGGTTCCCGTCACCGAACGCTCGGCGCCGGGGCGCTGGCCGGCCGTCGTGTAGAGGTCGATGAAGCCCGGATAGACGACCAGCCCCTTGCCGTCGATAACTTCCGCGTCATACGGGATCTCCACCTCCTTCGACGGCCCGGCGGCCTCGATCAGGCCGTCGCGAACGACGAGCGTTCCCTCCTCGACGACCTTCCCGGGCGCGACGAACAGCCGGGCGCCCTGGATCGCGCGGGCCGCGGGAAACCCCGGCGCGTCGACCGCGCCCGAGTCGGCGGCCCGAGCCGATCCGGCCCCCAGCGAGAGACAAACCAAGAGGCCGGCCAGCCTCGAGGATCGCGACAACACGCGCCGACTCGTGAATCGGGCAAAGGCGACGATCATAAGTACCTCGCGATGATTCCAGTTTCCCAGGCTCGCGTCCTTCGGGCGCGAAGCGGCGACAAAAAGGCCATCATAGTCACCCATCGACGGCCGTTGAAAGCCTCGCCCGCCCGAGCAAAATCCCCCGAGGCGCGCGTCACGCGATCGTACTGAAGGGGAGGGCGAGGCTCCCGCCGAGCCGGCGATGGGCGTGGGGCGCAATCGGGTGGGCGAGGCTCCCGCCGAGCCGAGGCCATGCGTGGGGCTGGGCGGGAGCCTCGCCCTCCCAAATCAAACCCTCCGAGGCATGTTCGCCGCTCTCCTGCCGCCTCCGGTTCGGCCGCCGCATCCAAAAGGTTGTTCCCAGCTCCCGGGGGAGCGGCTCGCCGGATCGGGATTTCTCTCGCCGGGTGGGCCGATCCCGGTATATCCTCATTCCCAACAACGTCCAAAGCCGCTTTCAAAAACAAGGAAATCGTCCCGATGAAACGCAACAACTTTTGGATCGCCATGAGCGCCGCGGTCATCGTCCTCGGCGGCCAGGCCCGGGCGGGATACGTTTATCAGCTCGTCACCGACAAGGCGAGCTACGCGGAAGAACTGGGAAGCCAATTCGACGTGAGCGTTTATCTTCAAGAGACGGTCACCGGCGGCGACGTCTCGCGGCTCGTCGGTCCCAACGGCGGACTCGTCTCGGCCGGCGTCCTCGTCACCTACGGCCCCTCGGCGCCCGCTCGGGTCGAGTCTCACGGCGACATCCTGACCAATCCCGCCTTCACCGACACCGATTTGCAGGAGACGGTCTTGTTCCCCGGCCAAGGTTCCGCCGGGTTCTTCGAGGCGGTTGGCTCCGGCGATCCCTCGGTTGTCGGCGTCCAAACGTCGCCGGGGGTCCATCGGATCGAGTTGGGGACCTTTCGATTCCAGGCGCTCTCCGCGGGGACGTTCACTCTGTCGATCGGCGACCTCAACCCAAACCTCGCCGACCTCGTCACGACCGACCTCACGAACCTCGACCCGCTGCTGACGGCCTCAAGCGTCTCCATCACCATCAGGGACGCCAACGCGGTTCCCGAGCCCGCCGGGCTGGTCCTTCTGAGCCTCGGCGCGGTGGGCGCGGTGACCTTGCGCCGCTTTCGGAAGGCCGCTTGAGCGATTTCTTTTCGGGTGTATCGCCTGAAAAGCGCTGGGTGACCCGGGTTCGTCTCGAACCCGGGTGGAGAAGCCAAGGCTCGCGTCCCCGGGTTCGGGGCGAACCCGGGGCACCCCGAGATCCAAGCGATTCACTCAGAATGAGTTGGCTCTTGAAGTCTCGCTTCATTGGGATTCCCCGCCTCGGAACCCCTTGAAGGCCGATATTCCGGCCTAGCCGGGGCGGGCGGTTGCCGCGCGCCGGCGGGCGCGGCAGACTGGGGACCAAAACGTCGGCGGGCGCGGCGTCGCGCGGATTGACGGGCCGACGGATCTTCAACGGGGGAGAGCGCTCCATGAGACGGGTGATCGGGTTTCTCGCCGTCGGCGTCGTCGGCCTGGTGTTCGGGTCTCCTTCCCACGCTCAAACTACGGCCGAGCTCGCCCAGACGGCCGCGACCGTGGCGAGCCTCCAAAACGACGACGGCGGTTTCGCCCCCGCGCCGGGGGAGCCGTCGAGCTTGCCGGCCACGAGCGCGGCGGTTCGGATTCTTCACTACGTCGGCGGCTCGATCCCCGATGTCCTGGGTTGCGTCAAATACATCAAATCCTGTCGAACCGAGTCGGGCGGCTTCGCCAAGACGCCGGGGGGCGAGCCCGACTCGCTGACCACCTCGACGGGGCTCATGGCGGCGGTCGAGTTGAAGGCCGCCGACCAGCCGATGATCGACGGCGCGACCGCCTTCTTCCACGACCACGCCAAGGAGCTTGAGGAAGTCCGCCTGGCGATCGCCGCGCTCAACGCGGCCGGCGCCAAGTCCGACGATTATCCCCGCTGGCTGAAGGAATTCGAGGCGCTCCGCAAGCCCGACGGCGGCTTCGGCGACGGCCCCGACCGGGCCTTCCTGGCCGGGACGGTCGGCGCGACGGTCCTTCGCGCGGGGGGAACGCTCAAAGACAGGGAAGCGGTCGCCGAGGCGATCAAGGCCGGCCAGCGCCCCGACGGCGGCTGGGCCAAGGACGCGGGCGAATCCGACCTGGCGAGCTCCTACCGCGTGTTTCGGGCCCTGTTCATGCTCCAGTCGAAGCCCGACCTGGAGCGCCTGCGCGGCTTCATCGCCCGATGCCGGAAAGACAACGGCCTCTACTCCAACACCCCCAACGGCGACGCCGCGCTCGGATCAACCTATTACGCCGCGATCATGACCCGATGGATCCGCCTCATGAGCGGCGAACGGCCGATCGTCGAAACCGCCGGATTCACCCCGCTATTTAACGGCGAGAACCTGGACGGTTGGGACGGCGACTCCTCGATCTGGTCGGCCCGAGACGGGATGATCGTCGGCTCGCACAAGGGGATCAAGCGGAACGAGTTCCTGGCGTTCAAGCAGCCGTTTGGCGACTTCGTCCTCTCGCTTCAGTTCCGGCTGATCGACGGCAAGGGGAACAGCGGCGTCCAGCTTCGGAGCGTTCGAATCCCCGGAACCGAGATGTCGGGCTATCAGGCCGACATCGGCGAGGGATACTGGGGAAGCCTCTACGATGAATCACGCCGGAACAAGACGCTCGCCCAGGCGTCGAAGGGGGCGCTCGCCAAGCTCAACAAGGACGGCTGGAATCATTATATGGTCCGCGCGTTCGGCGACCGGATCGTCGTTTACCTCAACGGCGCCGTCTCGGTCGACTACCGCGAGACCGATCCGAAGATCGCCCGCGAGGGCCTCATCGCCCTCCAGGTCCACGCCGGCGAGCCAATGGAGGTCCAGTTCAAGGACATCCAAATCCAGCGCGTGCCTTCGCCCGACACGGCCGACGCGACCAAACCCGGCTTTCACCTGAAGACCGTCGCCACCGACCAGGGCGACCGCAAATACACGGTCTATGTTCCCGAGGACTACGATCCGTCGAAAACGTATCCGGCGATCCTCTTCCTCCACGGCGCCGGCGAGCGCGGCGATGATGGAATCACGCCCACCCAGGTCGGCCTCGGCCCGGCGATCGTCCAGCGCGGGGGCGTTCCCGCCATCGTAATCTTCCCACAGGCCCGCGAGACCTGGAGGGCCGACTCCGAAGACGCCAAGGCGGCGCTCAAGGCTCTCGACGATGCTTCGGCGGCCTATAAAATCGACCCCGACCGGGTGATTCTCACCGGGCTGTCGATGGGCGGAATGGGCTCGTGGAGCCTGGCCGCCGCGCACCCGAACAAGTTCGCCGCGATCGTCCCCGTCTGCGGGCCGGGACGCCTTGAAGATGTCTCGAAGTACAAGGGCCTCCCCATCCGAGCCTTCGTCGGCGACGCCGATTCGCCCCGGCTTCATCTGGGAATGCGTTCCATGATCGAAGCCCTTCGCGAGGCCGGCGAACAACCCGGCTACACCGAGTATCGCGACGTCGGCCACAACAGTTGGGACCGGGCCTACAACGATCCCGAGTTGATCGACTGGATGCTTTCCCAGCGGCGGAAGTAAGAACCGGGAGTTCGCCATCAAAGAGGCCGCGCTCAAGCGACGGCCAACTCAATTCCAGCGCCTTCTCTCCGGCGGGCATAGCCCGCCCTACGATTTTGCCATCAAAGGGCTTCCGTAGGGCGGGCTACGCCCGCCGGGGAGGGGCCGCGGCTTCCGAACCGCTGCGTCGATACTCGTCGGGCGCGTCAGACCGGCGACCAGCCTTCGGCGAGGTTGGCGCTGGAGGGGGATCCGGCTTTGAGGGCGTCCTGGACGACGGTTTCGAGGACGTTGATGTATTCGAGGAACCGCGTTCGGCCCTCGTCGGTGACTCGGCAGAGCGTCTGGGGGCGGTTCTTGTGGGAACCCTTCCAGATCTCGACGAAGCCGGCCTCGTGGAGGACTTGAAGATGCCGGCTGAGGTTGCCGTCGGTTAGGCGGCAAAGGTCCTTGAGGTCCGAGAAGACCAGGCCGCGCGAGTGGGTCACCAGCGAGGTCATGATTCCCAGCCGGGCCTTCTCGTGGAAGATCCGCTCAAGCCCCTCGTAGGCGAAGCGGCCGGTCGGCTCGTCGGGCTTGGGGTCAAGCGGCGCCATGGTCACGCTCCAGCGCGCAATAGAGCACGGCGGCGGCGAGCATTTGACCGACGCCGAAGGGAACGCCCATCGCCAGGGGGCTCAGCGCCCATTCGTTCGGAACCGCCAGGGTCGTCAGCCCCGCCAGCGCATAAAACGCGGCGACGGCCGACATGCCCCGGGGCAGCAGCCGACTCGTCGCGAAAATCCCGAGGCTGTAGAAGATCTGCCAGAGCCCGGGCAAAATCCAGGCGCTCGTCGGCGACGACCGGACGACCACCAGCGTGACCAGTCCGCCGAGCGCCAGACAGGGCAGAAACTGCTCCATCGCCAGGGCCGTCTGCGCGCGCGTCAGCGATGAGTCGGCGTCGCGGGCGCGGGCCATCATCTCCATCACCGCCGATCCCCCGCTCAACACCGCCGCGCCGATCCAGAGGCTCAGATACGCCCCAAGGCGCTGTTGCGGCTCAACGATCGCCATCGCCTGGATCGTCGCCGCGGTCACGGCGACCACCCCGGAAAACGCCGCCGGCATCGCCCGATACCCTCGAAACACCTCCGTCCGCGCCATCTGCTGGCGGATCTCGGTGATCTGCGTCAACGCTTCCCGAAGCTCCATGCGACCCCCTCCCGCCGTTGAACCTCGCGCCCCCGTTGCTTTGCAAGATAAAGCAACCGTGGTGGGCCGTCAAGCGGCTGCGCGCCGGGCGCTTGGCGCCATTCGTCGGTTAGAGCAATTTTCTTCTTGGTGTATCACTTGAATTCCCCAGGGTGCCCCGGGTTCGTCTCGAACCCGGGAGGCTGGCCGAGGCTCGCGTCCCCGGGTTCGAGACGAACCCGGGCCACCCAATGAAGCGAGCGACACACTCAATGAAAAGTTGCTCTACTCGAAAAAGTCTGGGAATGATCGCGGTTCGAGAAGCCGCGGGGCCGTTATCATGGATCGCGTCTTCTCTTTGAACCCGAGGAGCCCATTGATGCCGGATCATTCCCCCAAAACGCCGGCCAAGGATGACGATCCCGGCCTGATGTCGGTCGTCAAGTCGAGGGCCGTCCGGCCGATCCTGGCCTTCACCCTCGCGTACCTGGCGGTGGCGACGGTCGCCGCGGTTCGGGGTCGAAGCGGCGAGTTCCTGCTCTACATCGGGGCGATGGCCGTGCTGCTGATGGTTGTGGCCGTCGTTCACGCGCGCGTCAAGCTCACCACCGCCACGCTCTGGGGACTCTCAATCTGGGGCCTGGCCCACGTGGCGGGAGGACTGGCGCCCGTCCCGGCCTCCTGGCCGATCAAGGGAGAATCCCACGTCCTGTACAACCTCTGGCTCGCCCCTGGGTTGTTGAAGTACGACCAATTGGTCCACGCCTATGGGTTTGGCCTGGTGACCTGGGTCTGCTGGCAAGGCTTGAACGGCGCGTTCGCCCGGAGTGGAGCCAACGCGCGGCCGACGGTCGGCCTGCTTACCCTTTGCGTGGCGGCCGGAATGGGGTTCGGGGCGGCCAACGAGGTCGTCGAATTCATCGCCACCTTGACCATGCCCGAGACGAACGTCGGCGGCTATGAGAACACCGGCTGGGATCTTGTCTCCAACACGGTCGGCTGCCTGACCGCCGCCGCGCTGATCCACGCCGGGGAAACCCGCGATCGCCCCCCAAATCCAAGGGGTTAAAGAACTTGGGTCCGAAACGCGGCTACGCCTTGGAACGGGCTCGTCTCATTCGAGGTCCGGTATCTCCGCGCGGGTCAGAAGCAGGCGGATCGAGCGAGGCTTGCCCGGCTCTCGGGTGATGAGCCCCCGACGCTCCAAGCCCAAAACCATTTCATGGACCGAGGGGGGGCTCACCTGAAAGTAGCGCCTCATGTCGGCCTCGGCCGGCGGGACGCCGTGGATCTTCGTGTAATAGTGGATGAAGGCGAGGTATTGCCCCTGGCGAGGCGTGTAAACCGGGGCCATCGTTTCTCACCTCCGGGCTGGGCGGCGAACCAACGACAACGGCCCTTCCCGATTCGCGTCGAGAAGGGCCGTTCCAATGTCATCATCCATTTCGGCAAACCGCGTCTTCGGGATTTGCCGCGTCGCCGAACCGTAAAATGGGCGGCATTGGATTCGAACCAATGACTTCCACCGTGTGAGGATGGCACTCTAACCGCTGAGTTAGCCGCCCGATTCCGTCGCCGCGCGGGGCGTTGCGACATGGTTCCCAAGTTTAGCGACCGAGGGGGCCGCCGGCAAGTCGGGAGAGGACCGCGATCGACGATTTTGGTCTGGAGGGTGGGGGATTGCCCGCGCCTGGTGGGGGTCTTACAGTTGAGCCTTGGTGTTTGATCCCATCTTCGGCCGACGACTGACGAGACGAGCCCATGACCGCGTATTTCCCCAACGTCCCCAAGATCCAGTACGGCGGGCCGAAGTCGCGCAATCCGCTCGAATTCAAGCACTACAACGCCGACGAGATCGTCGGCGACAAGACGATGAAGGAGCACCTGCGGTTCTCCGTCGTCTACTGGCACACGTTCCGCAACCAATTGTCGGACCCCTTCGGCGTCGGCACGGCCGAACGTCCCTGGGACGATGGGAGCGACTCCCTCGAAAACGCCCGGACGCGGGTCAAGGTCGCCTTCGAGTTCTTCGAGAAGCTCGGAGCCCCTTACTACGCCTTCCACGATCGCGACGTCGCGCCCGAGGGTCGGACGCTCAAGGAAAGCAACGCGAATCTCGACGAGGTCGTCAAGGTCCTCAAGGACGAGCAGGAGCGAACCGGGATCAAGCTCCTCTGGGGGACGGCCAACCTCTTCAGCAACCCCCGCTACATGCACGGCGCGGCCACGAGCCCCAATTTCGACGCCTTCGCCTTCGCCGCCGCCCAGGTCAAAAAGGCCCTCGAAGTCACCCACGAACTCGGCGGCGCGGGGTACACCTTCTGGGGAGGCCGCGAAGGCTACACGAGCCTTCTCAACACCGACATGAAGCGGGAACTCGACCACCTGGGCCGGTTCCTCCACATGGCGGTTGACTACAAGAAACAGATCGGCTTCGGCGGGCCCTTCTACATCGAGCCCAAGCCCAAGGAGCCGACCAAGCACCAGTACGACTCCGACGCCGCGGCCTGCCTCAACTTCCTGCGGACATACGACCTTTTGCCCCACTTCAAGCTAAACCTCGAAACCAACCACGCGACCCTGGCCGGTCACGAGATGATGCACGAGATGGAGGTGGCGATCGGCTCGGGGGCGCTCGGGTCGATCGACGCGAACACCGGCGATTACCTGCTTGGCTGGGACACCGACCAGTTCCCGACCAATTTTTACCTAACCGCCCAGTGCATGCTTTGCGTCCTTCGGATGGGCGGGTTCAGCTCGGGCGGGGTCAACTTCGACGCCAAGGTCAGGCGCGAGAGCTTCGAGCCGATCGACCTGTTCTACGCCCACATCGGCGGCATGGACGCCTTCGCCCGAGGGCTCAAAATCGCCCAAGCGATCCTCGACGACGGCCGCCTGGACCAGTTCGTCGCCGACCGCTACGCGAGTTGGAACGGCGAGCCGGGCCGACGAGTCGAGGCCGGAGCATCCAGCCTCGCCGAACTTGAGGCGTACATCCTCCCCAAGGGAGAAGCCGCCAAGAACGCCAGCGGCCGACAAGAGATGCTGGAAAACCTGTTCAACGAGTTCCTATGAGCGGGTCGCGATCCGGTTCCCGCGCTTCCGGATGGGACAAGGAACGCCCGCGGTAGGGGCGGCCCCCCGTGGCCGCCCTCTGGCGATCGGCGTGGCACGGCGCGCCGTCCCTCGGCGCGCGGTCTTCCGGCGATCCGATTGGCGAGGGCCAGCGCGCCATCCCACCGAGGGCGGCCACGGGGGGCCGCCCCGACATAATCTCATTCCGGCCCCACCCTCGCGAGGTCCGAATTCCGCGACCGTTCCTGATTATCCCTGCTGTTCGAGCGTGGCGAAGATGCCCTGCATGAAGGCGGGGAGGTCGTCGGGGGTTCGGCTGGTGATGATGTTGCCGTCGCGGACGCAGGCGCCGTCTTGCCAAACGCCGCCGGCGTTTTCGACGTCGTCGCGGATCGCGTGAAAGCCGGTGACGTTGCGTCCCTTGATGCAGCGGGCCGAGCAGAGCATCCAGGGGCCGTGGCAGATCGCCGCGACGACTTTGCCGAGACTCGCCGCGCGGGCGACCAGCTCGATCATCGCCGGGGTCCGGCGCATGTGGTCGGGCGAGTAGCCGCCGGGGATGACGACCACGTCGAAGTCCTCGGCCTTCACCTCCGAGGCCGCCACGTCCGACCTGGCCGCGTAGCCGTGCTTCGAGGCGTAGGTTTCTCCGGCCCTCGGTCCGACGATCTTCACGTCGCAGCCCGCCTCGCGGAGCCGCAAGACCGGATACCAAAGCTCCAGGTCCTCGTAAAGCTTCTCAACCAAAACCGCCGCGCGCTTGCCGAACAGACTGCTCATGGGGGACTCCCGAAATTAAGGTGTGTTTGCGGGTGATTGATTGGTCGGGGGCGGATCAACGCGGGCCGGACGCCGCGACGGCCTCGCTCTCGGTCTTGGCGGAGGGGCGATGCTCGGCCATGGCGCGCTCGATCGCCTCGTCGAAAGAGTAGGGGGGGCGATAGCCCAAAACCTTCCGGGCCTTCTCGATCGAGTAGTCGAGGTTCAGCCCCAGAAACTTGTATCGGGCCTTGTTGATGATCGGCGGGTTCTTGGCCCCGCGCGCCTTGGCAATCCCCTCGACCACCGTGGACAGGATCTTCGCGAGCCGCAGCGGGATCTTCCGCGTGGGGGCTGGAAGCCCCGCCAGCTCGGCAACCCGGCCGACGAATCGGCGCTTGCTGACCCGCTCCCCATCGGTCACGTTGAAGACCTCGCCGACCGCCTCGGGCGTTTCGGCCGCCAGAAAAAGCGCGTGAACCAGGTTTTTGGCGTAAACGCAGTTCAGCGCCTGCTCCCCCGAGCCGAAGTAGGCGAAGATCCCCCGGCGCAGGCTGGTCAGAAGCTTCGGCAAAACGGTGCGGTCGCGCTCGCCGTAGATGAAGCCGGGGCGGACGACCACAACCGGCAGACCGCGCTCCTTATAATACGAGAGGGCCAGAGCCTCGGCCTCGGTCTTCGACCGCGTGTAGGCGTCGAGCGACTCGGCCGCGGG
>Ga0182738_1008361_pt1 | contig 10291 bp, 10 predicted proteins | sample eDN5th30CBELigMG_FD_128876 | JGI IMG/M metagenome (GOLD analysis project Ga0182738, IMG submission 128876) | Enriched Miracle-Growth compost microbial communities from Emeryville, California, USA - eDNA 5th pass 30_C BE-Lig MG (version 2)... ... | reverse complement strand
TCCGAGCGCCGCGAGGGCGAGCCAGTAGAGGGCCGGCATGCCCTTTGTCGAGAACAGATCTGCGATCGCCGAGTGTGTGACGAGGGCGATCGTCAGGACCATCATCAGCCGGAAGGCCCAGCGGGTCCTGCCCAGCCAATTCGCCAGGCCGACGTGAGGACTGAGCAGCACGGTTATTGCGATGGCCATCAGCCATGCGGCGAGAACGGCCCCCCTTTGCGTCGACCAGCCGCCAAATCCGACGACCGTGGTGAGCCAGAGGGTTATGGCCAGCATCGCGACGACGGACCAGACGAGCCAGAGCGCGTCGCTGCGTGCGGCAAGCGCCCACGGAAGCCCGACGGCGGCCCAGATCGCGAAAAGCTGCCAGGGATCGGCGCCGGTCTGGTAGGTCTGGCCGATCAGGGCGAAGAGCCCTCCCGTCGCGAGAAAAGCCACGACGAGACCCGGCACCCGGGCCGCGTTGATCAGCGACACGAGCACCGAGGCAGCCAACACGCCGCCGACAATGCCGAAGCGGCCAAACCGGCCGATGTCGCCCCAGTGCGCCGTCACCCACAGGATCACGCCGAAGCCGATCAGTGCGGCGGCGGCGATTTGAGCCCCCATTCGGAGCCAGTCCTGCAGATCCCAGTCCGATACCTGTGGTTGAGTGCCGGTCGCACGCCCGATCCCACCGCCATGTCCGTCGATGCGGTCTCGCCCGATGCCGCGCTTGCCAAACTCGACGCCCATCCTGAATCTCCGACCGTGTCGCACCTTGTCGATAATAAACACTGTTCATATAAAATGCGCAAGGTGGCAAGAAAGCGGCGGACGCTCACTTTTCGAACGTCGTTTATTTTCTGTATTGGCCCTTCTTAGCGATTTTTCCCGCTTGCGCGGATTTCGGAGAGGGTCTGACGCGGTGTGAGGGCTTCGGGGTCGGTCCTGACCTCGATCACGGCCGCTTTGCGCGACGCGAGGGCCCGTTCGAGGGCGGGGCGGAAGTCTTCGGTGCGCTCGACGGTTTCGCCGTGCGCTCCGAAGGCCCGCGCGAAGGCAGCGAAGTCCGGATTGACCAGCGTCGTGCCCGACACGCGCTCCGGATACTGGCGCTCCTGATGCGCACGGATCGTGCCGTACATGCCGTTGTTGACGACGACCGTCACGATATCGAGTCCGTACTGGACAGCCGTGGCCAACTCCTGGCTGGTCATCATGAAGCAGCCGTCGCCGGCGAAGTTGATCACCGTGCGGTTCGGATCGGCGATCTTGGCGCCGATTGCGGCGGGCAGGCCGTAACCCATCGAGCCCGATGTGGGTGCGAGACAGCTCTTGTAGCCCTTGTACTGCGTGTAGCGGTGGACGAACGCGGCATAGTTGCCGGCGCCGTTGGTAATGATGCCGTTCTCGGGAAGCATGTCGGAAACGGTCTTCACGACCTGCTCGAGTTGAACGGACCCCGGTGTGGAGATGGGTCTCACATAGGCTTCGTAGGCTTCGCGCAAGGCCTGCCGCTGGGCGCTCCAGGGCTTGTTGGCCGGCGTCGGCAGTCGTCCGAGCAGATCGGCGAAGCTTGCCGCGGTGGCGTTGATCGGCAGATCCGGGCTGTAGACCGATCCCAGCTCGTTGCCTGAAGGATGCACGTGGATGAGGTACGATTTCGGGTTCGGGATTTCGATCAGCGTGTACCCGGACGTGGTCATCTCACCGAGCCGCGCGCCGATCACCAGCAGGACGTCGGCGTTGCGGACGGCGTCCGCGAGCTTGGCATCGAGGCCGATTCCCGCGTGCCCGACATAGCAGCGATGACGGTTGTCGATGTAGTCCTGGAAGCGGAAGGCAGCGGCGACTGGGAGATCGAAGCGATCGGCGAAGGCCTCGACCTTCTTCTGGACGTCACGGCTCCAGCCCGGCCCGCCGACGATGACGAGCGGACGCTGCGCATTGGCAAGGGCAGCAGAGATGGCCGCTTCGTCCGACGAAGACGGCGAGGGGGACGCGAAATGGGCCGGCTTTGCATCGACGGCGGCGCCTACTGACGAGAGCATATCCTCGGGCAGGCCGAGCACGACTGGTCCCGGACGGCCGTTCATGGCCGTGTGGTAGGCGCGCGAGACGTATTCCGGGATGCGCGTGGTGGAGCGAATGACGGCGGCCCACTTCACGAACGATCCAAACAGCGCCTTCGTCTCGATCTCCTGAAAGGCTTCGCGATCCTCGTGCTTCTCGCCGGGGAGGCCGAGGAACATGATCATCGGCGTCGAGTCCTGCTGAGCGATATGCAACCCGGCCATAGCGTTGGCTGCCCCCGGACCGCGCGTTACCATGCAGATGCCGGGTTGACCCTTCACCTTGCCCCAGGCCTCGGCCATCATCGAAGCACCGCCTTCCTGGCGGCAGATGACGGTCTTCATGCGGTTCGAGTCGTGCAGGCCGTCGAGCGCGGCGAGGAAGCTTTCGCCCGGAACCGTGAATACGGCCGACGCGCCCTGCGTCTCGAGCTGGTCGATCAGGATCTTGCCGCCGTGCCGCATGGCTTCCTCGCTCGTATCTCTCTTGTTCCAGGAACTTGCTTTCGTGTAGCGCCTCCTCGGCGCGCAGAAAAGAGCGGCGGAGGGCAAGGGCGACTTTGCGCCCCGCCAAATCTGCTATAGACGGGGGCGCGCGACGGGAGGGGCCCGTAGCTCAATGGTCAGAGCCGGCGGCTCATAACCGCTTGGTTGCAGGTTCGAGTCCTGCCGGGCCCACCATTGCCAATCGTTGCACGAACCCCCTATTCGAATAGGGAGGGCCGCAGATCTTGCCTCACATGGATCAGCGCGCGGATCAGAACGTGGTCCGGCTCCTGGGTGTAGAAGATGTAGTGCGACTGGAAGCGGAAGCGACGATAGCCGGCGACGAGTTCGTCGGCGGTAACGCCGATGCCCGCAAAATCCGCCAGCAGGCCGAACGTCCGCTCAAGGCCAGCATGGTAGGCTTCGGCCTGATAACGCCCGAACTTGGCTTCGGAAAAAGCGTAGATGCTCAGCACGTCGCCTTGAGCGCGAACGGTAAGACGATATTCAGCCACGAGTTCGCGCGTTCGCTCTTCTGCGCGCCTCGGCCAGAATCTCGCTCATTGTGGCCCGGCTAACGGTCGAGCAGTCCGGATGACTGAGCGCAGCGCGCAGCCGCCGCAACTGCTCCTCGCGCGGTAGCGCTTCCCACGCGCGGATATCCTCCTCGTTGGGAGCTGCCGAGGGGAGCACGCGATCCAGAAACTTAGGGTCGTCAGCCATAGGCCACCGTATCATGAATCAGACGCCGTGCAGAGATAGTCCTGTTCGCCGACCTGACTCCATCGCTTGCGGCTGCGGTAGCTGTGCCGATATGAACAAATTCAATATCTTACGATGATGGAGTGGGAACTGCCTGCGGAGCGGACGGGCCGCAACTCGATCAGCGCCGCCAGTGCGACGCGCGCGTAAGCCTCTGCTCGAAGTTGCGGACATCCGATGCCTCGATTGGAGCGTCGGAGTATACTCCGGGCATGCCGATCTCCCGAGAGATCGGGTTACTTACGATATTCAATCCTTATTTCGAGGGCGTCGTCCCGCGGAGAAGCAGCATGGCCATGTACCACAGCGGCAATCGCGACCTGCAGCAGCGGTTCGGCTCGACCGCCTTGGCCGACCGCCTCGTCGAGCGGCTTTGGCGGGATCGGTTCCGCGATGAGGACAGGGCATTCATCGAAAGCGTCGAGTTCTTCTTTCTCGCGACGGCCGACGCCGATGGCCGGCCGGACTGCTCCTTCAAGGGTGGCCCGCCCGGATTTGTACGCGTGCCGGCGCCGGATCGGCTCGTGTTCCCCGATTACGACGGCAACGGCATGTTCAAGAGCCTGGGGAACATACAGGCCAATCCGCAAATCGGCCTGCTCTTCATAGCGATGGGCGAAAAGCCCAAGAGGCTTCGCGTCAACGGCCGTGCGACGCTGCACTTCGCAGGCGACACGCTGGCCGATACGCCGGGCGCACAGATCATCGTGCAAGTCACACCCGAGCACATATTCCCGAATTGTCCGCGATACATTCCCGACCTGGGCGCGGGCATGCCGTCGGAATATGTGCCGTCCGCTGCCGAGCCGCCAAAGGAGCCGGCCTGGAAGAGCTTCGACGCGTTTAAGGACGTGGTGCCGCCGCGCCGGCGATAGGAGACGGCAAACGGTCTGACTCATGCGTCTTTGATCGTGCCGTCCAGATAGAACCACTGCCCGTCTTCACGCACGAACCGCGAAACCTCGTGCAGGCTCGCGACATGGCCGCCCTGCCGCGATCGTGCGATGAACTCGACGGTTGCGGCATCGCCATCCGTGGAGGCTGCAAGCACGCGGAGTTGCACCCATTCGTCCTCGCCATTGAGATCGAGATTTGAAGGACGCGTCGTCGGGTGCCACGTCGAGAGGAGATAGGCGCTCTTCTTCAACGCGAAAGCCGAATAACGCGATCGCATCAGAGCCTCCGCCGTAGGCGCCGGCCGCAAACCCGCATGAAAGGGCTCGCAGCAGTTGGCGTAGGCGGTTGTCTCGCTCTTCTTGCGGCATGGGCAGCGCATCGCACTACCGTCTTACAGGTCTGCCCGTCTTGCGTTCGAGACGTGCGAGCAACCGATCGATCTCGAGCATGTCGTTGGCATCGAGCTTCGGCCCTGGCGCGCGCACGGCGGCCGATACGATTGCGCCGCGCCGCCGCAGGATCTCCTTGCGGATCGCGAGGCCGATGCCCGGCTGCAACTCGTGTCGGATAACCGGCAGGTAAAGATCGTTCAGGTCCTCGGCGTCCTCCGGCTTGCCCGCGCGGAAAAGGCGGTCCATCTCGACCAGCATCTCGGGGAAGGCGAAGCCCGTCATCGCACCGTCTGCGCCGCGGAGGTATTCCTGCGGCAGATGGATGCCGCCGTTGCCGCACAGGATCGAGATGCGGCGCCGCTCCGTGCCGTCGCACAGCTTGCGGATGGCCGACAGCTTGCGCAGGCCCGGTGCCTCCTCGTGCTTGAACATGACGATCTGCTCGAAGCGGTCGACGAGGCCGGCAAAGCATCCGGCCGAGAACCACACGCCCGAGAGCTGCGGATAGTCCTGCACACAGACCGGAACCGACGACCCGAGCGCCGTCAGAGCACCTGACATATAGCCCGTGACAGCCTCGTCCGTCTTGAGGCCGGCGATCGGCATCATCATGACGCCAGCCGCGCCGGCCTCCATTGCGCCGCCGGCGAGTTTGACCATCTGATCGTTGCCGGGGTTCGATACGCCAACCACGATCGGGATGCGCCCTGCAGTCGCGTCGAGAAAGCGCTTTGCCACAGCGAGCGTCTCGCTTTCGGAAAGCTTCTGGAACTCCCCCATGACGCCGAGGATCGTCATCCCGTCGACCCCGCATCCGACGTAGAACTCGACCAGTCGGTCGATCGAGGCGTAGTCGATGGCGCCTCCCTCGGTGAACGGAGTGGCGGCGATGACATAGACGCCCTTGGCGTCGGCGGACAGCATGGCGGGCATGATGGCTCCAGGGTTGTGATCCGCGGAGAATGCCCGACCGCTCAGTCCTCATGCAAGCCGGCGAGTTAGCCGAGAGATCCCAGCCCGCTGGCGTCGCGGCGCGACTTGGCGTAATGAGCGCCCTCTGTGTGTTGGGCCTTGCCCGGACAGCGCGCCATCTCGTTGCGCTTTATAAATCGGAGATACATCTCATGAAACCGTCCCGCCGGATGAGCGAGGGCCTCGTCTTCCTTGCTCTCTTCGCTCTCACCATTCCCGCAGCCAACTGGCTGATCGGCAACGTCGGCACGAAATGCGTGGCCGACGGCCCATGTCTCGTCCCCGTCGGGCCGGGGCTGATGGCACCTTCCGGCGTGATCATGATCGGCCTTGCCCTCGTTCTCCGCGACCTCGTCCAGCGCCGTCTAGGTCTCGCATGGGCGATTGGGGCGATTGTAGCGGGTGCGCTGCTATCGGGCCTGGTCGCGCCGCCGAAGCTGGTCGTGGCCTCGACCGCCGCATTCCTGGTTGCGGAGATGGCCGATCTTGCGGTTTTCACGCCGCTTCAAAAGCGCGGCCTCATCTTGGCTGTTGTCGCGTCGAGCGTGGTTGGCCTTGTGGTCGACTCGATGATCTTCCTGCAACTCGCTTTCGGCAGTCTCGATTTTCTGCTGGGGCAGGTCGTCGGCAAAGCGTGGATGGTCGTGCTGTCGCTGCCGTTCGTTATGTGGTTGAGGCGGCGCGACGAGCGCTTGCACATCGAGCCGGCATGAAGGACGCGGCCATGACCGACAAAACGGCAGGACATGCAACACAGCTCGGACGCGAGGCCAAGCTGCCGGAAAGCCCGGACGCGGCCGTTCTCGACCGCGTCCCGAACCCGCATGCGGACACACATTACGTGGCGCGCTTCACGGCTCCGGAGTTCACGTCACTGTGCCCCGTGACCGGACAGCCCGATTTCGCGCACCTCATGATCGACTACGTGCCTGCGGACTGGCTGCTCGAATCCAAGTCGCTGAAACTGTATCTCGCGGCATTCCGTAACCACGGCGCGTTTCACGAGGACTGCACGGTGAGCATCGGCAAGCGCATCGCGGCGGTGATCGAGCCGCACTTTCTGCGCATCGGCGGCTATTGGTATCCGCGCGGCGGCATTCCGATCGACGTCTTCTGGCAGTGCGGAGCGGTTCCTGACGGCATATGGCTGCCTGAGCAGGGTGTCGGGCCGTACCGCGGTCGCGGCTGAGCAGCTTACATTGGTAGCCGCGCGACCTGATGCGTGAAGTAGTTGTCGATCGCTGTCACGAGGGAATCTGCAACCTTGCGACGCCACGCGTTGGACCTCAGGTTCGCGGCGTCCCGCTTGTTGGTGACGTACGCGAGTTCGACGAGGACCGAAGGTACCTTCGCAGTCTTCAGCACGCGAAACGCAGCGGAACGATCGGGATTATCCATCATCGTTGTGGCATCGCCCATGTACTCGATGATGGATCGCGCAAAAACGCTCGTGCGCTCGTGCGTCACGGCCACCTCGCGCTGGGCGAGATCGGTCAGGAAGCCGCGCACTGCATTCGTATCGGCGACATCGATCCGCTTGATGGCCTGGAGCTGCTTGTCGGAGAGCACGTTCTCGGCGACCTCGTCGACGGCCGAACGCTGCAGCTTGTCTGCCACGCGGTCTCGCAGCGAATAGATCGTGGCACCGCTCGCGCGCGAGCCGGCATAGTCGGCATGGATCGCCATGAAGAGCGATGCGCGGTGGTGCTCCGCGAACTCCCGGCGCGCATCGAGCTCGACGAACGTGTCGTCGTCGCGTGTCATGAGAATGTTATAGCGCCCGGTAGCTTTCAGGCGATCGCGCAGAACCAGAGAGAACGCAAGCACGACATCCTTCTCGATGGTGCCGCCGCGCTGGGCGCCGCTGTCGTGACCGCCGTGGCCCGGATCGAGGACGATGGTCGGGCGAAAGGCATGAGCAGCCCGCTCAGCGGGTCTCGTTGCGGGACGCGGAACCGGGGGCTGGAGCGAGCCGAGCCCCGCGCCGCCGGTCGTGGTTGCCGCAAGCGTTTTGATCGTCGCCGGCCTGAGCGAGCTCAAAGGCACGATTTCGAGGACGAGCGCGGGGCTGCGACGGGGGCCGGTGTGCTCGATGTCGGCCTTCGCGACGACGACAGGAGCCGTCACGTCGATCACGACACGAAGCCGGCCGGGGGAGGCTAAGCCACCACGGAAGCTGCGAACGAGACCCACCGCACCCGACGTCGGCTGCGGGGGCAGGTCGATGCGGACGTCGGGCAGATCAACGATAACTCGGTTGGGGTGGCTGAGGGTCGAGACCTGAAACGGCGTCTCGCGACCGAGAGCGATGACGAACCGCGTCCGCAGCGGAGCGGTTTGCGAGCGATCAGCCGCCGGCTTGGCTTGAACCGAACCCGGATCGAGGAGGGCCAGGCCGCACAGAAATCCTACAGCCGCAGCCCGGACGAATCCGGCGCCACGCGCCCTGATCGCGTTCATTACGTTGACCCCCGTCTTACGCACTACTGCCCGCTCTGCGAGGCGACACAGGTTCGCCGACGAAAGTGGCATTTTGCGGGATCTATTTGCGGTGAATCGTAGGCTGGATTGGTTAATGGCGCGTTAACGCGTCCGTCGCAGCGACGCGCTCTGCGCTCCTCTGATCGCCACGGAGAAGGATGCGAGATTGCGCGTGAGCCCGATTGACGAGCGGATCGGCAGAGGTTCAGCCGAAAAAATAGTCATGCACAGAATCCGGGCATGTGATTGCCCGGCGTTCAGGCGGGAAGGGGTGCCCATCATAGCCACAGACTTGTCTCCCAGCCCCGCGAACCGCGGATAATCCCATTTATAAACAACTCTTTACGCTCAATCTGAACCGGCGCTTACCAGTCTGGCACACCGGCTGCAATGGGCCTCGCGGTTGCAACTGTGCAGTCGGAGGGACTGATGTCGATAACCAGACGCCGGGTACTTGGGGGAGCGGCCCTCATTGCCTCGCTCGCCATGAGCGGCACCGCCGCCCTTGCCCAGGATACGATCAAGGTCGGGGTGCTTCACTCGCTTTCGGGAACGATGGCGATCAGCGAGACGACGCTGAAAGACGTCATGCTGATGCTCATCGACGAACAGAACAAGAAGGGCGGACTGCTCGGCAAGAAGCTCGAGGCTGTCGTCGTCGACCCGGCTTCCAACTGGCCACTCTTCGCCGAGAAAGCGCGAGAGCTGATCGCGCAGAAGAAGGTCGCCGCTGTGTTCGGCTGCTGGACCAGCGTGTCGCGCAAATCCGTGCTGCCCGTCTTCAAGGAGCTGAACAACATCCTCTTCTATCCGGTTCAGTACGAGGGCGAGGAGAGCGAGCGCAACGTCTTCTACACCGGTGCTGCTCCGAACCAGCAGGCGATTCCCGCTGTCGATTATCTGATGTCGAAGGATGGCGGCGAGGTTAAGCGTTGGGTTCTGGCTGGCACCGACTACGTTTATCCGCGCACCACCAACAAGATTCTCGAGGCCTACCTCCTCGCCAAAGGCGTGGCGAAGGAGGACATTATGATCAACTACACGCCGTTCGGTCACTCCGACTGGCAGACGATCGTCGCCGACATCGTCAAGTTCGGCTCGGCCGGAAAGAAGACCGCCGTTGTGTCCACCATCAACGGCGATGCCAACGTGCCCTTCTATAAGGAGCTCGCCAACAAAGGCGTGAAAGCCACCGACATTCCCGTCGTGGCGTTCTCGGTTGGCGAGGAAGAGCTCGCCGGCGTCGATACCAAGAACCTCGTCGGCCATCTCGCGGCCTGGAACTATTTCCAGTCGGTGAAGAATCCCGCCAACGAAGAATTCATCTCCAAATGGCGGACATTCACGAAGAATCCGAAGCGCGTCACCAACGATCCGATGGAGGCGCACGTCGTCGGCTTCAATATGTGGGTGAAGGCGGTCGAGAAGGCGAAGACCACGGACCCCGACAAGGTGATCGACGCGATCGTCGGCGTCGAAGTTCCGAACCTCACGGGCGGCACCTCGAAGATGCTCCCCAACCACCACATCACCAAGCCGGTGCTGATCGGCGAGATCCGCGAGGACGGCCAGTTCGACGTGGTCTGGCAGACGGAGGGTCTCGTCCCGGGCGATGCCTGGTCAGACTTCCTGCCGGGCTCGAAGGATCTGGTCTCCGACTGGCCGGGCAAGAAGTGCGGAAACTTCAACACCGTCACCAACAAGTGCGGAAGCTGACGTCACGTCTCCTCTCCCTTTGACGGGGAGGGGCGGGGGTGGGGCGAACGTCTGGCTCCATCGCTTGCGATGGAAAGAGGGTGGGGGATCTGGCGCAGCAGCGTCTTCGGTCGAGCATTGCACCCCCCACCCCTAGCCCCTCCCCGAGAGGGGAAGGGGAACGAGACCAATGGACTTTGCAATTTCGCCGAGAAATCCGCGAGGGGAGTGAGGCCGATGCCGGTGCTGGCCACTTCAATACACTGTCTTCGGTCGGCGTTGGCGGTCGCCACGTTCGGACTGCTTCTGGCGGTGGGGGCCGCTGGAGCAACGGCTCAAGGCGTCGATACGGCCCTCGAGCATTTCGCAACAAACAGCTTCTCGGAAACAGCGAAGGCCGTCGACGAGATCGCACGATCGGGTGCGCCCACGGCGGCACAGGTTCTCGACGCATTGGGCGACCGCCGGCTGCTCTTCGACCGGAAGACCAAGCTTCTCGCTATCAAGACGCCCGACGGAAAGCTCGTGGACGCGTTCACGCTGAAGCCGCTC
>Ga0182738_1008360_pt1 | contig 10292 bp, 7 predicted proteins | sample eDN5th30CBELigMG_FD_128876 | JGI IMG/M metagenome (GOLD analysis project Ga0182738, IMG submission 128876) | Enriched Miracle-Growth compost microbial communities from Emeryville, California, USA - eDNA 5th pass 30_C BE-Lig MG (version 2)... ... | reverse complement strand
GGCACGGCCTCCGAGAAGAAGCGCGCACCCTGGCTGCCGCCGAAGACCAGCAGATAAAACGGCGCTCCCGAAGTCGATGGCGTGTAAGGCTTGCCGGCCTCTCGCAGAACGGCGTCGCGCACGGGATTTCCTGTAAGCCGTGCCTTCTCCGCGGCCGCTCCCTCGAGAAAACGCACGCTCTCGAACGATGTCGCAACGGTCGTCACGCGCCGCGCGAGCATGCGGTTAGCCCGGCCCAGCACCGCATTCTGCTCATGCAGCGCTGTCGGCAGACCCATTAGGCTGGCGGCCACGATCGGCGGAAAGCTGGGATAGCCACCGAACCCGATGACGGCGCTCGGCTTGACGTCGGAAAGGATGCGCCGGGCCGCACGGACCCCTCTTGCCAGCGTCACGACGGTCTTTGCGGCAGCAATGGGGTTCGCGCCGGACATGGTGGCCGCCGGCACCTGGTAGACCTGGCGCGCCGGAAAGCCGGTCCCATAGCGGTCGCCGCGGGTGTCCGTCATGAGATCGACAGCGATGCCACGCCGAGCCAGTTCCTCGGCCAGCGCGAGCGCGGGGAACAGATGGCCGCCGCTGCCACCAGCCGCCAGCATCACGCTTCCTTCGGAACCAGACGTGCTCACGATGTCAGTCCTCCTCGCTACCGGACAACGATGCCGGCATGCGTCGGGCGAAGTTGTGGCTTGCGCACGCGGCCCGGACTCGGCCGCCGCCGCATGAGTCCGAGCAGCATGCCGGCGGTGAGCGACATGGCGATCGTCGATGAGCCGCCGGCCGACAGGAACGGGAGCGTCATCCCCTTCGCCGGCAGCAATCCGACGTTGACACCCATGTTGATGAGCGCCTGCAGGACGATCAGCAGCGACAATCCGATCACCGCCAGGCGCACGAAAGCGTCGGGCTCCCGCCAGGCATGGCGATAGGCACGCGCCGCAATGAATGCGAAGAGCGCGATCAGGGCGAGGCAGGCGAGCACACCGTACTCCTCACCGATAACGGCAAAAATGAAGTCCGTGTGCGCGTCCGGAAGGACCGACTTGATCACGCCCTCGCCGGGCCCCCGGCCCATGAAGCCGCCCTCGGAGAACGATTGGATAGCGCGCTCGACCTGATAATTGTCGCCCGATGACGGATCGATGAAACGCTCGACGCGCCGGCGAACGTGATCGAATGCGATATAGGCTCCGGCGAAGCCCACGATCCCCACCGGCACCAGCGCCAACGCCCAGCGAAGCGGCTGTCCCGAGAGGAGGAAAAGCGCACCCCATACCGCAGCAACGAGCATCGTCTGGCCGACGTCAGGCTGAACGACGAGCAACCCGGCATAGATCAGGCCGATCGCCACCGCGAGCCCAACCGCAGGCACATCGTCGCGAATGGCGGCCTCGGAGAAAAGCCACGCGACGAGCACGACGAGCGCCGGTTTGCCGATCTCTGACGGCTGTAGCGAGTAGCCGAACACATGGACCCAGCGATGCGCCCCTTTGATCTCGGGGCCTGCGACCAGCGCCCAGGCCATCAGCCCGACCGATCCGAGGAATAGGATCAGCGCCAGCCGGCGGATTTGCCTCGGCGAGAGCGCCGAGATGCCCAGCATGAGCACCAGCCCAACTCCCGCGAAAAAGAAATGGCGCTCGGCAAAATGGAACGGCGGCAATCCCTTTTTCACGGCAACGGCAGGACTGGCGGCAAGTGAAAGGATGCAGCCGATGCCGACGAGCACGAGCAGGGCTGCGATCAGCGGCCGATCCACGGTAAACCACCAGTCGGCCAGCACGCTGCGATCCTCGCGCGCGAACCTCATGGCAGCAACGCCTGCACCAATTCGCGGAACGTATCCCCGCGATGCTCGAAAGAACGGAACTGGTCGTAGCTCGCGCAGGCCGGCGACAGGAGCACGACGGGCTCCGGACCCGCAGCCTGCGATGCGTCCGACGCCGCTTTCGCAAGCGCCACATCGAGCGTCCCGTAACGCTCGTAGGGCACCTTGCCGTCGAGCGTGGCCGCAAACTCATCCGACGCGTAACCGATGAGATAAGCCTTGGCGATACGTGCGAAGTAGCCTTCGAGCGATCGGATACCGCCTTCCTTGGGTTTCCCCCCTAGAATCCAATAGATGTCGCGTTCCCACGCCGCGAGCGCCTTCTCCGTGGAGTCGGCATTCGTCGCCTTCGAATCGTTGATGAAAATGACCTTGCCGGCACGGCCGACTCCTTCCATCCGATGTGGCAGGCCCGGATACGTAGCGAGAGCCGCCTGCCAGTCGGCTTCCGATGGCTTGCCGCGCAAGTTATCGCACTCGCGCACAGCGGCGATGGCGGCCAGCGCATTCTGCGCGTTGTGCGTGCCCCGCAGCGTCGAGATGCCGAACGTGGTCGCAAGCTTCACGGCGAGACCGGTGGCATCGGAGCAGATCAACCACCCATCGTGCAGGCAGTAGCCCGGCCGGATCGGCTGCTTGACGCTGAGCGGCGCGACCGGACCGATCACCGCGCGCCGCTTCAGGATGGCCACGGAGTGCTCGTCGTCGACGCCGACCAGGGCGACCTCGGAGCCCATCACCAACCGTTCTTTGATCGCCGCGTAGTTACGTGTCGCCGCATCCGCATCGTCGGCCGGACCATGACGGTCGAGATGATCCGGAGACAGGTTGAGCATCACACCAATCGACGGTGCCAGCGACGGAGTGAGATCGATCTGAAACGACGACATCTCGATCACGTGGACGCGATCGAGTGCGGGGTCTTCGAGCGACAGGATCGGGACGCCGATATTGCCCCCCATCTGCACATCCCGTCCGAGCGATCGCAGGATGTGAGAGATGAGCGCCGTCGTCGTCGATTTCCCGTTCGTTCCCGTGATGGCAATGAACGGCGAGCCGGCCGCCAGGGCGCTGCGCTCGCGGCAGAAAATCTCGATGTCCCCGATAACCTCGATGCCGGCCGCCTGAGCGGCAACGACTGTCCAGTGCGGCTCGGGGTGCGTCAGCGGCACGCCCGGCGCCAGGACGAGCGCCGCGAACGTGCTCCAGTCGGCCGAGTGAAGGTCGATGAGCGGCACGCCGGCCTTGCCGGCCGCCTCGCGCGAACTCTCGCCGTCGTCCCAGGCTGCAACGTCGGCGCCGCCCGCGAGCAACGAGGCGACGGTCGCCTGACCGGACCCTCCAAGCCCGAACACGGCAACGCGCTTGCCGGCGAATGTGGTGGCGCGAATCATTTGCGAATCTTAGCCGAACTGCCTTCCGAGGGCGCGCCCTAGATCAACGCAGCTTTGTAGGATCGACTTGAAATACGACCGGAAAATGGGTTGCCCAGTTGCTCCACCGTCGCGACCCTGCCTCGCTGACGGTCCAGATCATTCCGGATGCGTCGAAGGTCAGATCTTCAATGCCGTCCGGCATGGCATAGCGGGCGCGCACGGCTCCGGTCGCACCATCGAGGCGGAGAAGCTCGCCGAGCGCCGCCCCGCTCCGGGTGACCCAGAGATTGCCCTCCCTGTCGATCGCCGCGCCCTGGACCCGTGATGGCAGCTCGATCGATGCGTCTGCCTGCTCGCTGCCGATCGTGTCGCCGACGATGGCATCGAGGCGGATCCGATGGAGGTGCCCGGACTTATCCCGTTCGTAGCTTCCGAGCCAGATGGCCTGTCCGTCACCGGCCGCGAACGAACCCTTGATCGGCGGCTGAAGCCTCACCTCGCGCACAATTCGGCCAAGGTTTTTCCCTTCCGGCGAAAGCGCAACCTCGAACATGACGTGCGTATCAACGACCCAAATGCGGCCTGGCGCTCCTTTCGCAAGACCACCCGCATGTCCGCAGGACGGTGGCAAGTCCAGTATCGCCGTTACATCACCGGTTTGCGGATCGATGCGAAACACGCGGCAGAGGCCGCGCCCCTTGGACCGCTCCGTGCTCCGGTAGGCGCTGAGGTAGACGGTGCCGTCCGTGACTGTCAGACCCTGCGGTACGAAGCCCTCGTCGAGTCCCGGCGCCCAAATGCGCCGCAGGATCGCCGCCTCGTTCGGCAGCCCGTCTGCACCTACCGTACCGAGGTTGCGCGTCGAATAGGTCGGTGGATTGCCGAGGGCATCACCGGCGACGGCAGGGCTGAACCGACCCGACGCCAGCAGTGCAACGAGCATCAACACAACGCTGCCCACGCCGATCCGCATCAGCGAAGCTTCAGCGTGGCGAGGCCGACCAGGGCCAGCACGACCGAGATGATCCAGAAGCGCACGACCACCGTTGGCTCCTTCCAGCCTTTCTGCTCGAAGTGATGGTGCAAGGGCGCCATGCGGAACACCCGCTTGCCTGTCAGCTTGAACGACGCGACCTGGATCACTACGGACATCGTTTCGAGGACGAAAAGCCCGCCGACGATCGCGAGGACGATCTCGTGCTTGGTCGCCACAGCGATCGAGCCGAGCGCACCCCCAAGCGCCAGCGAGCCCGTATCGCCCATGAAGATCATGGCGGGCGGCGCATTGAACCAGAGAAAGCCCAGTCCGGCACCGATCAGGGCACCACAGATGACGGACAGCTCTCCCGCGCCCGCGACATAGTGGATCTGCAGGTACTTCGAGATGACCGCGTGCCCAGTGAGATAGGCGATCAGACCGAAAGTCGCCGCCGCGATCATGACCGGCACGATGGCGAGGCCGTCGAGCCCGTCGGTCAGGTTCACGGCATTGCCCGCACCTGCAATCACCAGGATGCCGAGCAGGATGAACAGGTATCCGAGCGGGATGATCACGTTCTTGAAGAAGGGCAAAGTCAGCGCATCCGAAAAACCCGGCTGACCCACACTCATGATGGCGAGTGAAGCGAGCGCAGCAACGCCGAATTCCAGCCCCAGGCGCGCCTTCCCGCCGAAACCGGATGCCGATTGCTTGGTGACCTTGAGGTAATCGTCATAAAAGCCGATCGCCCCGTAAGCGAGGGTCACGCCGAGGACGATCCAGACATAGGGGTTCGACCAGTTGGCCCAGAGCAGCGTCGACACGAGCGTTCCGGACAGGATCATCAAGCCGCCCATCGTGGGCGTGCCACGCTTGGACAGATGCGACTGCGGTCCGTCGTCTCGGATCGGCTGCCCCTTGCCCTGCTTCACGCGCAGCATGTCGATGATGGCCGGACCGAACAGGAACACGAATAACAGCGCGGTCATGATCGCGCCGCCGGTGCGGAACGTGATGTAGCGGAACACGTTCAGCGGACCGAACACGTCACTGAATTGGACGAGCTCGTAGAGCATCCTCACCTCTCGCATGGGCCCTGCGGCCACCATGTCCCCGTTTTGTGCGGGGGACCTTCTAGACCCGCTTCAATCGCCGGAAAAGCGCTTCCTGATGGCTTCGACGACAGGCGCCATTCGGCTACCGAGCGAGCCTTTCACCATCACAGCGTCTCCAGGCCGAAGCGTGGCAAGGACATAGGGGATCAGGTCGGTGGACGAGGGAGCCCACGCGCCCCTCTTCTCCGAGGGCAGCGCGTCGTAAAGGTGGCGCATCAGAGGACCGCAGCAGAGAACGAGATCCGTGCGCTCGGCGGCGTCCTTCAGGCCCTCATGATAACGCACGGCATCCGCGCCCAATTCCAGCATGTCCCCGAGCACAGCAACACGGCGGCCACCATGATCGGTCGCTGCAAGACCTTCGAGAGCGGCGCGCATCGAGGCGGGATTGGCGTTGTAGCTTTCGTCCAGAAGGAGGACGTCACCGCCGGTCACGCGTAGCAACGCGCGCGCCCCGCGCCCGGCTGCCGAGCGCACTGACGCCAATGCCTTGGTCGCACCGTCGAGATCGCATCCAAGCACTTCCAGCGCCGCGACGACGGCGAGTGAGTTGACGGCCAGATGCTGGCCGATCATGCCGAGATCGAACCCAATGCGCCGGCCCGTGCCCCGTCTCTCTGCGACAACGAACTGAGTGCCATCAGCCTGTTCGCCGGACACCGGCCGGAGCCGGAAATCCGCCTCACCATGCAATCCGAACGTAATCACGCTCGCACCGCGCGCCTCCGCTGCCGCACACAACACGTCATAATGCGGGCTGTCGCGCAGGACGATCGCGATGCCCCTCGACCACTCCGCTTGCTCGGCGCCATCCCCTCGACGGGGAGGGGTTAGGGGTGGGGTGAAGCAGCGGGCGCGGAGTTGGAATGATCCCCCCACCCCCGGCCCCTCCCCGCCAGGGGGAGAGGAGACATGCTGCACGGCCCCCTTCAACCCCTCGAAGATCTCGGCCTTGGCGTTGGCGACGCCCACCTCCCCATCGGGGAAATTGCCGACATGAACGGGCAGCACATTCGTGACGATCGCGATATGCGGCCGGACCATCTTCGTGAGAGGACTGATCTCGCCGGCGTGGTTCATGCCGATCTCGAATACGCCGAACTCGGTATCTGCGGGCATGCGCGCGAGTGTCAACGGCACGCCCCAGTGGTTGTTGAACGACTTCTCGGGTGCGTGCACTTTTTGCGGCGATGATGCGCAGACCTTGAGGCAAGCCCGAAGCATCTCCTTCGTACCGGTCTTGCCGGCCGATCCGGTGACGGCGATGACCCGTGCTTTGTCCGAAAGCCGCGCGCGCGCGGCTATGCCGATGCGCTCGAGCGCGCGTAGAGGATCGTCCACACGGATCAGAGGCCCATCGCCGGCGCGACGAGCGTAGTCCTGCCGGACGAGAGCCGCCACCGCGCCGCCCGCGAAGGCCGCTGTGACGAACGCGTGTCCATCGCGTGCATCGGTGAGCGGCACGAACAGATCCCCGCCCGCGAGCGTGCGCGTATCGATGGAGATGCCGGAAATGGGCACATTCGCTCTCTCGCGCCCCCGGCCGCTGACCGACGCTGCCGCGGATGGATCGCTCTCCGGAGTTGCCGTTCCCTCCGCTGGCAACTCCAGTCGACCACCCGAAGCGGCGGTGATCTCTGCGAGTCCCCAAAGCGGACGTATCATGCCAAGCGCTCTCGAACGGCCGCCGCAATCTCCTCGTGATCCGAGAACGGCAACACCTTGTCGCCGACAATCTGGCCGGTCTCGTGTCCTTTGCCCGCAACAAGCAGAACATCTCCGGGATTGAGCATGGCGATACCGGCCCGGATCGCCTCCGTACGATCGCCGATTTCCAACGCGGTGGGCGCTCCGGCCCTCATCTCCGCCCGGATCGCAGCGGGATTCTCGGAGCGGGGATTGTCGTCCGTTATAATGACGACATTCGCTTTTTCGGCCGCAATACGCGCCATGATCGGACGCTTGCCACGATCGCGATCGCCACCGCAGCCGACGATGCAGATGAGTTTGCCCGTCGCGAACGGCCGAACGGCCGCGAGCGCCGCCGCGAGTGCGTCCGGCTTGTGTGCGTAGTCGACGACGGCGATACCGCCGTTCACCTCGGCAACGACCTCGAGACGCCCCTTGACCCCCTTCAGCTTGAGGATGGCCTGCAGAACGTTGCGGACATCCTCACCGCACGATGCCGCCAGCGATGCCGCCATGAGCGCATTACCGGCCTGGTACTCTCCGATCAGCGGAAGCGTGATCTGATAGGGAACCCCTTTGTGCGCGACGACCATAATCTGTCGATAACCCTGCGCGCATAGCTTGGCGAGACGCAGCGTCTGACCCGCTCGCCCAACCGTCTTCACCTCGAGTCCGCGCGCCTTGGCCGCTGCAATTGCCTCCGCGGCCCCTGGACCATCGGTGTTGACGACCGCCGATGATCCCGGTTCGAGCAACTGCCACAACCGAAGCTTCGCCGCGAGATAGGCCTCCATCGACGGATGGTAATCGAGATGATCGCGGCCGATATTGTTGAAGGCTCCGGCGCGGATGCGGATGCCGTCCAGGCGGCGCTGGTCGAGGCCGTGTGAGGATGCTTCGAGCGCAAGATGCGTCACCCCTTCGCAGGCGAGACCGTCGAGCGTCTTGTGCAGCGTAACCGGATCGGGCGTCGTCAGCGAGCCGTAGACGGCGCCGTCCGGTTTGACGACGCCGATCGTACCGACAGACGCTGCCTGGCGACCACACGCTGCGAAAATCTGGCGCGCGAACTCCGCCACCGACGTCTTGCCGCTGGTCCCCGTGATTGCCACGACCGTTTTCGGCTGATGAGGGTAGAAGCGTGCGGCCATTAGCGCGAGGGATCGTCGCGGATCCTCCGAACGAATGACCGCGACGCCGTCCGGCACAGCGATCTCGACGCCGAAAGCCAACATCACCGCGGCTGCACCTTTCGCCACGGCATCCGGAATGAAATGACTGCCGTCTGTGCGGCTTCCAGCCAGGGCGGCGAAAAGCCAACCGGGTTTCACTGCGCGGCTATCTGCGGTTATCCCGCTTATGTCTCGATCTGGCGGGCCCTTTTGAATGCTCGCGCCGGCCCCGATCAGAGTTGAAATTCGCACGCTACCGCCTCTCAAGTCCAAAAAGAGAAGTACTCGGAAGCCAAGTTGTAACGTCCGCCGAGCATTTGCGATCCTAATATGAGTCGGGGTGCGTGCGTCAAAATAGACACTGTGGCCACCCTCCCCCGGTGCGTCTCAACGGACCGTCGCAACCTTCCGCGGCAGCACGCCGAGTATGGGAGCCACGCGCTCGACGATTGCCGCTGTCACCGGTGCGGCATTTAGACCCGCAGTGATGCCATGCGACTTCCCCTTCTCCGGCTGCGGCTCGAACAGCGACACCAGCATGATGTAGCGCGGACGATCCATCGGCAGCGCGCTAACGAACGAAGAGATGACGGATTTTTCCTTGTAACCGCCTTTACCCGGCATCTCGGCCGTACCTGTTTTTCCGCCAACTCTGTAGCCCTCGACCTCGGCCCGGCGGCCCGTCCCGTGAGCCATTGTCACATTGAGACGCATCAACTCGCGGATCGCAGCGCTCGTCGCCGGCTTGATCACAACCTCCCCCGGTACGTCCGATCCGGCGGGCCGCGCGAGAAATGTCGGCGTGACGCGATGGCCTCCGTTGACCAGGCTCGCCATCACGGCCGTGAACTGCAGCGGCGCCACCGCGATACCGTGACCGAAGGCGATCGTCGCCGTTTCGACGTTACCCCACCGCTGCGGCAGGAGTGGTGGCGCGACCGGTCCGGCTTCCGTGCGGATCGGCTCGGTGAGCCCCATGCGGGCAAGAAAAACGAGCTGGCGCGAATTGCCCGCCTCCATGGCCATCATCGCCGCGCCCACGTTCGATGAGTGGATGAAGATGTCGCGCACGGAAAGCGGCCGGCCGAGCGAGTGCAGATCGGTGATCTCGAACCGCCCGAAGGTCAGCGGGCGGGTTACGTCATAAACCTTGTCGAGCGTTGCTAGTCCTGCATCGAGCGACATGGCGATCGTGAGCGCCTTGAACATGGAGCCGAGCTCGTAGACGCCACCCTGCAACCGGTCGGGTTTGTCCTTGTCGGGGATGGAGCCGGGCACGTTGGGATCGATCGGCGGCCAGGAGGCGGCTGCGACGATCTCGCCGGAGGAAGCGTCCATGACCAGTCCCGCGGCCCCCGTCGCCCGATAGCGCGCGACGGCCTTCGTAAGCTCGTCCAGCACCGCGTGCTGAACGCCGAGGTCGATCGACAGGCGCACGGGCGGAGCAGACGATGTGACCGCGCCGTGCACGGGCTCGGCACTGCCGCTCTCATCGATAAAGTGCTCGATCCCCGAAATGCCCCGGTTGTCGGGATTGACCTGTCCGACGATGTGTCCCAGCAGCGAGCCGGACGGATAGACACGCTTCAGCTCGCGCCGGAAGGCGAGTCCCGGCAGTCCGAGATCGTGCACCCGTTGTGCCTCGATCGGCGCCAGGCCGCGGCGGATCCACACAAATCGGCGGTTGCGATCGGCGAGTTGCGCGCGTAGCTCGTCCCGGTCGATGCCGGGCAGCGCATGCGACAGCTTCTCGGCCACCTCGTCCCGATCGAAGACGAGTGCCGGATCGGCGAAGAGCGAATTGGCCGCGACATCCGTCGCAATGATCCGCCCGTCCCGATCGACAATATCCGGGCGGGAGAATGACTGGTTGATCGGCTCGGCCGACGCCATGTTCGTATCGCCGAAATCCGCCGTGCCGAGGCGCAAAAGCTGACCTGCAACAGCCAGAGTCGCCACAGCCAGGGCGGCCGCGACGGCGAGCATGCGCAGGCGGATGGAAACAGCAGATCCGCTTTCGGCAAGCGTTGTCACGGCTTGCCTCCGATGCGTCCGTATTGCTCTGGCCGGATGGGCTCCAGACCCTGCTTACGCGCGAGTTCGTCGATGCGATCCGGACGCCCGAGCCACGCG
>Ga0182738_1008359_pt1 | contig 10292 bp, 4 predicted proteins | sample eDN5th30CBELigMG_FD_128876 | JGI IMG/M metagenome (GOLD analysis project Ga0182738, IMG submission 128876) | Enriched Miracle-Growth compost microbial communities from Emeryville, California, USA - eDNA 5th pass 30_C BE-Lig MG (version 2)... ... | reverse complement strand
TCTCTTTCATTTGTCGGTACATTTTTTTCAATGAGGGAAGAAGATTCTCCTTCCAATCGATCAGGTGAGTTTTTCTTCTGGAAGTTCTATTTCTCCTAAATTCCACCATAAGTTTGGACTTGAGTCGAGCCATTTGTTCTGTGCGTTTTTCTTCCTTTGAATCAAACCTGCCGGTTGACAAGTCTTTGATCATATTGAATTGTTCAACCGACATGTAATCTTCATAGGCATAAACTCTTCGAAGAAGTCCCATTCTCCTTGCCATTGCAACAAAATTAACGAGAGATGGTTTTCCAGCTGCATTCAGCATTTTTGATGCTCCAAAGCTTTGGGAAACAGGTTCGGCTTCACTTAAGAAACTGCCTGAATAATAACTATTGGGGAGAGTTTTGGATAAAATTACCTGCTCCAGATTTTTTGGATGAATAATTGCTCCTCAAGGAACTCAGTCGATCCATTTTCAAGCTCTTTTCTCGGCGAACTATGTCAAGCCGACTGAGTGCCTTTTTTTCTGTGCGTGAATTTTCTTTGATGAGTGGAGAAGGGCTCAAAGCTTCGATTCTTGAATCCTGTGTGAAGCTTTTTTCATCTGGTTGTTTCTCATTAATCTCAAATCTGAAGATGTCCATTTCAATATCAAAACTATCCTCTTCCTGTATATTTTCCTTGCTGAGGATTTTTTCAATTTTTTTTCGTTCTTCCAAGATTAGACTCGGAAAAAGAATAAACTACCTGGTTTGAGTGTCGATTTCGATGGAGTTTTATCGAGACTGATTCTTTCAGAGCTAAAAGGCTCCATATCATTCAAGTTCATCTAAGTTTTTAGGTGCATAAAGATGAAGAATTGTTACTGTCTGTCTTGGTGATTGACTAAAGATGGACTGCTCCTCATTTAATTCATAGCCCAAATGATTAGTTGATCTTTTGGCAGAGTACTCAATTAACCTTTTCGAAGTCCTCCCAGGAGATTGGAGTGTATCTCCATCCATTTTACGTAGAAATTAATAATTCAACGTTCTTATTCAAAATCGAAGTAAAAAAAAGCTTTGATCGATTTCTATTCTACAGATAATTGAGCTTTCTTTACCATGAGAGTAAATTTACGAACAACAAAGTTTTGAGAAGGATTTCTTTTTGGAATTTGATATGAGTGCGAGACTCAGAGGAAAGAAAAATTTTTATTTAAAAAATTTTTCAAAATCAGAAAAACTCTCAAAATAGCCTTGAAGGAGTTTCAAGGAGTATCAAATGGAAGAAAACGTCATTTTACATAATAGTGCGCCTATAGCTCCAAAATTGCCCTCTCAAGGAAAAAAAGAATTTGACAGGTTTGAACAGTTAGATTATTTTAAGAAAAATTTCTCTTATGAATCAGCGGTTTAATTAGAATAACCCAAAAAATTCTAGACTACGTGACGTCGAGAATGATTGTGAAATTGAGAAGTTTTAAAAATTGCAGTGATCAACAAAGAAAAATCTGGAAGTCTTCTGTCCTGAAAAAATATTGATTGAAGTAAGCCTATATAAAAGCTCTTAAAGTCAGAGTTTTTTAACACCATTACTATTTCCAAAGCCAATTCCCCACATACCTTTAAAAGCTTTTTGAGGTGATTTTGTTTTAGCTCTCTTCTTTTTCGTTAAGAAAGGAAGGGCGAGAAAAATTTTTTTAAAAATGGAAAAAAATTTTCAGAAAAAAGATTTTTTGGAAAAATTTTTCCCTCAAAATTTATTGACAACGGTGTACGGTTTGAGACCTTCAATTTTCATGATTTGGGTTTTTTGGGGCTGTTTAACAAATCTGTTTGGAGCTAAAACAGCGTTCAATTAAATGATAGAGTTTTGATTTTTGTTGACGTTGAGAGTGACTTTATGCTAATTGATAAAATTTTATTCTTCGAGAATCTGAAAGCTCGAAAATCAGTATGTGGTACTTTGGAATTTTGATTTTGTTCATTTGGAGCTTGAAATGTGGAAATTCCTATATATTTAATGGTAAATGGAGGCTTCTCTTCCCTGATATTGATGCTTACCCTTCTATAGGATTTGAGATAAGAGATCTTGAATATAATGATGCTAATTTTATTCTTGAAGCCAATACTTTTACTTATTCTGCTTACGGTTTAGCATCAACAAACATCTACACGATATGCAGCGGGACGTATTTGCTAGGAGGCGTTGGTGTTCTTCAAACTGTTTGCGGTGTATATACTGGACTTTTTGGCTCATGCAACCAATGGGGGCAATACTTTTCGAAAACATATAATAATCTTCCATCTCACAAAGCGATTTATTTCACTGCTACGTTTTGGGCATTTATGAGTTGGGATTACAGCTCTGACTATTTTCAAATCCAATTTGATAGCAGCACTGTTATTAGTAGTTGGTCAATGTCAGGCAGTTTATTTTCAAGTAGCTCATGTGGGGTAACCTATCCCAATATAAGAATTTATGGAAGAGTTCCTCATACAAGCAGCTCTGTAACAGTGAACTTTATTAGCAGACTGGATGAAGCATCAAGCAATGAATCTTGGGGGGTTCGAGATCTCAATTTTCTTTTTGTAACATCAACTACTACTCAATATCAGTGTGCGACTCCATGGTCAATTCCAAATCTCCCCATTTCATGGCAGTGTGGGTGCTCGACGGAGGGCTACTATGCCTCAAGTTGCGCTTCTTGTGACTCATCTTGTAAATCATGTTTTGGATCGGGTTCAACTCGATGTTTTGAATGCAATTCTGGATATTATTGGAGCGGCAGTGCATGTGTTCAATGCCATTCATATTGCTCAGTTTGCTTTGGGAGCAGCAATAGCCAATGCAACATCTGTAGCGCTGGGAAGTATCTTTGGGGAGGAAATACTTGCATCGCTGCATGTGACCCACCACTGGTTCAGAGCACTACGACAAGTGCTGCGATTCAGATACCGTATCAAACTCAAACACTATGCGATTATCCTTGTAATCCCGGGCTTTTACTGGACTGGAACGGGGACTGTCAGGTACATTGCGACTTTCCTCTTCGGAAAAATGCCATCAGTACCCCCAAAGGAGAAGTGCTTAGCTGTGTATATCCATGCTTAGCCACCGAATATTTATACTGGGATGGATCATGTCAAGGCTCTTGTGATCCTCCTTTTATACTCTCGACATATAATGGGAGAAACATGTGTGCTTTCCCGTGCGATACAGCGCCAAATACGATTCTCTACTGGGATGCCAGTTGTAATAACACTTGTCCCTTCAATCTCACATTCCAGATAAATCACGGGAAAGAATTTTGTTTATTTCCATGTGACACAGGATACTCTCTGTACAATAACGGTTCTTGCGAAGCCACTTGTGATACTCATTTTATTCATGGATCTTTTGGCGGGGAGAGCTTTTGCTACTTTCCATGCTTATCAAATCAATATTTGTATAGCAACGGATCCTGTAAGTCCTCTTGTACTCGGTATTTCACCAACTTGACAATGGGACAAGATAAATATTGCTATTATCCTTGTAAATCAAGCCAATACCTTTACAATAACGGTTCGTGCTTAGATACATGCGACACGCGATTCCTTCCAACAGTTTTATCAGGCGAACAGTACTGCAATTACCCTTGTTTATCGAGTGAATATCTCTTTTCTAATGGCTCATGTTTGATGTACTGTTCAAACTATTATACTCCATGGTTTGACAAAGTCACAAATGATAAATATTGCGACTACCCATGCCCATCAACAGAATTCTTATATAATAATGGAACCTGTGAATCAACTTGTGCCCTGAATTTTATACCATACCTTCAAGGTTCAGAGAAGTTCTGCTCGTACCCATGTCGGCCGAGTGAATATCTTTATAAAAATGGCTCTTGCTTACTTTCCTGCCAGCCTCATTTTGTGCCTTTTGATTATTTGGGTGAGAGGTTTTGCGACTATCCATGCACCTCAGTGCAATATCTTTTTTGGAATGGCTCCTGCCTCTCGCAGTGTCTTTCGCCTTTTGTCATTAGCACTGATGGAACTGGTGACCGCTTTTGTAACCGCATTTGCGCATCAGAGGAATTTTTATATCAGAATGGATCCTGTCTGCCTTGGTGCCCAACTCAATTTAAAAAATGGAACCATGGGTCAGATAACTATTGCAATTATCCTTGCTCATCGAGTCAGTATTTGTACGATAATAGCTCTTGTTTATCTGAATGCCGAGCTGACTTTGTTAAACTTTCGTACAGTGGGGAAAACTTTTGTCGGAGCCCCTGCGAAAAAGGTGTGTACTTGTACAGCAACGGCTCTTGCCTCTCCTCATGTAGTTTGCCATGGGACAAAGCTGGAGATTTAAATGGCAAGTATTGTCAGCATGTTTGCCAAGATGCATCAGAGTATATGTACTGGGATAAGACTTGTGAGACATCTTGCAAGTTACCATTCCAGCAATTGAATGATGGAGTTTATAAATTTTGTCTGCCTTCTTGTGAAGGGGATGAAGAAGGATATTATCTATATCCAAATGGAACCTGTAAAGAAAAATGCCTTATGCCTTTTCTGTCTCGGACTGAAAAAGGGATTCTATTTTGTGAATCTCCATGCTTAGAATCAGAATATTTATATTGGAATAATACTTGTCTATCAAGCTGCTCCAGTCCTTTTCGCGTTGTGAGCATAGATAACAACAATCGATTTTTCGAGTGTCAGTTGCCTTGCAAGAGCCTTTTAGAGTACTATTATCCTGAAACTGGTGAATGTAAGGAAGAATGCGATTTGCAGGTTGTTACCCAAGACGAGGGGAATTTTCTTTCTTGCATCAATTCAGATGATTCTTGGGTGGAATGGTTTTTGACAAAATCCAACTCATCAGCGTTGTATTCTTTTAGGGCTCTTTCCAAGGTTATTTACCCTATCCGATTCATTGATGTCGCAGTCCCTTCAAGATTGCAGAGATTGTTTTCAGAAAGAGCTCAAAATATGCATTTGCTACAATGGGGATGGGAAATGCCAGATTCAATAAAGGATCAGTTTGAGAAAGCGCCAATTCCGACAATTTTCAGCAAATATAATCAGAATCTCCACAGTGAATTTATTGTTAATTACTGGAAAAACTTGAGTTCTTTTGCTCTGATTGGATTTTTAATTTTATTATTCAGAGGAATTGAAATAATTTTCAAGAAAAAGGAAATGATGGATTGGCATCTTTTATTTGGAAGGCTTGGGACATTTGTTAGATGGAATTTGTGTATTCTATTAGTAACAATGACACTAGATGACGTAATCCTTTTTTCGACTTTGGAAATCAAAAGTTTCATTCCAGACTCAGCAGAATCAGTAGTGAGCTTCATTTCGTGTTTATTTGTGATGATCGGCTCAGCAACTCTTTTAATTGGATGCTTTTTCATCACTCTCAATATCTATGACGCGAAAAAGCTTTCAAAAGTGAATGGGTCTTATCAAAGTTACTGTGAGATGCTCGAAAGGTGGCAAGGATTCCAGGTTGTATTTCGGGGCTTTAATGATGATAAATGCCACCAGAGCATGTTTTACTTTATCTATGCTGGACGTTTTGGTTTGAACATGCTGATTGCAGCAACAGTTTATGAACTACCTTTGTTGCAAGCTAGCTTGTATCTCTCGATCAATTTAAGCATGTTCTGTTACATAGTGAGAGAAAAACCAATTAAAAGAAACGTCAATCTTGTTCAGTTAATCATGATTGAGATTCTTACTTTGATTGTTTACGGAAATCTCTTCAATCTGGCACTCTTGAATGAGTTTGAACTTGAAAATGAAACTGCCTTTATTTTAGCTGGGGATCTCATAATTATCTGCAACTTTGGAGTTAATTTATTGATTGCCTTCTTTTTTGGACTCAAGTTGAGTTTATTGGTTATCAGTGCTTTGACCTTTAGAAAACAAAGATATAGGCACTATAACATTATTTGGTTTCAAGCGTTATTCTTTCCCTTCCAACAAACAGCTTTTGGGTTTGAACAAATGCAAGTAGCTCCTTTTATATCTGAAATCACTGATTATCAACCGACCAATGATAATGAAGCTCTTTCAACTTTCCAGAGTCTTGAGAAGAAGTATCTTCCGAAGGAAAGCCGAATTATGAACACAAGTGAAAATTATTTCCCAACAACAATGAACACTGAAATGGAAGAATTAAATTTGCCAAACAAGTTGGCCTCTTCAAACTGGCAGACTGGGAAATTAAATCCAGAGAAAGAAAAAGCATCAGTGGAATTTAGTAGAATAAAAAATAAACGGCAGAAGCATAATGAATTTGCCCTTGATTCGAGTCAAGACAATATTTTTGAGAAAGATAAACCTGTCGAAAAAGAGACTGAAAAACCAACCCTTTGGAATATCCATTCTGGAAGTCCCACAAAAGTTGTTCCCAACTTTAGATATGACGCTTCAAAGAATTTTAAAGGTGATTTACTTTTCGATTTGAAACATCGAACTCCAAAAGATACATCTCATAAATGATATTGAAAGAATATTTATGTGAATAAAACTCAAATACACATATACTTAATTAATACATTTTATGCTTTGAAGGAAATTTTCAGAAAATACAAAAGGAGGTTTAGAGAATTGAAGTTTCTTTGAGGGGTTCGTTATTTTTTCTTTTCATGTTTTCAAAAGCTATTTTATCTTCTTCACTTGGGTTATTTCTAGAGGATTCATTAAAGAAAAAATTATTTGAAGCATTATACCGTTTTTTTGTGGATATACACAGTTGGTAGCATTTTGGCAATTTTAGAAATACTCCGCGTCAGATGAGGATCAAAACAAGTTGAATTTACAAAGATGAGGGTGCCATCTAGCCAATATTTCTAATCATTATGTGAAGGAAATTCTGATAATGAACTACCTCGAGAATATCTCCGCATTCAAAATTGACTTTTGTATGCTGTTTAAGTGTTTGTCCTGTCCAGTCTGACTATCACAATTCCTTTTTGTTGGAGATATAGGAAAAGATTTTACATTGTTTTCATTTTCGAGATTATCAGAAATTGTTTTCGAGTTGAGATAAATGTCGTATGATTTTTTGAGTTTCAGAGCGGTATCATGAAGAGATTGAAGATATTCTATCCCAGCACAGGATTCAAAATCATGCAATACAGCCGCTGCGGTCACACCTTTTCCAATTCCACTTCCAAGGTCATAAAAGTGTCCTTTGGTTGTAAGAAACTGATTATACCTTTTCTTGATGAGATAGAAGATCTCCGCAAAACTTTTAAACTCCTTTGAAAGACATTGGTCAGCTACTTAAGAAGGAGAAAGATAATTACAATTTCTCCATAGATGAAAGAAGTTGATTCAAAGTTTTGACTAGCTCTTTCTTTTTTTTAAAGCTCTTTTCCAAGCAACAAAGGAAACGGTTGGATAATTTCTTGATATACTGAATGTCTAATGTTCAAAGTTTTCCTGTTAGAATCTGACATATTTTCAATATCTGCACTTTGCCCTTTTTTTAGACAGTTCACCTGATTTCGCGAAGAAAGATTTGATCATCCCTTTTAATAAAGCGTCAAAATCTTTCTGTTCAACTGAAGCACGATGTTCCATGTTCTGAGAAATATTGCTGTTTCAGGATTGAGGTTTTCCCTACAAAATGATTTATACCCTCTGCATCGAAAAAATCAAAAGATCAAATTGACTTTCGACCTTTTTAGAGATCCTGTATCCGAAACAAATATGAATTGACTCCAATTTTTCTTGGTCAATCTGAAAATGAGGAAAAAAGTTTTTGTTGTTCTTTGAAAAATTTTTTCAGGATGATTTTTTTTTTGAGAGAACAATTTTTTGTTGGGGTTTTGCTTCCTCTTCGATTTTTGTTTCAGAAGAGTCTCAAATCCAAGTTTCAAAGACTTCATTTTCCAATAAAATTCATTTGGATTAAAAATCTAATCTATCTCAAGATGACAGACCTTGATAAATCTTCTCCTTTGAATGCAAAGAAAAACACAGGTGACGAAGATGATTCTTATAAACCTCAGTTTGACCACTTACCTCATATTAACCAAGCTAATGACTATTCAAGTGGGTCATATGCAGTAGTAACAACAACTCGACCTGGAAGAAGCCAGACTCATGCTCAAGTTCAACAGAGCCAATTCTCATCTCCAAGAGACAATAATTTCTTTTGCAATCTCGCCTACGGATTAGTCTCAGCACTTGGAGGTAGTGCAGCCACCTATCCACTACTGAGGGCATTTGCAATGATTTCTCTGCATCCAGATATGCCTATTTTCGAGAGAATCCCAAAATATATTGTCGATTTGCCAAAAGTAATCGTAGAGAAGGGCCCAAAGTCACTTTTTCAATACTATACAACTTACGCCAGCATGGTTCCAGCTCTAGCTATTGATCTAGCTTTTTTCTATAGTTTGAAAAGTATCATTTATCCGAGAAGATACTTCCTTGAGACTGATATTCCTTTATTTAGCAACGTACTTTTGGCAAGTTCAGTTTCTTTCCTCAGATATACTCTTCATCAACCTCTGAGTGAGACCTATTCTCGAGTAAAGTCCTCAAGTGCTCAAATGAAACTTAAAGATCTTGTCCTCGAAATGCAGAGCAATATGAAGAATAGAATCCAAGCAAATGGAATTGGAGGTCTTTACGAAGGAATAATAAAAAATTTACCAGCACTTATGATATTCAGAGGGCTCCAGCTTGGAATAACAGAAACGATTATTGAAAGAACAAAGTACAAGAAAGGAGAAACTTTATGGATCCAAAAGTTTATCATCAGCTATTTTGCGACAACCATTGCAAAATTTATAGCCTATCCACTCGATGCAACCAGAGCACAAATTGGAGGTGATGAAAAACATCCCGGAAAAAATATTAAGAAATATTTTGACACGATGTTCTCTTTATTTAACCAAGAAGGAACAAGAGTCTTTAAGCGCGCATTTAGCTCAGCTTTCCATGTGAGCGGAAGTGCACTGGCTTTATCTATCTTCTTCCATCTTAATGATTCGAAGAGTCAGGCCAGTAAAAAATAACCTTTTGTGACCTTCAGAAACTTCTGAACTCAAGATTGTCATGAGAAAAGTCTGAACTTGCTCGACAACGTCAAAGTCTTGTTTGATAATGATTCTTTGTACTTCTTTTGATTTAAAATATTATTATGTACTTCATGTCAAGTCATAATTCTACAAATTCTTTTTTTTAAGAAAATGATTTTCAGTTTTTTTTGATTTTGAGAATTTAAATTTTTTTTTCAGAATGCAGAGTTATGAAGAGGAAATCTGAAAAATTTGTAGTTAGTAAATGTTTTTCTTTTTTGAAGCTTCGGTTTTCTCAAGTTCAGAAAAAAAAATTTATAAATTTTTTCAAACTCAATTGGTTCATTTTCCTCAGAAAGCGTTTTCAAGCCAAAAAGACTTTGAATCCATCAACAAATACAAAATTCAAAAAGCTTCTATCATTTCCTTCATAAAAAGGATATATCATAAAGAAATATAATATTTCTCTCTCTCTCTCTCTTTCCTGTTTCTTCAAATTCTGTAACCTGAGACAATTCTGAATTCTTGTTCTCGGAAAGCAAAAAATAAATGTTAAAAATTTTCGGCAAGGATCAATCTTTAGTTGAATGAGCTCTCTGGAAGAAACGTGAACCAAATGGGAAAACGATGGCTCAGTGTTTTGATAACGTTCTAGAAGGAAAAGCCCGTTATATGAATTTGGTGATTGATCTTGTGCCATCCTCCTCTTCCACATCACCTGGAAACAAGAAAAAAAAATAAAACTTCAAAACTTTGATTTTCTTTCAATCATAAAAAAGAGGAAATTTGGAAAACTAAACTCTCTTGAGAAATAAGAATGACTGGATCGTCTACTCCTTACGATCACTCTTTTCGCACTCATCTTTCTCATATGACACCAAGTTTAAAAATATTAAAAACAAAATTTTTGATGGGCTGTTGGAGACTCTTCCTGGTGAAGAGAAAGTTTAGTTGATTTTTTGAAGGACTCTATCTTGGAAAAGACTGACGGGGCAACAATATGAATTGGTCTATAGGTCTTGTTTCATTTTCCTCTTGCATCTCATGCATGATAGGGATAATAGAAAAATTCAATAATTTTTTGGATTTTATTTCTAAACAAGTAGAGGAAAGAAAGCTCAAGCAAAAGAAAAATTCTTTAAAAACATTATCTCGAAAATTCAGAATGGTCTCATCAATTTCAACCCATAATCACTCTGCCTCTCTCTCCATTTCCGTTGATTGAAGTCAGCTTTGAAGCCTTTGAAAATGAACAAAATGTTATTCTTTTTTTTTGGCAACCTTTTCG
>Ga0182738_1008358_pt1 | contig 10292 bp, 7 predicted proteins | sample eDN5th30CBELigMG_FD_128876 | JGI IMG/M metagenome (GOLD analysis project Ga0182738, IMG submission 128876) | Enriched Miracle-Growth compost microbial communities from Emeryville, California, USA - eDNA 5th pass 30_C BE-Lig MG (version 2)... ... | reverse complement strand
TAGAAGTGTGTTGTATGAAAATTACTAACCAACCTTTTTCTCTCCATAAATGTAGTATCTTACTAATATTTTCTTCTGCATTTAGATTATTTCGTTCCCCCCATTTCTTGTCATTGAATGCTTTTTGTACATCAACTATAATTAAAGCTTTTTTCTTTTCCATGATAACCACTCCACCAATTCGAATATTCTGTCTATTAATACATTAATCTAAATATTACTATTTGTACAATTGTTATTGTTGTTAAATTAGCCTTCTCCGTTTAGTTTAAGAATCCAATAAAAAAGTGCATTAATCCTTCTGGATTAATGCACACTTTAGTTTAAGTAGAAGTAGAATCTTTCAAAATCTCTTCTGCTCGTAAACATCACTTCAATTAGGATGTAATCCAAATTTTATTAGAGACTTTTATTTAAGTAATTAAAATTGCCATACTTAAGTAAAACCTTATTTTTATGCAATAGGAGTACCGTTTGGTTTTCAGTATCAGGCTTTAAAATAAAGTTTTTAAACCACTCGGTGTTGCCATTTACTACGCTGGACGGAATGGTTGCAGGAGTCGAATTCCTTCCTCAATAGACCCCTCCATCAGTTCTAAAAGCTGGGGCACCAGTTCCTGCATCCGGGGTGCGTTCAGGTGCCGATCGAGAGCATCCCGGTTTTCCCACCGCTCGTAAATGATGAATGTGCCAGGCTGGCCTTCTACCTCGTGAGCCTCGTAATCAATGTTACCGAGGTCGTTGCGCGACGGGGTGACAGCAGCAGCCATGAATGCCTTCATCTCAGCTTCTCTCCCTACTTTAGCTCTCGCCTCCCAGAGTACAGTAACGTAACGGTTTTTTGTATCGTTCATGCCAATTCCTCCTAATTTATTAATATTCGTATTTTTTGCTTTACCCGTTTCTCAAAGGGAGATTACTATAAAGATTTTTGTCTAAACGAATAAAAGCACCATTTCTTAATGATGAATCTGCACGTTCAAGAATGGTAACTGTATAACACGAACGAGATAACGCAAGCCCCATCATTAGACCACCTAAAGATCCTCCTACAATAATCGCATGTTCAAATTGTTTTTGTGGCATCATTCAGTCTCCCATTACTGCAATTTCATCTGGTTGCGGAGCATCCGATCGAGTAGTTTGTCTGGGAGAATACGGACCAGCCGGGTCAGTAGTGCCGAATCGCGACCAACCGTATAGCGGGTACGCGGCTTACTTACTTGGATTGCTCGTGAAACCACTGCTGCCACTTTCTCAGGGCGGATACCGTCCGTTGCCCATGTTTCAGCCTGAAGCTTTACGGCATCAAAAAGACGGTCATGTCGCCTGTGCTGGTCCGGCGTCATTAACTTGGCCAGCCGCTCTGCTGTTGTAATCCCTCGTTCCGACAGGCCAGTGCTTACTCCACCCGGAGTGATCATGATAACCTTAAGTCCAAACGAGGACATCTCCCTGCGAAGACTGTCATTAATCGCTTCCATTGCATACTTTGCAGCCGAATAAATTCCGAAACCAGGCATGGAGACCTTGCCCCCAAGGGAACCAATATTGACCACGCGCCCGCCGCTGTTCAGCAAAGCTGGGGTAAGCGCCTGAATAACCGCGACCTGTCCTATCACGCTGACTTCAATTTGGTGGCGAAATTCATCGAGCGGAACCATCTCGAGTGGTGCATTCACGGCAATGCCAGCATTATTGACCACTGCTCGCAAAGGGCGGCCAAGCGAATCTTGCACCACCCTTTCGGCCAGCGCCTTTAGTGTATCGATTTTGGTAACGTCGACGATCACCGGCTCGATATTTTTGTGTTTGATTTTGTCAGCATCTTCCTGTCGACGAATCCCAGCCAAAACGTGAAATCCTTCAGCTGCGAGCTGCTCTGCAGTAGCTCTACCGATGCCGCTGGACGTACCTGTGACGACGATTAGCTCTTGAGTTTTGAATGGCATAGTAACCCTCCTAGGTTGGATAAGATATGAATCGTTATATAGCGGTGCTATACCAGTATTATAGCACCGCTATATAAATCTGTCTATAGCGGTGCTATATTTTTTTGACAGGTTTTCCCTGTGGTCCGAAACATCGTTTTGACGGGCATTACGCGCCGCATTCACCTGTCCCACTACACAAATCCAAAAGAATTAATCTTACATCTTCCAAAAATAAAAAAGATCGTCATCCTCCTGGTGACCAGGTTGGATAGACGATCTTTCTTATGCTTTTTCTAAATTAGGGTTTTGCCTAGAGTCTAAAGGCTCTGTCATTGAATTCCTCATTTTGAATCAGTGTCAGGATTTTGGATCAAAATGATCTGCATAACGCTTTCTCTAATGAGATCTATGACGTTGGCCTGGGGTGGAGGTGCTTTGCGAATTTGGGCCGTCACATACAGCCAAGAGGCCGTATTGGCGGAAGACCAAACCAGATCAGCCGCAGATTGGACTGACACAGCCAGTTTGCCTTCGTCAGCGACTCTTTGAATATTTTGCACTAGTGTTTGGTACGACTGATCAGCCGCCTCGATATGGGCACCCTCGAGCAGTCGCCCCATCATCGCCGCATAAATCCGAGGACGTGCAGCCGCGAAGCGGACATAGTCATCCCATCCTTGACGAAGAGCCATCTCTGGGATGGTAGACTCTACAGCGGCAATCTTACTTTTAAATAATTGTTTAAATGCTTCGGCTATAGCTGCACTTAGGAGTCCATCGGCATTGCCGAAATGGTGGTATAGTGTAGGAGCTGAAACCTGCGCAATCGCAGTTACGGCTCGCGTCGAAAATTGGGTTTCCCCCTCCTCTTCAAGTACCCTAAGAGCAGCAGCCAATATTTTGTCATATGTGTTCATAATGTATATTATAGCAATGCTATATGCGTATGTCCATGATGAAGATTCTATGCCTGGGACTTATTATAATCCCTGTATCGGCGACAGGATGTTCTATTTAAACCTCATGGTTAGGATAACCTACAAGCTAGTTCATCCGAAAATTTTAGGTATGGCAAAATCAACCCTAGTAGTGAGATCGCAAGTGGAATTGCAATAATATGGTAAGCCCTACTTATAAGAAGGTTCACCGTAGTTATTTAAGAGGTAAAAAACAGACAAAATAATTATTTTCCTGTCTGTTCTAGTTTATCTAAAGAAAATCTTTTAACAGTTTTTTGCAAGGCACTGTTAAATTTAAATGTTGTTTTTATCTAGTAAATATAGAATCACACAATCAATGTTTCTTTATTTTTACAGAAGATTGTTTTCATAGTATTGTTGTATTACCTATAACGAATTTTAAGTCGTATATATTCCTACACCTTGTTCTGGTATTCCCTCCTAATCGGCGATGAAAGTGATAAATATAACGAATAATAAAAGAGTATATACGTAATAATATACGTGTAATTTTCGAGGAAATGCCAATTCCTCATCGGCGGAACACTTTTGATTTTTGTTAAAATACGAACAATAGTAATTTTATTAAATACTTAACTTTATTATGGTTAGATGGTTTTTATTAACGTAGTCAGACCGTTTTTTCTATTACTAATCTACTAATCAACCTTTCTTTAATCTAATTCTAGAATTGTTGATATGTTATATAATAGACCTCGCAAAAAAGGCATGAATATTAACTTTAACAACATTCATGCCTTTCTAGTTGTATTCACAATTTCATTTTTTTATTAGGCCTCTTCTTATCATCATTCTTATTAAATAACAGAGTAAGATATATCAGTAGAGAAATAATTAACTCATTCAATCGAAGCTGTTTCTAAATAACGCCAACCACCAGTATAGGAAATATCCGTTGCTTGCTCGATGGCATTTGGCTCACAAATGAAGCCAAGAACTACCATCCCGTTTGCTAGTTCGACTTTTCCAATCCCAAGAGGTGCAGGAATTTGTTGCATTAAAGCACCAAGCTGAGAAACTGGTATATCCCAGACTTCGACTTCAATAGCAACCCCCTCTTCCCATCGCACTAAACCTGGTTTTGCAGGTTCCGTTGCTAAACGATATAGTCGATAGTTAGAAGATGTAGTTGTTCGATAGGCAAAAGTAGCTTGGCACTGCAACATTTGATGTTCTAAAGCAAAGCCTCTCATATGAAGGCCACAAACGGCAACAGGAGTTGTATTCCCTTTTTCTATAGAAGTTGCTAGTCCTTTTAATAAATGTTCTTCATCAAAGCGGCTAAATAATGTAATGCCAAATGGAACATCTGTAGTTGCATAATCTGCTGGGACAGCAATTGCAGCTAAATCGAGCAAATTACAATGATTGGTATACAGACCTAATTGTTGATTTGTTCGAATCGGATCTTCTTCTGCCTGTTGAATCTTCCACGTACCACCTGTTGTGGGTAATACAAGCACTGCACCGGCTAAATCCTTCATCGCTTGTTTTTTCAATGCTTGTAAACGATGTATCGCTTGAAATAGCTCAGTGGCACTATAAGATTTATTTTCGCTTTCGCGGAGTAATTGACGCGTTACATGGAAAATTTCAGTCGGATTGTTCTCTACAAAATTCCCAATTGCAGACCAACGCTCCGCAATCCATGGTCCTTCGTATAAAATGGCAGCTGCTTCTTGCAAATACGATACATCTATATAACGAATTGGCACATTTCCATTTTCAAAACGTTGCACAGTTCGATTCCAAGCAGCTTCATATTCTTTCGCATATGGACCAAAAAACGTTAAATCATTTTTCGGTAAGCATACAACAGATGGTTTGGCAGCCTGGGCTAATGGTAATTCACGACTCCAAATATCATCATCATCTCCCCCTCGAACAACAGCATCCACTGTATAAACATCTTGCAATTCATTTGCAAATACGGTCACACAATCTAAACTTTCACACGCAGGTACAACCCCTTTCACGGGCCAAGCACCTAAGCTAGGTTTCAAGCCATACAACCCATTCAATGCAGCTGGTACGCGACCAGAACCCGCTGTATCTGTACCAAGGCTAAAGCTCGCAAAACCTAGTGCTACTGCGACTGCTGAACCAGAGCTAGATCCACCACTAATAAGTTCTTCGTTCAAAGCATTTTTCACAACACCGTATGGACTACGTGTACCGATTAGTCCCGTTGCAAATTGATCTAAATTGGTTTTACCAATCGGAATAGCACCAGCATCAATTAAACGCTGTACAACCGTCGCATTTTCAGTAGCTGTATAGGCATAGCTTGGGCAAGCTGCTGTCGTTTCTGTATCTGCCCAATCAATATTATCTTTAATGACAAAAGGAATTCCGTATAACGGCAAACTCTCTTCGTCAACTTGTTCCAATTTATCTATATAAGGCACCAATCGTTCCCATGTTGGTGGTGTAATAAATACTGCGCTCGCCGTATAATCGCTAACACGGTGTAAAATATCAGCGACAACTTGGCGAGGTGTCAACGTCCCTTCTGTATAAGCTTTTTGTAAGTTAGTTATAGATAAATTCTTCATCATTTACCACCTCCAATTTTACAGGTTCTATCGCCAACATTAATTGATTAGCTTGTACTTCATCTCCTGGTGAAACATAAATTTGTCGTACAATGCCATCAAATGGTGCAACCTGTGGAAACTCCATTTTCATACTTTCCTCAATCAATAATACATCGTCTTTTTTAACATACATACCAACTTCAACAAGTACTTTCCATATGCTTCCTGGTAATGTACAAGAGATGCCCTCACTATTTTCCGGTACATTACTCTGTGAGTTTGCTGGTTCATGATGTTCTGCTACATACTCGTCTAAGCCAAGAACACGCCAACGTTCACGTTCAGCATCAAATGCTTCTTGTTGAGTTTGTTTAAAGTTTTGTGAATCGCCTTTAATATCTTCTAAGAATGTAATATATTCACGAAGTTTGAATGTTGTTTCTTCGATTTTTATATCGAAATCTCCACGTAAAAATTGTTGACGTAATGTTCCTAATTCTTCTTCCGCTACTGGGTAAAAACGGATTTGATCGAAAAAGCGTAATAACCATGGTTTTCCTTCTTTAAAACTTTGTGTTGTTCGTAGACGATTCCACATTTGCACCGTACGACCTACGAATTGATAACCACCAGGACCCTCCATTCCATATACACACATATATGCGCCACCAATCCCAACTGCATTTTCTGGCGTCCATGTCCGCGCTGGATTGTACTTTGTCGTAACGAGACGGTGTCGTGGATCGAGTGGTGTAGCAACAGGTGCACCTAGATACACATCGCCAAGCCCCATTACTAGATAATTTGCGTCAAAAACAATACGGTGAACATCTTCAATTGCCCCAAGTCCATTCATACGGCGAATAAATTCGATATTACTTGGACACCATGGTGCATCTGGACGGACATTTTTTTGATAACGCTCTATTGCTAATATTGTCGAAGAATCATTCCATGATAATGGTAAATGAACGATACGTGAAGGTACTTCAACCTCTTCGAGCGCTGGCAATGCCTGGTTTAATTCATCGATAATCTGACATAATTCCATAAGTGTCATTTTTGTTGAATCAATATGCACTTGTAGGGAGCGGATACCTGGTGTTAGGTCAATTACTGGAATATCTGAGCGTTCTTTAATCGCCTCCATTAACATGTGAGCTTGGAATCGTAAAAGTAAATCTAAGACCATATCTCCATATTCCACAAGTACATTTTCATCCCCGTCTGCACGAATTACCATCGGGAAGCGACCTTTCTCACTTTTAAATAAAATGGCTCTAGCTGGATCAACTTGTTCTGTATATGTGACACTGCTCATTTTTTCATATGATGCATTTGTTAAATCCTCTAAGAAACGCTCTTGATTTTTACGTAATGTATTTGCTTCGTCTAACGTTAATAATTTAAATCGTACAGTATCACCTGCATGCAGTTGACCAATTTTCCAAAACTCAGCGGAAGCTGTTGTCACAGGACAAACAAAACCACCAAGACTAGGTCCATCTGGGCCTAGTAAAATAGGCATATCACCTGTTAAATCTAGCGTACCAATTGCATAAGCATTATCATGAATGTTTGATGGATGTAATCCTGCCTCACCACCATCTTTTCTTGCCCATTTCGGTATAGGGCCAATTAGCCTTACACCTGTACGAGAACTATTAAAATGTACTTCGAATCTAGTTGCCAATAACTCTTCTAAATATGATTCTTGTAAATATTCCTGGGTACAATGAGGACCAGCAATCACGCCAATCTCCCATTCATGGGTAAAATGTTGTTGTGCTGCTTCATCCAATGCACGAGGTACAACAGGTTGTGCCGCATTGACACGTAACACATCCCCTGTACGTAATGGGCGACCGTTATGTCCACCAAAACCACCAAGCGTAAATGTCGATGCGCTATCTAAATACTTCGGCACATCAAGCCCACCTGCTACAAGTAAGTAGCTGCGCATCCCTTCTTTTGCTTCTTGCAATGCCAGTACTTGATTTGCTGCAACTTGAATCGTTTCATATCGTGCTATTGGTACACCATCAAGTGTCGCTTGCATATCTGCCCCGGTTAAACAAATCGTCATTGGTGAACGGAAGCGATAACTCCCCCCGCGTAATGTCAACTCTAAACCTGCTGCATCAACGTCATTGCCAAGCAATTGATTCCCAATTCGGAATGCATAGCTATCCATTGGACCGCATGGTGGTACTCCGACATCCCAGTATCCCGTTCGCCCTGGGAAATCTTGTACCGTTGTTTGAATGCCACCTTCTAATACTTCAATACTTGATTCCTCTGGCTTAAATGATTCTAATAACTTCGTATATACAGTTCCTGAACATACCGATTCTTCTTTTAATAATTGCTCTAAATATTGCAGGTTTGTTGTCACACCATATATACGCATACTAGATAATGCTTGCTGTAACTTCTCAATAGCAGCTTTACGTGTCTCCGCATGAACAATTACTTTTGCAATCATCGGATCATAATAACTTGAGATGTTGCCCCCTTTTTGTATCCCAGTTTCAATACGGACATCTGGCCATATGATATCATCTATCGAACCGACGCTTGGCTGAAACTGATTCCAGCAATCTTCAGCATAAATACGAACTTGCATACTATGACCTTTTGTCTGAGGTACAAGTGTTGTAACATGCTTTAATTCTCCAGCTGCTTCTTTAATCATCCATTCTACTAAATCCACACCCGTGACTTCTTCTGTGACACCATGTTCTACTTGCAATCGAGTGTTTACTTCCAAGAAATAAAACTGTTCGCTCGTAGTATCATATAAATATTCCACCGTACCGGCAGTACGATAACTTACTAGTTTCGCTAAGCGTATAGAAGCTTCTAACATTTTGGCGCGAACCTCTTCTTTTAGTAAAGGTGCCGGTGTCTCTTCTACTACTTTTTGGTTGCGACGTTGTAATGAACAATCTCGTTCTCCTAATGCCACAACTTCCGTCTCCGTACCAAATATTTGTACTTCAATATGACGTGCACGGGCAATATATTTTTCTACAAATACACCACCGTTATTGAAGTTCTTTTCAGCTAAATGCGTCACCGATTCAAAAGCCTTACGTAATGTATGCTCATCGTCACATACTTTCATCCCAATACCGCCACCACCAGCAGTACTTTTTAATATTACTGGATAGCCAATTGTTGTAGCTGCTGTTATTGCTTCTTCTACATCCTCAATTAAATGCGTACCAGGCAATAATGGTACTTGCGCCTGTTCTGCAAGTTGGCGTGCTGAATGCTTTAAACCGAATTGCTCGATTTGTTTAGGTGTAGGTCCTATAAAAGCAATATTATTCTCCATACAAGCACGAGCAAATGCGGCATTTTCACTTAAAAATCCATAACCTGGATGAATAGCCTCAGCACCAACTTCTAGTGCCTTTTCTAAAATTAATTCTGCATTTAAATAACTATCTTTGGCAGGTCCTTCGCCAATAAAAATTGCCTCATCCGCTTCTGCTACATACGTGTTATCTTGATCAGCCGATGTGTAAACAACGACAGATTTTAGGTTCATTTTCTTTAACGTTCGAACGATTCTTGAGGCAATTGCACCTCGGTTAGCAATTAATACTTTATTAAACATCTAAATCACCCTTCCCAGACTAGTAGTTGTATTGGCGTTGGATTATATGCATTACATGGATTGTTGAGCTGTGGACAATTACTAATAAGTACTACTGTACGTGTAATCGCACGCATTTCTACATATTTACCTGGAGCTGAAACGCCATCGTCAAATTTCAGACCCCCATCCGGTGTTACAGGTACATTCATAAAGAAATTGACATTTGGTGCTAAATCACGTTTTTGCATATGTTGATATTGCTCACTTTTTGCTAACTGCAACATGTACGTATCACGACAGTTATGCATTGGTAACGTTTCGTGCGCATAACGTACTGTATTACTTTGTGCTGAACAAGATCCCCCAATGGTATCGTGACGACCACACGTATCGGCTACTATCTCAACAAGTTCCGTCCCCCTTTCAGATAATAAAACGGATCCCGTTGACAAATAAATGTTTTTTTGCTGTTGAATCGTTTTGACTGCGCTATAGTGGTCTGTTGGATCATCTGCATTAAAAAATAGTGTATCCGCTGCTTGATTGCCTTCTAAATCAACGATACGTAATACTTGGCCAGGTTCTAATGTATATAGCCAACCATCGCCCGCTAACACTTTTTTAGAATAAATTGCCTTTGCCTCTTGTCGTTTGCTATCCACATAATTTAATACAGCCATTAGAAAACGCCTCCTTGTGTAAGTTGTACATATTCCCATGTATTTTCAAATGCTCGCTTATTTTCAGCACGGTGAAGCACGCATGGATCATCTATGGTTGTAGGTGTTGTATCTCGCACTTCTATGATGACATCACTTTGTGGATAAGTTACTGCTCCTGTTAACGGATGTGGAGTATTTGACAGAGCGATAAAAACATCCATCTCTGTACGTATTGTTACTGTATCTCCGGCTTTAACATGATTAGGAGACAGATGCATATTGCCTTCCTCATCGCAGTAAACTTTTGAAAATAAATTTACAACGGGTCCTAAATCCCGGCGACTTAAGCCACTGCGAAACAATTCGATTAGCAAGTTATCTTCTCCATTACAATAGCGATCATTACGTAATTCTTGATAGGTCGACGCCCCAAATTGTGCTTCAATTTGTGCTTTTGTTGAATAGCCACCGATCGTATCGTGCCAACCAACGGAGTCTTCCGTAATACTAGCTAATACACGACCTTGATCACTCATTAGTACATTATGTTTCGTTAAATAGGCAGTATATTG
>Ga0182738_1008356_pt1 | contig 10294 bp, 3 predicted proteins | sample eDN5th30CBELigMG_FD_128876 | JGI IMG/M metagenome (GOLD analysis project Ga0182738, IMG submission 128876) | Enriched Miracle-Growth compost microbial communities from Emeryville, California, USA - eDNA 5th pass 30_C BE-Lig MG (version 2)... ... | reverse complement strand
AATTTTTGAGATTTTTGAACGGATTGAATGCTGTCATTCACTAATTTTTCATATTTCGATTTTGTCGCATTCCAATTTTTGTTTTCATTTATTGCTTTTTCAAGGGCTGTCAAAGTTTGAACATATTTGTTGTTTTCTTGCAGAGCTATTTTTCTAGTCTCTTGGAGATCTTTGGTAAGATTTTCAATGATATGAAACAAATGACTGATATCAACATCTTTAAAAAGTTTAGCTAATTAATCACACGACGGTTACCTTCTTCATCTAAGGCAAGTAGCTCTTCAACTTCAGTTAACTGTTTCAGATTTGGTTCTTCTCTTGTGATGTTTATCTTTTGTTTCATTTTTTTATTGAATAGGTATCCTCTTTGTTTGTATCGTTTTGCATAACTTGGTTTATTCGAGATTTTCGGATCCCTGGGGCTCCTAGGTGAATTTGAATTTTCTTTACTATTCTCATGTTCCAAAATTTTATTTTTTGCTTCCAAATCCTTAACTTGTGCTTCGAGTTTTTTAATTTCTTTCTGGTAGTTTCTTTGTGATATTCTCCATTTCTCAAGACACTTTGAAGTGAAAAATTGAATTTCTTTTGAGGTAGCTTCTTTAAATTGTAAAAATTCCTTAAAAATGAAATAGTGATTTTCTCTCAATTGATGTTTGAGCTCAAAAACATTTTGAAAAAGATAATTTATTCTTGTGCCTATTTCAAATTGTCATTAGGTACAAGGAGGAGGATTACTTTCTGCATTCTGCACCGGCTTTATTGAGATGAGACCTCCTTCTTTCACGGGAGAATTTGCCAAAGGTTTTGAAATCCTCTTTGGACTTTCTTGATCACGTTCCAAAGTAGGTTGAGGATAAGAATGGCCTAAATTGGAACAAAATCCTTTCTTGGGAAAGCCAAAAGGTTTAGTCAGCATATGGAAAAGAAATCTTCAAGCCTAAATAACCTGAAATGAATGAAACGTTAAGTTTAATTTTCAATTCATTCACTCAGGGGATTTTTAATATGTATAACTCAAAAGTTTTGACATACTTTATGGGAGAAAAGGAAAAGCCATGGGAAACCAAGCTATTCAACTTTGTGGTCTCTCAATTGATGAAGTGCAAAATTTTTTTGGGATGCATTTGATTTTGAGGAAGTTTTTTCCTTTGAAAACTTTTGCCCTTTTTTTGGTCAGATTTTTCTTGACAAAAAAGTTGATTATTAATTTATAAATTTTCTCCTTTTTTGTTTGCAAAAGAGGAGATCATTTTTTTCTCAAAGATTTCATTTATTTTCCTCTTGTTTTTCACCTAGATAATTTCATCCCAACAGAGCTTTCAGATGAAACTAGAGGTATAAAAATGATGGAACAGAAGAAGACTTGGAAATTAAGCATGAAAACTAGGCTTCGACTTTTTTAAAAGTAAAGATCCTCTTCCCCTTCTTTGAATCAGGTTTTTATGTTTTCTTGATTTTCCATCTCTGAATCGGATTTTTACAAAGATTATTTTCCTTTTGTAATTTTATTAAAAAAATTAAGAGAATTCAAGGAGACTGAAAAATGATATTCATCAATTGTGATGATGAGCTGACTTACTAACTTTTTTTTGTGTCAATTCTGTCAAGAGGGGAATCTCAAAGAACTGATGAATTTCAAGTGATTATGAAAACCCAATAATATCCAAATTGAGGAATCCATAGTCCCCTTTGCTTTTTGCTCAAAGGACTCGATTTTGAATTTTTAAAAGAGTCAAATTAAATTGTTAGGAGTATTGTAAATAATGAGAGATTTTACGATTTGTCTGTATCAAACATTTTTGTTGGTGAGTTTTGATAACAAATTTGTTGATTTCTCAATAAATAATGACGCAATTAGAAAGGACTTATCCTGTGCTCACTTTGCAACAAGCAAGAAATATTTTGGTTGGATTTTGTGGCGTAGATTTTTTTTCGCTCTCAATTCTCATCCTTGAAATTTGAACCAAATATTAAATTAAATTTTCAAAACAGAAGAGTGGAAGATGTTTGCTTGTAATGAGATATGAGTTCCGAAGGAGCAATTTGAAAGGAAACCCTGGCCCTGACAATATTCATATAGAGTTTTATGAAAATTAAACTTTAGATAGATAAATAATTCTGGATGAGGTGGGTTTATTTGATGGAAGTTCAACAAAAGTGAGCAATAAGAAATTTTTAGATCCCAAATTTTAATTTATAAATCTCAGAGTACTTAAACAGGTGAAAATCTGTATATATTATTCAATAATTAAATCCTCAACTCAATCAATGGGTCACGGAGCAAAGAAAAGTGGGCTTGGCCGCTTCATCCCCAGTGTAACAGATTTATTCAGCAACCATGTCTTTTTGAACATCAAAGGACATCATAATGTCCCAACAACGATTGGGTCTTTCCTGACACTTGTTCTTGTTTTAGCTGTCGTCGGAATAGCAGGGTACTCAGTGAAGAAAATGATATTCCACGACAATCCAGTTCTTTCGCAGCTGGAAGAGTACAAGAAGGACGCTCCACCAGTTTTTTTGAACAGCACAAACAACTTTAAGTTTGCCATCGGTGTCGCCTTGAATGGTAAAAGTATCAACATGTCAGAGAACTCCATTTTGACATTCGTGAGCTCGATAAATACGTATGTTCGGAAAGGAAAGACAGGGAGAGACAAGGTGAAGTACTCCATAAACTATGCTCCATGCACAATCCATGATTTCCCTGATGAGATTTTTGGACGTGATACAAATGATGATTTCAACTTAACCTACGCCTACTGTCCTCAAAACATTAGTTACATGGTGAACGGTACCTGCGCTCAAGGAATACCAAATTTGGCTGATGATTGTACCGGCCCCTTGAATTTCGAGATCGGGGGTCAATATTTATCTAAAAGATTCACTTTCCTTCAGGGCTACTTTTCCCTTTGCGACAGTAATAACGACACCTTGGTGAAGCCACCCACAATGAAGTGCATGAAGTCTGACAAGATAGAGAAGCTCTTTGCAAGCAACGCAGAAATTAAGGTGAACCTTTATTATGCCAACAATGTGATGGAGCCGAACAATTACGCGACTCCGAACAAAACTTTCTTCGATGTATTTTATTGGACTGTGAACCCAAGGCTATCGAAGTTTGCAGATATCTTTGTGGACTCTTCAATTATGCAAGATTACTCCCATTGGCTCAAGCCAAGTGCCCAGAATTCGACATATTACACAATTGACTCCAATAAAGCCAAAGAAAGCGTCAACATGTATGATCCTGATACGTTGGGCCCAAGTTTGACTCTTTTGACTTGGAATGTAAGAAGAAGCACATTCAATTTGGTGACAACTCGTAACTACACCAAGCTGCTCGATATTCTTGGGGCTATCGGTGGTCTTTCAAAGTCATTGCTCTTTTTCTTGGCTGTATTTGTGATTGGTTATGCCAAGTACAAATACCACATGGTTCTCTCTAATGAAATGTACGATTTTGAGCCAACTGGCAAAAGAAAAGACAACAAGAGAGGTCGTGCTGATCCCAAGGAAACTCAAGCTGAACTCTCAAGTGCAATTGCTGGCTCAACCCCTCAAGAGAGCTTGCTAGAAAATGACCATTTGAAGAGTAACCCAGGCGCGAAAGAGGATGTAAAAGAATACTTTGACTACCAAAAGGAAAAGAAGAGAGGACTTAAATTCAATGAGTTTGCATACTTGAGAACTTTCTGTTGCTGCAGAAGAAAGAGCGAAGATGAAAAGCTCGCCCAAAAAGCTACACACCAAGTTGAAGAGGATGCTGATCTGATTCTCATTTTAAGAAAATTGAGAGAAATTGACAAGCTCAAGACCTTGTTATTGGACCGAGACCAAAGAGAATTATTCAACTACAACCCCAAGCCAATTATCAAGAAGGATGGTAGTGTTCATTCTCACGATGAGACCTTTAAGATTGACCATCCTGCAGTCGGTGTCAATCCTGATAGATTCTTTGAGTCAGAAAAAGACCACGAAAATTTGTCAGAGTATGGAAAGCTCTATGTTGCTTATAGAAATGCCAAGCTAAATAATGATCCTATCAAAGAAGCTCATAACAAGAGACTCTTGGATATGTTGGGTCCTGATTTGCTCCGAGTTTTCGAGTACGTTGACATTCAACTTGGCGACTCTTGTCGGGCAGAAGATTTCGAAAAAGTGATTGAGCGAGCTATGAATGACAAGAGTATTTATAACCGTGACCAAGTAATCAACGTTTCCAAAGATTATAGACTATAATTTGAGTCGAAGTGGGTTGCAAAAAATACTTATGAAAATTGATAATTGATATTTTTTTATTCCTACTATAAAAATGAATCAACAGGATATTCATAAAAAAATTTATTTGATCTCTAATAAGCTTCACAAAGAATTTCGATTTTCTAGAATGACCTAATCTTCTTAATTTTGAAAAGAAGAATAAAAGTAATAATTGATAAATTAATTTTCGGATCAAATTGCATTGAATGGAAATATTTCAAGAAAACCACAAAAATACCAATCTTTCGAGACCTTTTGTCATGAATATGGACACATGTAAGAGATTTCTTGAATTTTAAGTTTCGATCAATCTCATAGTATGCGAGGAATTTCAAAATGATTGGAAAGACAAGATTGAATTTCAGGGAGGCTGGATCAAAACAGTCGGGTAATTAAAGACAGAATTATAAAATTATTCAACTGGTTAAGATGGGACAAAATTAGTGATGAAGATTTGAGTGTACTTAAAAAGTCACTCGAAGACAAAATAACAAGAATTCAATATCAAGAAGTTCCTGAACTCAATGTCAATTTATTTGGGTTTTTATTGAAGTGATAGTATATGAAAAACAATTAATAGCTGTCCAAGAGTTACATTAAAAGGAATATGCAATCTTTTCCAGGCTTTCAATTCAAGCTCATTTCGGACATCAAGTGTTTCAATTTCTATGGATGGGTAAGCGCTGAAATTAAATGGAGGATAACAGATATTCTTTAGAGTTGATGGATTGACCGACAAATGTGCTGAAATAATTGCGAGGTTAATTAGCCGAAATTATCAACGCTTGGCAAAACTTTCATTGAAATTTCGAAAGTAATAGAGTGCCGAGAGAGTAAAATTTAAAATTGTTAAAAGATGCAAGAATTTGTCTGATAAAGGAGTCGAAATCTTGGCAGCAGATATTGGAACTCACCTTTTAAGTCTCCAAGAACTATCGATTTCTCTTGAGGGATGCGAAAAAATTTCAGACAAAAGTCTTGAAGCAATTCAGAACAAAATAATCAGGTCTATGCCTAATCTCAGAAAATTATCTGTTTCTTTTGGTGGGTAATGAGGAAAATTTTTGTGAGATTTGTATTAAAGAACTCTTTATAGGACAGAGAAAATAACAGATCAAAGTATTCGCCTTTTGACAAGTAAAATTGCTCAAAAACTTAAAAAATTACAAGTGATATCTGTTGAAATCTTTGGGTTGGGATGGGGTTGTATAACATTCTCTAAACTCTTAAAAAGGCGTAAGAAGATAACAGATAGAATAGCTGAGCAAATTGGGAATGGATTTAGTAAACTTGCAGAAAATTTGAAAGAACTCTCGTTGACTTTCAACTGGTATGAACGATTTGAGTCATTAATTTTACAAATAAATAGGTGTGAGAAGATAACAGATAAAGGAATGGTTTTACTTGCGAAAGGAATTGGACAAAATCTTTATAATTTGGAAAAATTATCAATCGCATTCAATTGGTAAATTTCATTTGAAACAAATTCTTGATACGAAAAAAGGTGTTATGGACTAAGAGGAACGGGAGTAAAGGAATTTTCAAAAGCGATTAGTTCGAGTTGTAAGAATATGAATAAGTTATCATTATCTTTTATCGGGTAAACTCCATTCAATTCAAAGAGAATCTAACCTTTGTGATAGATCTGCAGGTATAACTGCACAAAGTCGAGAATTGATGCAAAATCAAATTCAAGAAGAACTCCCGGGCCTCGATATTAAATTTAACTTTTAAGCACGATTAACCTGTATATAAAAATTTTGTTACAGAAAAAAGTTTGAAGAAAAAATTCTCGGATATTGTAGAAAAATTTAATTTTTATTTTAGTTAGGGACTGATTTTTCCCTCAGAAATATGAAACAAAAGCCACTTGATATTGAGAAAGTGCTTTATGGAGGTGAATGTATAGTTGTTTTATTTGGGAATGAATTGAATAATTTAAAGCTATCGGAAAAACAAGTTTGCTCATTCAATATTTAAATGGTTTCTTTCCATGCCGGACACTCCCGTCAACCACTTTGGATTCTCGAATCAAACAAATAAATTTCAAAGATACTACTTTGAATTTAAAGGTATGTGAGAGTTTGAGACTGTATTTTCAAAAAAGATTGGATTAGATTTGGAGTACAGCCGGTCAAGAAAGATTTAAATCATCTACATCAACTTGCTATCCAAGTCAGGGATCAAGAAAGATTATTTATTTCTCACATTATTAATGTAGAGGCTCAAGTCGGGATTGTGATGTATGATATGGCAGATCCAGAGAGTTTTAAGCAAACAATAAATCATTTGGAAGAATTGAAAAATAAAGGCTCCCCAAAGTCTGGTACAATAATAAATATTATAGGAATCAATTTTCTCATCCCAGAAAACAGTTTATGCTCTTGTAGGGAATAAGCTGGATAGAATTAGCATCAAAGATATCAATTTGGAAGAAGTCTTTAAAGTGGCACAGGTTTTCTTTAGATGAAATTTTTTTAAAAGAGTTTAAAGGCATATGGAGCATATTTAAGAGTAATCAGTTCGAGAACTGGCTTTGGAGTCCAGGGACTTTTTAACGATTTGATTGGAAATTATTTAAATGGAAAAGGATCATTTCCAAGCCGGAATCAGCCACCAAGGACGATAACTGGGCCCATAAATAATTTAGAAACGATTTATGGAGTCCTGAAGAAAAAGGCTTCAATAAAAATTGCCCATTCAATAAAAATTGGTCTCTTGAGTGGTGTTGCAGGTTTGAGCAAATTTCATTTCAGGTTTAAAAAAAATAGGAGTTGGGAAGAGTAAAATAAAAGATTATTCTCTCAAGCATAGTCATTCAACCGGTCCTACATCAGGAACAATTTACAACCAAAAAATATTTGATTCAAATGGTGTCAGAGCAAAGATTGAGGTATTTTGGGATGTGAGAAGAGTGTTGGATTCATGTTCATGTTCATAAGATTTGGGATACAACAGGTCGACAAGAATTTCGAGGTGATGTAAAAAGGTATTGCAAAGGTATGGAGATTGGAAAGTTCATTCTCATATGATTTGCTAGAATTTAATGTTGTGGTGCTGGTATATGACATAACAGACAAGAAGAGTTTAAGTGAATTATCCTTTTGGCTGAACGAATTCAAAACCCATACTTCACCAGATCATTGTTTAATCCTTTATTATTTAAACTTTCAAATCGTTAGTGATAGTGATTGTTGGAAACAAGATGGATTTACTCAAAAAAGAAAAAGTGTCACTTGAAAAAGCATGTGATTTTGCACGGGTTTTAAATGAAAATTTACTAAAAATAATACTTCAAGGATAATAAGGCATTATTAAAGCTTACAAGTGCAGAAACAGGGTTTGGAATAAAGGTGAGTTTCTCTGATTAGAATTTTATGTGAATAAAATAAAAATCAGGATTTGTTTGAAACAATAGTTTTGGAGATTCGAAAATGGAAAATCATTCCATTGAATGAACTAACCATCAGTAATCAAGATTCTCAGAAAAATGAGAATAGCACTAACCAAAGTGAACATGAATGTAGTATATTTTAATGAGGTGTTTATGAATTGAAACTCATTTATAAATTTATCTAAAATTGTAATAAACCTCAGATGTCATTTTTAACCCCTGTATAAAAATAGTACTTTATCCACAAGCTGATTTTCAGAGTTGAATTTTGAAGCAGTGCTCCCGATGATCCACAAAACCTTTCGACTTTGCGGAAATTTGGAGCAAGTCGTTGGAAATCTAGGAACTCTTCTCCGCCAAAATGAATCAAAATCTAAAAAAAAAAAGGGATCAAAAAATTTTTTTTGGAGGTTGGAAGAATTTTTGAAAATGTTCCTTTCCACCAGTTTGCGGAAAAATAAAATTTCCTATTGGCAACATTGTTTTGAAGGAGTGAGATTTCGAATTTCCTTTTGGTGATTTTTTTTTTACAGAGAAATGTGCAGAAATCTTTTTGCAAAAAAAAAATTGGTTAGAATTCCCATGAATTATCTTTGGAAAATAGAAAGAGTTTTTTAAAAGCAGGATTAAAAAGTTGGAGACTTGACCTTTTTTGCTTTCGCAAAACTTCAAAGCCTTTTTTTGGGGATTCACTCAAAATCTCGGTCTGTAAAGGAAATTCATTTTAGAGATTGAAAAAAATAAGAAAATTTCAAGTGAAAAAATAAATGTATAATACATTCATTATTCAAGCCAAAAAAAACTTCACATTCGTTCTCTGAAGTGAAGAGAAATTATTTTTCTCTTTGATCTGGAAAGAAGCTTTTCATTCAAAAGGAAATTTTGAACTCAGGAGATTAGCTGAAATTTTTTGAGAAAGATAAATTCAAAAAAAAAAAAAATCATTCCAGAGGTTTTTCCTCTTTTTTGGTTATTCTCGAGGCTAAATAAATTATTTAGTTTGTAATCTTCTTGTTAGAAAAACCTTTGAAAACATAAGCTCTTAAAAATTTTCTCTCATTTTCTCATGAAAAATTATCACTCAAGCAAAAGTCTAAAGTCTTAGTGCATACATATATTGTTAATTAAAATGTTTAAAATAAAGAGGGTAAAAAATAAGAATAGGTAAATTACAACAGTCTGTAAACAAATAAAGAGATTAAAGGTGGCTCTGATCATCTTGAATTTTGATTTTGTCAGTGTTGTCATTGAGGCTGAATCCTGATCCTGGATGAGCTGCAACGAGACTATCTCTAACAACTTCCAAATTAACCTTCATTTTATACAAAACCATTTTTATATGGTCAGCTGACTTTAAATCTAATTCATCATCAAAACTTTTTGGATCGTGAACTGCATTATAGTGAGAGCTTTTTAAAGCAGAAAAATTCTTGAGCTCTCGATTTCTTGATAGATGCGATGTCAAAATCTGTTCTGTAGGTTTCGTGACATTAAAGAAAGAGGCAGATGTTGATTTGACAATCGCTTGAAGACTGAGATGACTTCTCTTTGGAGATGAGTTTTGCCTTTCAAGAGGAGCCTTCCAATTTGCAGCACTTCTTTGGTTTCTTCTATCCTCAATCTTTTTTTGGAGAGTGGCTCGTGCTCTAACAAATCCAGGAATTTGCTTCAAGTCGTTTTTTATTCTCATAACTTGTCCATATTTGTTTTTTGGAGGGCTCACACTTGCGGCTTCATCCTCTATATTTGGAATTGGAGGTTCAAACCCCTCATCAAAAGAGGATACCTCTCTTTCCTCTTCATCAGTTTCTATGTTTCTGCCAATCCTATTTTGATCTAAGTGAAGTTCAACATCAAGTTCTGGATCATATTCGTTTGGCCTACTCATTCCTGGTTCCATAGATTTAATTGCTTTAATGAGTTTCATTTTAGCAAGACCAATCGAGCGGATTCTAGAGTTTTCAGGCTCCAACTCTCCAGTAACCATACGATTATGATAATGCTCAGCTAATTGGAGTTTACCAAGGTAATAGTATTGGATTCCAATAAGATCATAGGCAATGAGTTCATATTTAGAGGATTCCATATAATATGCCATATACAGGAATTTGGTGAAATAGATTAAAGCAGTCTTGTGTTTTTTCAAGCTCGAATAGCATTTTCCCAACATTTTATACGCCTCAATTCGCCTTGTAAAGACATCATAAACAAAGCATAATTCTTTAAAGGCCTTAAAATCATTGATGGCAGGCCTATAATCACATCTCGCAAATTTTAATTTTCCCATCATGAATAAAACGTAGAGAGTGAGCTCTGGATTTCCGACAGTTTCTGCAACTTTTTGCATTTGCACAATATGCTTTTCGCAAGTCGTCTTTGAATTCCTATCAGCGATAGCTTTTTGGCATAACTCGATACACTCATCGATTGCCATCTTGAGTCTTTTCAATTTTATGCTCGGTTCCTCGCTGCTGGTTCTCCGGGCTTTTAAGGTCCTTTTGAGTCCTGTATTATCTCCGAACTTGAGATCTTTTAACAATTTCAGAGTGTCGATCAATCCTTGCAAGATTCTTTGAGCATGTTTGATTGAAACTTGTTTGGTATTCTTTCCAATGAACAGAGTGGCCGTGGGTT
>Ga0182738_1008355_pt1 | contig 10294 bp, 8 predicted proteins | sample eDN5th30CBELigMG_FD_128876 | JGI IMG/M metagenome (GOLD analysis project Ga0182738, IMG submission 128876) | Enriched Miracle-Growth compost microbial communities from Emeryville, California, USA - eDNA 5th pass 30_C BE-Lig MG (version 2)... ... | reverse complement strand
GTCCTGCGGGAGGTGGTGGCTATCGCGGCCAGATCACGCCGTCGGTCGTGACGCACTCCGCGCTGATCGAGCGCGAGCGTGTCAAGCCGCGCGTCGAGGTGCTGGTGGCATGAGCGGGAGCCCAATGATGCGCAAGGTGAAGCTTCACGAGATCGCCCATGCACGCGCGGGCGACAAAGGCAACACGTCCAACGTGTCGGTATGGGTCTACGATCCCGGCGACTATCCACTGGTGAAGGCACAGCTTACCGCCGATCGTGTGAAACAGGCCTTCCCATCTCTCGTTCAGGGCCCGGTCCGTCGCTACGAGCTCGATCAGCTCCACGGGTTGAACTTCGTTATGGAGGATGCGCTCGAGGGCGGCGTGAATACGTCCCTGGGGCTTGATTCCCATGGCAAATCCTGGAGCTATCTGCTTCTCGACCTGGATGTCGAGGTGCCCGAGAACCGCGGGCCGTCCGGTCCGACTTGATCACGCCACCTTTCTTGCCATAGTGGGTGGCGCACGTTGGCCGCGAGGCAGAATTTCGTGAATGCGATCAGGATGTTGGTGATGTGGCCCGGGGGGCTGAGAAGCGGAGCTTTGATTGCTTTGGCGGTCGTGGCGGCGTTGTCCGGGCCCGTCCGCGCCGAGGTCGCGACCGATTGCTTCAGCGAGGATAACGAGCGCCGGTTCGCAGGCTGCACAGCGATCATCGAGAGCCCGACCGCGACGGACGCCGAGCGCGCACACGCCTATTCCATGCGCGCGCTCTCGCTCTCGCTGAAGCAGGAATACGGAAAAGCCATCCACGACTACGACGCTGCCATCGCCATCAATCCGAATTTCGCCGTAGCGCTCAACAATCGCGCGTGGGCCTATCACAAGTGGGGTCGCGGCAGCGAAGGGCTGGACGATGTCGAGCGCTCTCTGCGCCTCAATCCAATGAGCGAGCACACCTGGGATACGCGTGCTCATATCCGCCAGTCGATGGGAAATCATTTAGGGGCTTTCACGGATTACCAGCAGGCCATGATCATCGGCGGCACCCGCATGGTGAAGCTCTACCAGTGCGGCTTGTCAGCAAGCGGACTTTACCGCGGCCGTCTCGACGGCATTTTCACGGATGAACTGCGTGATGCCCTGAAAACGTGCGCCGATTCTACGACGTGCGATCCTCTTCCGGCCGATGAGGAATGCCGGGATCCCATCTCGTAAGTGGATGCGCTTCGCGCTTACACCGCGCGCAACAAGGCAATGCTGAGCATCTCGCCCGAACAAGAAATCAAATAGGCGGCACGGGCGAATCACCCGTTGCCGCTATCGCCACCCAGTCATCGAGACACGCGCAGACCTATTCCATTCCGGCCTTAAGCCTTGGGTTCGACTTTGGCCGCTGGCTTGACCTTTGACGCATCTGCAATCGGGTTATCCTTGTAGTGCAGCGCGCCCTTGATGCGCGCACCTTCCTCGGCCGAGAACACGTTGTGGCAAATTTCACTGTCGACGTGCGCCGTCTTCTCGAGCCGCACCTTGTTGGCGTTGATAATACCCTTGGTCGTCCCGCGAATAACCACTTCGTCGGCGGTGATACCGCCTTCGACAAATGCGTCGGCGTCAATGATGAGCAGATTGCACTTGATGTTGCCGTTGACCTTGCCCTTGACGAGAATGTCGCCTTCGCTTTCGAGATCGCCATTCATTTTCAACCACTCGTTGATGATCGAGTAGTTGGCCTCGCGCGAGCGATGCGATGCCGAGGCAGACGAGCTCGATGGCGAATAGGCGGGCGCCGGGAAAGAGCGCTCAGTATCCATGGCGGCAGCGCCATTTGCGGCAGATTCGGTTTTCCGGGGAGAGAACATCTCGATCTCCTTGGGCAGATATCGGGCGGATTCGGACGCGGTGCGAGGGGTCGATCGCTTCTAACGCACTTTTACCCATTTAATGAGCGACATAGCCGACTTAATTGGCACTTTAGATTGTTACTGTCGTAATTTTGGCACGAACTCATTCATTCCACACCCGAGAGAATAGCCCAAACTCAAAGATAAAGCTTGGCACGAGCATAAATTGATTCGCAATGCATTTGCAAGGCGCGCCCGTTTCTTTGATCCGCTTCAGCGCCAGGCAGAACCGCAACGCGAATCAATCGCGGCATGCGCCGACGGCGACGACCCGATGCCTATGTCTTCGCTCGACCCCCGATTACTATCGCTTGCCTTCTTGTGCCCGCTTGAAAGCAGCGGCTAAAGCATTGTCACCGCTGGCGTGAGCTTTGGACGATTGACCTCCACCCTGAGATGGGGACGACTCGAATCGCCCGGTGCCGCTGCGATCGGGCCGAACCCTGTCGCCGCCCGCACCCATGGCGCCCGAGCGGTCGATCGCACCCGACCGCATTGTCAAGGCAATCCGCTTCCGCGGAACGTCCACGTCCTTGACGCGAACCTCGACGACGTCACCGGCTTTCACGATCTCATGCGCGTCTTTCACGAACCGGTCGGCTAATTCCGATACATGCACGAGACCGTCCTGATGCACGCCGATGTCGACGAACGCGCCGAAGTTCGTGACGTTCGTCACGACGCCTTCGAGCTTCATGCCCGGCTTCAAATCGCCGATCTTCTCCACGCCATCTTGAAATGTTGCCGTTTTGAATTCCGGCCGCGGATCGCGGCCCGGCTTTTCGAGCTCGGCAAGAATGTCCGTGACGGTCGGAACGCCGAAACGATCGTTGGAGAATTCGGTAGGCTTTACGGTTTTTAGAAAGTTGCGGTCGCCAATCATGGCTTTGATCGGCCGCTTCGTGCGCTCAGCAATCGTCTCGACGAGGTCGTAGGCTTCTGGATGCACGGCCGATCCATCAAGAGGGTTCTTTCCGCCCATGATGCGCAAGAAACCTGCAGCCTGCTCGAAAGCCTTCGGTCCGAGTCTCGGCACCTTTTTGAGAGTCGTGCGCGCCTTGAAAGCACCGTTGTCGTTTCGAAACGAGACGATATTTTCGGCGAGCGTGCGATTGAGGCCCGAAACGCGCGCGAGCAACGGCACTGAAGCGGTGTTGACATCCACGCCCACCGAGTTGACGCAATCCTCCACCACCGCATCGAGCGAGCGCGCGAGGCTCGTTTGATCGACGTCGTGCTGATATTGGCCAACGCCGATCGACTTCGGATCGATCTTCACGAGCTCCGCGAGCGGATCCTGCAACCGCCTGGCAATCGATACGGCACCTCGCAAAGAGACGTCCAGATTTGGAAACTCGTTGGCCGCCAGCTCGGAGGCCGAGTAGACGGACGCGCCTGCTTCCGACACCATGACCTTGGTGATCCGCTGCTCCGGCAAGCGCTTCAGAAGATCGCCCACAAGCCGGTCTGTCTCGCGACTCGCCGTGCCATTGCCGATCGCGATGATCTCGACCTTGTGGCGAAGGGCGAGTGCGCCAAGCTGTGCCAGCGAGCCCTGCCAGTCGTTCCGGGGCTCATGCGGATAGATCGTCGTTGTGTCGAGCAGCTTGCCCGTTGCATCGACGACGGCAATCTTGCAACCCGTACGCACGCCGGGGTCAACGCCCATCGTCGTGCGGGCCCCCGCTGGCGCAGCGAGTAGAAGATCTTTCAAATTGCGCGAGAAGACCTTGATCGCTTCGCCGTCAGAGTTGTCCTTCACGCGCGTCAGCAGGTCGACGGCGAGCGAGACGTGCAGCCGCGCCTTCCACGCGAGTCGCACACCGTCGCCCAGCCACTTGTCGGCCGCGCGTCCCCTATCCTGAAGCGCCATCGCGACACGGATCTTTCCCTCGGCCGGATGGGGTTGGCCCTCTGCGTGCGGTACATCGAGCTCGAGATCGAGGATACCCTCGTTGCGACCGCGCAGCAGCGCGAGGGCTCGGTGCGAGGGGATCGATTTCACGTTCTGCCGGAAATCGAAATAGTCGGAGAACTTGGCGCCCTCCGCTTCCTTGCCCTTGATGACTTTCGAGATGACGTCGCCGTCGGTCCACAGCCACTCGCGCAGCCCGCCGACGAGCTCTGGTTTCTCTCCGATCCGCTCGATCAGTATGGCCCTTGCTCCGGCGAGGGCCGCTTTTGCGTCGTCGACACCCTTCCCTGCGTCGACGAACGCCGCAGCCTCTGCTTCCGGGGCAAGAGTGGGATTCGCCATGAGTTTGTCGATGAGCGGCTCGAGGCCCGCCTCGCGTGCGATCTGCGCCTTCGTGCGCCGCTTCGGCTTGTACGGTGCGTAGAGATCTTCGAGCGCAACTTTCGTCTCGGCCGCTCCGATCGCCTTCGCGAGATCGGTGGTCAGCTTACCTTGATCCTCGATACTTTTCAGGATCGACGCGCGACGGTCTTCGAGTTCCCGGAGATAGCCGAGCCGCTCCTCGAGACGCCGCAATTGCGTATCGTCGAGCCCTCCCGTGCGCTCCTTCCGGTAGCGCGCGATGAAGGGGACCGTGCTGCCTTCATTCAGCAGTTCAACAGCGGCAGTCACCTGATGGGCGCCGACTGACAACTCACGCGCGATCTGGGTGTTGATCTTGTCCATGCGGCCCTCGCCTTGAACGGATGACGGAAGGATGCGCCCGGCGGGGTCGCGATCCCAGTCTCCGCGAATCGAGAGCGGACGCTAGCACCCTCTTCAGTCGCCAAGAAGATGTCCGCGTGCGATCAAACCGCCGCACAGCCGATCACCGCGGACGCGCCCAGTACGCCATATGCCGGAACCGTTCGGAGCGACGCCTTCAGTTTTCGAATAGGGGCTCAGCGGTGCCGGTGGTGATGGTGCCGGTGATGTCTGTGATGATGCCTGTGGTGGTGATGACGATGCCGGTAATGGTGATGCCTCCAGTGCCGGTGGTGCCTGTGCCGATAATAGTGGCGGGGACGGTAATAGTAATATCCCGGCTCGTAATAGTAGTGGCGACGATAATAGTGCCGGTGCCCGGCATTCGCGATCGCGCCGAATACCAGGCCGCCGATGATACCGGCAGCAATGGCGCCCCCGATGTGGTGTCCTCTGCGGTGTGCTTGGGCTTGCGGCGCGACGAGCGACGTCGTCACCGCGAGGGCCAGGGCAGCGATGAAGGCTGTCGTCTTCTTGCTGATCATCAGTCTATTCCTCCACATCCGGATTAACCGCCAGGTTGCCTGACGGTTCCAGGCATTCCTCCTTCGAAGTCCGCTTCAAGGGTTCCAGTCTGTCAAGCGCGGCCGTCCCGAGTAGCACTCCAACGCGCGGGTTCAGAAGATGCCAGGCTCGAAATAGCAAAGAAGCTTCATCCGACCTTTAACGACCGGATCCGGCTGCATACAGATGTGCGATTCATTGTCCCGCGAAGCATCGGTACGGAAGCTATTTGGCACAAAAACGGTCCCGCGGCTCGACGTGACCCATTTACCGCCTTCAACTGGAACTTTGCGGATGACCGGCGCGCAATCTTCGCCAGAGCAGCACCTGATCGGGTACCAGGAATGAGCTGCCGCAGGCACGGCCATCCCAATAAGCAAAGTAGCGATTATCGACTTCATTACGCGCACTCCAGGTCAATGCAGCATCTCTTCCTCCTCCCGATGCTGATTGAACGCGCGGGATCACGCTGATCGCACTTTGCGAGCATGCTAGCGGCCGTTCAAAATTTGTTACATCGCTCCGGGGCACGGTCGCACTCAGGCCGTAGAAATCGGCCCATCTCAGCTTGCGAAAGCGCCCGTTCGCAAAGGCGAACCGGCAAAATGCCGACACGGGCAGCCCTGGCGGAACGAAGCCGACGTCGGAGCGTTGTCCAGTATTGTCACTGGCTATTCGAGGGGGCGTCCGAGCCGTTCAGCATGACTTCTTTTTACCGTCTCTCTTTTGTGCTCCTCGTGAGCACCTTCGCGGGGGCGCTCACCGCTCCGCTGCACGCTCAATCGCCTTCGGCGCGCTTTGAACATAGCATGGTACAGCAGTTGGCGAGTGAGGCTGCGGCAAAGCCGTATCAGGCTCCGGCGCAGCAATTGCCCGCCGGCCTCTCTGATCTGAACTACGACGAATTCCGGCAGATCCGGTTCCGTAAGGAGCGCACGATCTGGCGGGGGGACGGTCTCGAGTTCGAACTCCAGGTCCTCCCGACCGGCTGGTTGTACAAGACGCCGGTCGAAATCGCTGTCGTCGAGTCGGGAGAGGTGCGCAGCCTTCATCCTCAAAACGACTATTTCGATCTGGGTCCGCTTGCGGGCAAGCTGCAGCCGAACGACCGGGTGGGTTTTTCCGGCTTCCGCATCAACGGACCTCTCAATCGCCCCGACCATTTCGATGAGATCATCGTGTTCCAAGGAGCGAGCTATTTTCGCGCGTTGTCGCGGGGTCAGTCCTATGGCCTGTCTGCTCGCGGTCTTGCGTTGAATGTCGGGAAACCGGGCGGTGAAGAGTTTCCGATGTTCCGAAAGTTCTGGATAGAGAAGCCAGCCAAGGGAGCACGCTCGATCGTCGTCCATGCGCTGCTCGACAGCCCATCGGTTGCGGGCGCGTACCGCTTCGAGATCACTCCTGGTGCGACCACGAATGTCGAAGTCGAGGCGACGCTCTATCCTCGCAAAGATTTGAATGAAGTTGGCATCGCCCCTTTGACGAGCATGTTCTTGTTCTCGCCGATCAATCGCACGCGCATCAGCGACTTCCGTCCCGCGGTGCACGACTCTGACGGCCTCGCCATCTGGAACGGCTCGGATGAGGTGCTGTGGCGGCCGTTGAACAATCCGCGGCGGCTGCAGTCGAGTGACTTTCTCGATTTCAACCCGCGTGGCTTCGGATTGATACAACGGGCACGTGATTTCGCTTCCTTCCAGGATCTCGAAGCACATTACGAGAGGCGGCCGAGCGCTTGGATCGAGCCTCGCGAGAATTGGGGGCCGGGCGTCGTGCGGCTTTTCGAGATTCCGAGCGAGGAGGAGATCCACGACATCATCGTTGCCTACTGGAAGCCGTCTCAAAGCCTCGCTGCGGGGCGTGCGCATAGTTTCCGATACGGTCTCTCATGGCCGAATGAGATGCCCCGTCCAAAACCGCTCGCCTATGTCTCCGCCACGCACGCCGGCCTGATCAACGGTCCCCAGCGGGATGCTCACATCCACCGGTTCGTCATCGACTTCAAGGGATATCGGCAAACGGATCAGCTTCCGACGGCGCGTGTTCAGGCGAGCAATGGCACCGTCGGGATTCCGGTCGTGCAGACGAATCCATTCACCAAGGGGCTGCGGGTCTCTTTCAGCTTCGACCCCAAGGAGGCCGAAAGCAGTGAGCTGAGGCTCGTCCTCAAGGCAAAGGAGACGTCGGTCTCCGAGGTTTGGTTATATCGATGGACGAAGGACTGACAGAGCTGACGACTGGTCAATATCTGCCGACCGCTGCGCCCCGTCCCATGCCGGACCAGGCGCTGAGAAAACCCCTGCCGCCACCTGCCCCAAGTCGAGTGCGCCGCGCGCGCGGCGCGCTCGTCATCCTCTGGATGGCGGTATCGATTGCATTCGCGTGGACACTTTACCGAGTGCTCTCTGTGGAGTCGCCCACGCAGTTGCAGATCGCATTTCTCGCCCTGAGCACGCTCTGCTTCGCGTGGATGGCCGCCGGCTCGATGAGTGCGCTCCTTGGCTTCATTCGCATGATGAATGCGAAGTGTGCCGATACGATCGACGTGTGCGAGACGGCCTCAGCGTCCGCTTCGCGCACAGCACTTCTCTTTCCGGTTTACCGCGAGGACGCCGCCGAGTTGGCGGCTCGAATAGAAGCGACCTGCCGCGATATCGGTGCTTTAGAGGCGGAATGCGAATTCGATGCCTTCATTCTGTCCGACACGCAGGACTCCGAAGAGCGATCGGCGGAGCAGTCGATCTTCAGCGACTTGCGCGACCGCCTGCGAGATAGCATGTCGATTTATTTTCGGTGGCGTACGCCCAACGCCGGCAAGAAGGCCGGCAATATCCGCGAATGGATCGAGCGTTTTGGTGACCGCTACGACTACTTTGTCGTGCTCGATGCCGACAGCATCATGTCCGCGGATACGCTATCGAAGCTCGTGGCAACGATGGATGCTCATCCGCGTGTGGGCCTGATCCAGACGGTGCCGAGGCTCGTCGGAGGAACGACGCTGTTTGCGTTGCTGCAGCAATTTGCGGCTGGCATTTATGGGCCGGTCGTATCGGCTGGGCTCGCGACATGGCATGGCGGAGGAGGCAATTACTGGGGGCACAACGCGATCATTCGAACAGCGGCTTTTGCGGGTTGCGCCGGGCTTCCGACACTGCCTGGCAAGCCTCCGCTCGGCGGCCCGATCATGAGCCACGACTTCGTGGAGGCGGCGTTGCTACGCCGCGGCGGGTGGGACGTGCACATGGTGCCCTCGCTCGAGGGAAGCTACGAGGGTTGTCCGCCGACGCTGACAGATCTCATTGTCCGCGACCGAAGATGGGCGCAAGGGAATCTCCAGCACCTACGCATCATGAGAGCGCAAGGATTGCCAATCCTCAGCCGCATACATCTTATGATGGGTGCATTCTCGTATCTTGCGTCTCCGCTTTGGGCCATGACGCTCATCGTTGGCACGGCGCTGGCTCTGCAAGCGGCCTACGCCATACCGAAATACTTCGGAACGGAGATGTCTCTTTTCCCGAAATGGCCGGTATTCGATGCGCAGACGGCGCTGGCACTGTTCATTGCAACGATGTTTGTCGTGCATCTGCCGAAGCTGATGGGCGGCGTGCTGGCTTTGCGCAACGAAGACCAACCGCTGTTGCGTGGCGGCGCGGTTCGCATCATCGGGGGGATTATCGTCGAGACGCTTCTATCGACGCTGATTGCACCGGTCCTCATGGTCACGCAAACGAACGCAGTCATCGGCATATTGGCGGGTCGCGACGCCGGCTGGAGCGCGCAACGACGCACCGGCTCGGGAACGTCGCTTGCTTCATACATTTACCAGTATCGGTACCCATTGCTCTGGGGAGTCATCGGTGGTGGCGTGTGTTTCGCTATTTCGCCCGCGATTCTCGCCTGGATGAGCCCGATCGTGGGTGGGTTGCTGCTTGCACCTTTCGTCGCCTTCTGGACGGCACGCCCCGCAGGTCCGATCCTTTCGCGTCTCCTGGCAACTGAGGAAGACCGTCGCCCGTCTCGCGTGCTGATGCGTCTGTCGAAATGCCATGGCGCGAGCCGAGGAGACGGTCGGCAGACAGCCGAGGCATGACATGCTTCCGTTCAGACAGGCTGTTGAATTTCCCATTATAGCGCGATCCGCAGCAAAACGAGTGCTGCGGTCGTTGCCATGACGACGTGCCAAGCGGCGAGTGCCAGGGCCGTCCGCATGACGATCGCGTCGTCACCGGGCTCGCGCCGGGGCAACGCTGCAAGCAGGATGGCAGCGACAGGCAGCGCCGCCATGCTGACGTGGCCTCCGATCGAGTTCTGAAGCGCAGCAAACACGGGCAACGCATCGAAGAGACGCCCGGCGCCTGCGGCACTCGGCATGAAGAGTGCGGTCGCCGTTATTCCGGAGCCCGTTACAAATCCGCCGACCGATGCCAGCAGAGCAACTGCGATCGCGGCCCCGTCACGGCCCAGTCCACTCATGCTCCGCGCCAGAATCTCGATGGCTCCGCACTCCACCAGCAAACGCGCCGAGAGAATGAAGAGCGCAATGGAGGCGATCGGACGCCACGAGCGCCGGGCGACCGTGGCAACAAGTGACAGACGCAATTGCGAGGAGGCGGCGATCAACGTCGCGAGCGACAGAGCGACACCGGGCGATGTTAGGAGAGCGAATTCGACGCGATCGGTTCCGAGAGCCGGAGCGATGCCAGCCCTCGCCAGGGGTCCAGTCGCCAGCTTCTGCACCGTAACAGCGCCCACGAGCGCGAAATAAGGGAAGAGGCCCGGTGCCGAAAGAGCTGCAGCGATGCCATTGCGCTCGCGTGCAAGCATCATCATGAGAGCGATGACCGCGAAACCGCCGACAACTCCCGCCACCTCGATGCCGGCGTACTGCGATGCCAGAGCGATGCCGGCGACGAGCACGGTGCCCGCAATCAATGCAATCAGAATATCGAGACCCGTTCGTCGAGGCACAAACAGCAAAGTCAGTGCCGGCAGACAGAATGCGACCGGACCGCTTATCGCGGAAATCCATCCCTGCAGATCATGCAACGAAAGGCCGGAGAGTTTCGCGCTGACATGCGCGGAAATGGACAGCGCGCCCCACGGCATCAGGCTCATGCCCACCAAGCCGAGTCCGATGGCCGCGCGCTTGTCGAATGCGGCCAGCAACAGAGGCATCGTGAC
>Ga0182738_1008354_pt1 | contig 10294 bp, 5 predicted proteins | sample eDN5th30CBELigMG_FD_128876 | JGI IMG/M metagenome (GOLD analysis project Ga0182738, IMG submission 128876) | Enriched Miracle-Growth compost microbial communities from Emeryville, California, USA - eDNA 5th pass 30_C BE-Lig MG (version 2)... ... | reverse complement strand
GTGGCCACGGTGCGGCCGCTGAATACCGTTACAATCAAACCGCAGGTGGATGGCCGGCTCCTGCGCGTCGCCTTCGAGGAAGGACAGGAAGTCAAGGCCGGCGACCTTCTGGCGGAAATCGATCCTGCCACCTATCAGGCCGCGCTCGACCAGGCCGTGGCGAAGCGCGCCGTTACCGAAACGCAGCTCGACAACGCCAAGCGCGACTATGAGCGCATGGCGAAGATCCCAGGCGTCACGGCGCAAAAGACGGTGGATACCCAGGCGGCGCTCGTGGCCCAGCTCAAGGCGCAGCTCCAGGCGGACGATGCGGCTGTCGACAGTGCGCGGACGATTTTGGGCTATACCCGCATCACGTCTCCCATCAATGGCCGAACGGGCCTGCGCCTGGTCGATGCCGGCAATCTCGTGCGCTCCGGAGATGCGGGCCTCGTGACGATCACCGAAATCGATCCGATCGCGGTCCTGTTCACGCTCCCGCAGCAGAAGCTGCAGGACGTCCGGCAGGCCGAGGCCAAGGGCAAGGTCGTCGTCGAAGCCCTCGATGCGGACGGCCGCAACGTGATCGCCACGGGCGAGCTGGAGGTGATCGACAACCAGATCGATCCCACCACCGGCACGATCCGCATGAAAGCCCGCTTCCCCAATGCCCAGCGGCAGCTTTGGCCGGGCCAGTTCGTGAATGTCCGCATTCGCATCGACACGCTCGAGAACGTCATCGCAGTGCCGAACGTTGCCATCCAGCGTGGGCCCGCCGGCACATTCGTGTGGGCCGTGGGCGAAAACGACATGGCAACCATCGTTCCCGTCGAGACCGGTCTCACGACCGAGACCGTGGCCGTGATTACGAAGGGCCTGGACGCCGGCCGCCAGGTCGTGACGACTGGGTTTGCCCGGATCTCCGAAGGCGCGAAGCTCGCCGTGCAGGATGCGCCGGTCTCGACACCGGTCGGCTTCGCACCGCCGCCGCGCGCCAGACACCACAAGGGCAAGGGTAAGCGCGGCAAGGGTGGCGAAGGTCACCATCGGCGCCCCGAAAGCAACGCTGACGCCAATGCTGCGGCTTCGGGCAAAGCGCGCCGTGCGCCCACCGCCAATGCCGCAACCATGATCCCGCAAACGGGCAGCACGGGCGCGACTCGCCCAAGCGGGACGCCATGAGCGTCTCCACCCCGTTCATCCTGCGGCCGATCGCGACGCTGCTGCTGACGGTGGCCATCGTGCTCGGCGGCGTCCTCGGCTACCAGGGGCTCCCCATCGCCTCCCTGCCGCAGGTCGAGTTCCCGACCATCCAAGTCACGACCGAGCTGCCGGGCGCGAGCCCCCAGACGATGGCCAACCTGGTGACGGCACCGCTCGAGCGCCAGCTCGGCCAGATCTCGTCGCTCGAGGTGATGACGTCGTCGTCGTCGCTGGGCATCAGCCAGATCACGCTTCAGTTCCGGCTCGGTCGCGACATCGATGCGGCCGGACAGGACGTGCAGTCGGCCATCAACGCCGCCGCTTCGACCTTGCCGCGGACGCTGCCCTATCCTCCGACGTTCGCCAAGGTGAACCCCGCCGACGCCCCTATCGCCACGATGGCGCTGACATCTGACACGCATTCGCTGCGCGTCTTGTCGGATATTGCCGATACGCTGATCGCACAGCGCCTTGCCTCGGTCTCCGGTGTCGGGCGCGTCTCGATCGAAGGCGGCGTCAAGCCGGCCGTGCGCATCCAGGCCGATCTCTCGCGCCTCGGCGGCTACGGCCTTTCGATGTCCGACTTGAGGACAGCGATCGTCGCGGCCAATGTTTCGGGGCCGAAGGGCTCGCTCGACGGCGACACGCAGTCCTTCACCATCGCGGCCAACGACCAGATCACGAACGCAGAGCAATATCGGTCGGTGATCGTCGCCTGGCGCAACGGCGCGCCGATCCGCCTGGGCGACGTTGCGGACGTGACGGACGGACTGGAAAACAACAAGGTCGGCGGCTGGTATCGCGGCAAGACCGCCGTCGTCATCAACGTGCTGCGCCAGCCGGGCGCCAACGTCATCGAAGCGGTCGATCGGCTCAAGGCGGAGCTGCCGCGCCTCGAGCGAGGCATGCCCGAAGGCGTCACGCTGTCGGTGGTGCACGACCGCACCCAGACGATCCGCGCCTCAGTCCATGACGTGCAGTTCACGCTCATTCTCGCTGTGGGCCTCGTCGTGCTGGTGGTGCTTCTGTTCCTCAAATCGGTGCGGGCAACGCTGATCGCAGGGATCGGCCTCCCCGTTTCGATCGTAGCGACGTTCGGCGTGATGTGGCTCTGGGGCTTCAGCCTCGACAACCTGTCGCTGATGGCGCTCACCGTCGGCACCGGCTTCATCGTCGACGATGCGATCGTGATGATCGAGAACATCGTCAGGCACATGGAGGAAGGCGACACACCCTTTTCGGCCGCGATCAAGGGCGCCTCCGAGATCGGCTTCACCGTCATATCGCTCACCATGTCGCTGCTGGCGGTGTTCATACCGCTGCTCTTCATGACCGGCCTCGTCGGGCGCATGTTCCGCGAGTTCGCGCTGACGCTCTCGATCGCGGTCGTCGTCTCGGCAATCGTCTCGCTCACGCTCATCCCGATGCTGTGCGCGCGGCTCCTGAAGCCGCACAAGGCGAAGCCGGCGGCGCCGAAAGGACTGATCGGGCGGCTCGACGAAAGCATCGTCAACGGCTACATGCGCACGCTTCGCTTCGTCGTCGCGCATGAGCGCACGACGCTGCTCGTCACCGTCGCAACCGTTGCCGTCACGCTCTGGATGTACGTCAACGTGCCGAAAGGTTTCCTGCCGGTTCAGGATACGGGTCTCATTACGGCAAGCTACGAGTCGGCACCCTCGACGTCGTTCGAAGCGATGGAGCGGGCACAAGGCGCCCTCGCGTCCGCGATCGCACAGGATCCCGATGTTACCGGCGTCGTCTCCATCCTCGGCGTGGGAGACCTCAACCCCACGCCGAACTCGGGCAGCCTGAAAATCACGCTCCGGCCGCGGTCCGAGCGTGCCGCGACGGCATCGGACATCATCAAGCGGCTCGAAGACGCCTCGCAGGCGGTTGGCGGCCTGCGCGTCACGTTCCGTCCGGTGCAGGAGGTCCAGATCGCGACGCGGATGTCGAGAGCGCCCTATCAGTACACCCTGAGCGGCTCCAACCGCGCCGAAGTGGTCCACGCAGCCGAGCAACTCACCAAGCAACTCGAAAAGGATCCGAAGCTCGTCGATGTCGGCACTGACCTGCAGGACGGCGGTCTCAAAGCCATGGTCCAGGTGGATCGCGTTCTGGCCGGTCGGCTCGGCGTATCGATGGCGCAAGTGAGTGATGCGCTCAACGACGCCTTCGGCCAACGCCAGATCTCGACCATCTACGCCCAAGCGAACCAGTACCGCGTCGTGCTGGAGGCATCACCGCGTTTCAACCGCGATCCGGTGGCCCTGGAGCGCGTCTGGGTCCCCTCGTCGACGGGCTCGCAGGTTCAGCTCTCGACCATCGCCAAGATCGTCCGCACCACGACACCGCTGGTGGTTGCGCGCCAGGATCAGTTTCCGGCAGTGACCATCTCGTACAACCTCGCTGCCGGCGCCTCGCTTTCCGATGCGATCGCATCGATCGATGCGGCGCTACGCGTGCAGCCGCTGCCCGGCAGCGTGACGGGCACCTTCGCGGGAGAGGCGGCTGAATTCACTAATGCGCTCGACGGACAGCCGTGGCTGATCCTGGCGGCCATCGTGTGCATCTATCTCGTGCTCGGCATCCTCTACGAGAGCGCCATCCACCCGTTCACGATCCTCACGACGCTGCCGTCGGCCGGCATCGGCGCGGTGCTCGCGCTCCACCTGACCGGCCTCGATCTCTCGGTCGTGGCGCTGATCGGCATCATCCTGCTGATGGGCATCGTCAAGAAGAACGCGATCATGATGATCGACTTCGCCCTGGAGGCAGAGCGGCACGGCGGGCTTTCGCCGCGCGACGCCATCATGGAAGCGTGCCGGCTGAGGTTCCGCCCCATCATGATGACGACGCTGGCAGCCTTGCTCGGCGCCCTGCCGCTGGCGATCGAGAGCGGCGTCGGATCGGAGCTGCGCAACCCTCTCGGCATCACCATCATCGGCGGATTGCTCGTCTCGCAGTTGCTGACGCTCTACACGACGCCGGTGATCTATCTCACCATGGAACGGCTCAGGGCACGCATCGCCGGCGAAGCGGGCGACGTGGATGTTCCGCGCTATCCGCAAGATGGCGGTCCAACCGACGGTGCCGGCGACACGCTGATGCCGGTTCCCGCGCACGCAGCCGCGAAGGAGTGACGCCATGGCCACCAGCCCGCGTCACGAAACGGGACCGCAGAGCGCCTTCGGCCATGTCGCGGTCAACTTCTCGCGGCCGTTCATCGAGCGCCCGATCGCAACCACGCTTCTCGCCATCGGATTGCTGCTGGCGGGGCTCGTCGGCTATCGCATGCTTCCCGTGGCGAGCCTGCCGTCGGTCGAGTTTCCGATGGTGTCCGTCTCCGCGAGCCGTCCCGGAGCCGATCCGGCCGTCATGGCCGCGACGGTCGCCTCACCGCTCGAGCGTCACCTGGGAGAAATCGCGGGCGTCACCGACATGAGTTCGTCCTCGGGCTTGGGAACGACGCGAATCCGCCTCCAGTTCGACCTCAACCGATCACTCGACGGCGCGGCCCGTGATGTGCAGGCAGCGATCAATGCGGCCGCCGCCGACCTGCCGAGCGACATGCCGACGCTGCCTCGCTACCGTAAAGCCAATCCGAACGCATCGCCCGTGCTCATCCTGGCGCTGACCTCGGAAAGCGTCCCCGTTTCGCGCGTCTATGACATCGCCGATACGACGCTCGTGCAGCGCATCTCCCAGGTTCCGGGTGTCGGCGAGGTCAACGTGTCGGGTGCCGAGCAGCCGGCCATACGGGTGCGCGCGAACCCGCGGCTTCTCGCCTCCATGGGCGTTTCCATGGAAAACGTGCGACAGGCCATCACGTCCGCGACGCAACTCGTGCCGCTGGGCTCCATCGACGGGCAGGACGAGCTGATCGCCATCGAGACCAATGCCCAGCTCGAAAGCGTTGCCGACTACGAGAACATCGTCGTCAAGACAGTCGACGGCGTGCCGATCCGGCTGAAAGACGTCGCCGAGGTCGTGCAGGCGTCCCGCAACGCCCGCTCGGCCGCCCTTTTCAACTTGAAGCCTGCTGTTCTGCTGTTCATCACCAAGCAGCCCGATGCCAATGTCATCGAGACGGTCGACGGCGTGAAGGCACTGCTGCCGGAGCTGACGCGCTGGATCCCGGCCGGGCTCGACATCTCGATCCTGGCCGATCGCACGCAGACCATTCGCGCCTCCGTGCACGACATGCAGCTCACGCTGCTCCTGTCGGTCGCTCTCGTCATGCTCGTCGTCCTGATCTTCCTCAGGCGCACCGCTCCCATGATGGCCGCCGGCGTGACCGTCCCGCTCTCGATCGCCGGCACGTTGGCCGCGATGGCCTTCGCAGGCTTCTCGATCAACAATCTCACGCTGATGGCGCTCGCCATCTCGGTCGGCTTCGTCGTCGACGACGCGATCGTCATGATCGAGAATATGTATCGCAACCTCGAGAAGGGGGCGTCGCCGATGCAGGCGGCCCTGACGGGTGCGCGGGAGATCGGCTTCACGGTTGTATCGATCTCGCTCTCCCTCGCGGCTGCGTTCGTGCCTCTCGTCTTCATGGGCGGCCTGCCCGGACGGCTTCTCTACGAGTTCGGGATGACGATGCTGTTCTCGATCGCCGTCTCGACCGTCGTGTCGCTGTCGGTCACGCCGATGCTGTGCGCCCATACGGTCCGAGGACATGCCAACCCGCGCTCCAGCGGCATCGACCGCTTCGTCGAGCGCTGTCTCGACGGCCTGGTCTCGAGCTACGAGTCGTCGCTCGACGTCGCGCTCAAATACCGCTGGCTGACACTGATGACGCTACCGGCCGTGATCGCTGCTTCCGGCTTCCTTTTCGTCAAGCTGCCCAAGGGTTTCTTTCCCACCGACGATACCGGCCTCGTCTCCGTGTTCATGCAGGCGGGGACAGGCGCCTCGTTCGAGCAGATGAAGGAGCTTCAGGAACGCGCCGTGCACAAAGTGCTGGCTGATCCGGCCGTGGCGGGTGTCGGCTCGTCGGTCGGCGCCTCCTTCTTCGGGCCGTCGGGATCGACCGCGCGCATGTTCGTGGCGCTGAAGCCGCTCGAGGAGCGGCAAGGCGCGACCTCGACCGATGTCGTCAATCGTCTGCGCGCCCCCTTGAATGCCATTCCCGGTCTCGCTGCCTACGTCAATCCGGTGCAGGACCTGCGCGGCGGTGGCGGCGGCCAGTCGCGCGCCTCGAACGAGCTGGCGCTCTGGTCGACGGATGCCAACGAGCTTTACGACTGGGCTCCGAAGATCCTTGCGCGGCTGCGGACGCTATCCGGCATTGTCGATGTCTCGATGAGCCGGGAACAGGGCGCGCAGCAACTCGACGTGAAGATCAACAAGGAGGCCGCGGCGCGGCTCGGCGTGACGGTCGATGCGGTCGGCGCATCCCTCAACAATGCCTTCTCACAGCGGCAGATCGCCATCACGTATCGCTCGCGCAATCAGTACCGCGTGATCCTCGAGGCGGACCCCGCACTGCAGCGCGATCCGACGGATCTCGCCAGTATCTATGTGCCGACGAAGACCGGCGAGCAGATCCCGCTGCTGTCGGTGATCACGGTGCGCAAGGTGCTCGCACCGGTGGCTGTCCAGCATCAGGGTCCGTTTCCGTCGGTCACGCTCAGCTACAATACGGACGGCGACCTGACGCTCGACGAGGCGAACAACCGCATCATGGCGGCCATCGCCGAGATGCAGCCACCCGACTCGATCCGGATCGAGCCGGCGGGTGACGCCAGGGCGGCGTTGCGCGGCGGCGGTGCCCAGCCGCTGCTGATCCTGGCCGCGTTACTGCTGGTGTATATCGTGCTCGGCATTCTCTACGAGAGCCTCGCGCATCCGTTGACGATCATCTCGACGCTTCCTTCTGCGGGTCTTGGCGCTCTCGTCGCGCTCAGGCTCGCCGACATGCAGCTCTCGCTGGTCGCGTTCATCGCCATCATCCTGCTGATCGGCATCGTCAAGAAGAACGGCATCATGCTGGTCGACTTCGCGCTGGAGGCGGAGCGCCGTCGTGGTCTCTCCGCTTACGAGGCAATCCGGGTGGCGGCCCGCGAACGGTTCCGTCCCATCCTGATGACGACGCTCGCGGCGCTCTTCGGCGCCATTCCGCTGGCCATCGCAACCGGGCCGGGCGCCGAGATGCGCCGGCCTCTCGGCATCGCTATCATCGGCGGGCTCGTCATCTCGCAGATGCTGACGCTTTATACGACGCCCGTCATCTACCTGATGCTGGATCGCCTCCACCGCGCGTTCGGAGGGCGATCCGCGAACGCGGCCACACCGCCCGAAGCCGTCGCCGCCGAGCGAGCCTGACGCAACCGCTTCCGCCGACAATAAAGACGTGCGGCTATGCCTGCCCGTGATGCGATCCAGCGCGTTTCGATCACAAGTCCTTGAGAACGAAATTCGAGCACGCGCCGGCCCCCCTTTCACCGATCTAGAAGGGTGCCCGCTGGCACGATACGTGCAGGTGCAAGGCCTTGAATCATCTCCGATCTCGAAGCCTCGCGGCACCCGGCGATCTTTGATGCAGAATGTTACGAAAATTAACTAAGTCTTTAAAGTCTTGGCTTGTTCCAAGCGCGGAATTTGTGGCAAATGCAGAACACGCTACGCGACACGATGCTCACCTCCGAAGAGGGGAAGACGGCGCCAATTGCGGTGCTGGAAGAAGCGCGCGATATTCAAAGGGTACTCCGATGACGGCGTCGCCATTCGGGCCTGAGCAAGGTCCGAGCATGACCCTTCAACCCGCGCTTCACCGCTTCTCCATCCCGAGCGCGGCCGCCGGTCCGATCTTTGCGACTGTCGAATTTCTGGTCCTGGTCCTTTCCCCGCTGATTGGCTCGCTCATCTATCACGTGGTGACGGTGCAGGAGGTCAGGCCGCCTGAGCCGCTATTGACCGTCGGCGCCATCATGGCGGCGCTGTATGTCGTGCTGTCGCACACGCGTGGCTCCTTCGACGTGGAGGAGCTTCGATCGATCTCGCTCAGTCCCCCGCTCTGGCGCTGGTGCTTCGCATTCCTGTTCTTTGCCGGCGTCGTCTTCACCTTCAAGATCGGCAGCGACTTTTCGCGCGGTGCAATGATCACCGGCTTCCTGATCGGCGCGTCCGGCATCGTCGCCCTGCGCCTCGCCGGTGCATACACGCTCAACATGGCGTTCCGTCACAAGCTGCTCGAAGGACGTCGCGCCATCCTCCTGTCCGACGGTCCGTTGCCCTCGTCGCTCCCGATGCCGGACCTCATGCAGAGCGGCATCTCGGTGCACGGCTGGTTCCAACTTCCCTTCAGCGACTGCCGGGAGGACGAGGCCCGCTTCGAGAAGGAATGCGACGACGTCAGGCGGTTTGCGCGCGAGCAGCAGATCGAGGACATCGTCGTCGTTGCCGATGCGTTTCACGAGCCGGATCTCTCGCATATCCTGGATCAACTGAGGGTTCTTCCGCTCCGCGTCCTGCTGGTTCCGACCCGACCGCTGGGCTCCGGCCTGCGCCCGCCGCAGCTCGGCGATCTGACCACCACGGCCCTGACGCTGCAAACCCCGCCCCTCTCCATTGCGGAGCGGCGCACGAAGCGGTTGTTCGACGTGATCGTCGGTTCGGCCTTGCTCGTCTTGGCGAGCCCCGTCCTCGCGCTCGTCGCGCTGGCCATCCGTCTCGACAGTCGCGGCCCGGTTCTCTTCCGGCAGACCCGGATCGGCTTCTGCGGGCGGCAGTTCATGATCTTCAAGTTCCGCAGCATGTACACGGCCGAGAACGGTCCCATCATCAGGCAGGCCGAACGCGGCGACGCCCGCATCACGCGCGTCGGTCGGTTCCTGCGGGTGACCAGCCTCGACGAGTTGCCGCAACTCATCAACGTCATCATCGGCGACATGTCGCTCGTCGGACCGAGACCTCATGCCCTGGCTCATGACCGCCAGTACGAGCCTCTCATTCCCGGCTACGCGTGGCGCCACCACGCCTTGCCCGGCATCACAGGCTGGGCACAGGTGAAAGGGCACCGCGGCGAGACCAGCACGCCGGGAAGCATGGACGCGAGGGTCGCACACGACCTCTGGTACATTCGCAACTGGTCGATGTGGCTGGACCTGAAGATCCTGTTCATGACGGTGCGCGCCGTCCTGAAGTCGACCAACGCCTACTGAAGGCCGCGCGGCGCCCTTTCCGGCGCCCAGCGATTCCGGGAACCCGGCACGAGCGCTTCAGCCCGCGAGATGGCGCAGCTTGTAGATCGCGGTGTGCGCGACATGCGCGACGGGCCGCTCGCCGGCCAGTAACAAGCAATCGAGATCGACCAGGCGATGCCCCTTCCGGTCGTAATTTGCCGTCACGCGCGCACGTGCGGATAGCGCCTCGCCGACGCGCGCCGACGACAGAAACCGCATCGTGCTGCCGACATGAATCCATGGCGGCAGCATCACGTTCTCGCGCAGCGCGAAATTGCACAAGCGCAGGAGAATACCGGGATGCGCGATGCCTTCACGGGCGTAGAGCTCATCAGTCTCCCGCACATCTTTCAGATACGTCTCATGCCGCTCGCGATCGAGAACGGCCGGCACCGTCGACAGCAGGTTGCCGACGGCAAGGCTCGCCTCGTCGGCAGGCGGACGCGTGCCGGAGTCGGCGGGTGGGGCGTGATAGGGATAGTCGGCGACGCTCACGGCCGCTGCCGAGGACGCCGGCAACCGCGCGGAGCCGGTCGCGCATTCGACGCCTTCGCTCTCGACGCGCAGTTCCAGGCTGCCGTCCGGCGCCTCGACCGCGCTCGCGGTCGCCAGACGGCCGTCGTAAACGGGCTTGCCGAACTTTGCCGCAATCTCCCCGCGCTCGAGGAAATCGCGTCCCCATCGCGCCACCGGCAGATGCGAGGCGTAGGCGAAGACTTCGACCCCCGGGACCAGGCCGCCAGAAAATCCGAGCTTCTGCGCCACCGTATCGTCGTGGATCTTGTTCTCGGAGGAGACGGAGGTGTTGACGGCGGTGACGCGGTAGTCGGGGAGGGACTCGGTCATCGTGTCAGTCTATTCGTGGTGGGGGCGTGTTCAAATGATGCAAATCGCCGCGACGTGACAGGGGAACTCATGAC
>Ga0182738_1008352_pt1 | contig 10294 bp, 3 predicted proteins | sample eDN5th30CBELigMG_FD_128876 | JGI IMG/M metagenome (GOLD analysis project Ga0182738, IMG submission 128876) | Enriched Miracle-Growth compost microbial communities from Emeryville, California, USA - eDNA 5th pass 30_C BE-Lig MG (version 2)... ... | reverse complement strand
ATTATCCAGGTGAAACAGTTACAGGCAGAATTTGTCTTCATTTAGTGAATCAACTATCTGGAGCCACTTTGTTATTAAAAATGAATGCACATGAAAAAGTTCTTTTGAGTGAAACAATCCATACAACTCGCAAGAGAAATGACAGAACAGAACATGAGACAACTTATAAGCTAAAGGATGAAAAGCAAGAATTTGTGAATTTCAGTTATCCAGTTTACACATGGAATCATATTTCTCCAGGACAATATGCAATCCCAATTAGTTTCTTGCTTCCCCAGAATCTTCCAGGATCCTTTTATTCAAAGGGATCGGGATTTTTGTCAGAAATCTCATATTATGTGACCGCAGAATTAGTGAAGAGTACCAGTTCTAGGTATGACAGAAACGATGGGAAATTACAGTGCATAGAAAAGTTCCATGTGAAGAGCGGAATGACCAGACCTCCTGGAGCTAATGCAAAAGAAGCTTATCTTGGTATCAAGACTTGCTGTAAAAAACAAGGAAATGTGGGACTTGTGATGACATTGAAAAAGGATATCCTTGGCGTTGGAGAGAAGGTTCGGGTGGTTGTTGATGTGGATAATACGAACTGTGACATTGATATTCACTCCGTATTTTGTGAAATAGTCCAATCCGTGACATTAAAAGCTCAAGGTAAAACGGTTACAAAGGAGGTTTCAGCACAAAGACAGAATGGAGGTTCAGTAGCGAAGGGCCAAACAAGCGAGAAGATCTTTGAGTTGACTGTTCCTGAGTGTCAAGAAGGAGAGATTGAAGAAGGTCTTGAAAAAAATCGTAGTGATACTGCTTATAAATTAGCATATCAAGGATTCCCACAAAATACATCGATTTTGACGACAAAAGGACATCTCATTGAATCAACACATCAAATAAGAGTTTATTGTTCAATGGATAAATCATGTACTACTTCTCCAAGTCTTTGTGTTCCTATCACTTTGATCAAGGAACAAATTCAAGACGACTTAATTTATGCACCTTCATTGGAGTGGAATCCAGAGATCTTAAATAGCGTAAACATTGCTGCCAATTTCCAAGATACTGGGTTGAATTATGCTCCAACTTTGGAACAAGGAATGTTCCCTGGCAACATGGATGAATTCAATCAAATGCTAAATCACAAGAAAAATATTTAAGAGTTATGAGAATGATTTTTATGAAGAATTTTTTCGTTGCTGTTGTTGTAAATTATATTGATTACTTGTTTCATCTTTTGTAGAAACATCCATAGAACATTTTGATTTCAAATGAAGAAGAAAGGAAATATTTTCTCTGGATGAAGAAAAGAGATTCTGAAGAGCTTTAAAAAATTTTTACAACAAAATTTTTCATGTCAGAACTGAGACTTCAAACAAAAAGTTAATTAATTATGATTCAAATTAAATTTCATACGAGATAAAGGAGGGAAATTCTTTCTGAATTAATTTGTTAAAAATTATTTTATGTGAAGGATATAGGTTAGATATGAACAGGGTCATATTTTTTGAAATTGACTCTCAGATGAGTTCGAATAGCCAAGAAGGAGAGAGTCCAAGAAAGTCCTTCGATTGTTCAGTTTTTTCTGGTTTCCAAAGAGAATTGAGTGCCTTTGAAAATTTTTCAGACAGAGATCCAAGGAATTTATCCCAGCATGTTTTCAGAAAGGTCGATAAAGCTCGAGGGCATTTGACACCTCTCTTATCATTTTATCTTTGCCCTCAGATCTTTGATTTGCAACATTTTTAGTCTCTGAGATGAGAGAAATATGAAATTTTGATTCATACATATTGGTTTCGTTCAATGTTCTAATGTAAAGAAGCTCCAATAATTTGAATTTTAAAGCAAATCATTTTGAAGAAGAAGAAGAAGAAGCACAAAGAGGAAGATTGCTTTAGAATATGAGGAACAAAAATGTCCTGCTTTAAGTTAATATGAATTATGAATACTGGTATTTACTTAAATAATTGTTTACTATACTTTATAAGAGCATACCAAATTTGGAGAATTGGATATGTATATAAGACATATAATAAAAATTACCTTATATGAATTAGGCTTGATTTGTCTTTATAAACAACAGGACAGTTTTGAGTTTACTGATATGAGCTTATTTTAATTATGGGGAATTAATTCGCAGATTTTTTGGAAGGCCTTAAAGCTGCTATCAATTGCTCCACTGATCGGCCCAAAGTAAGAGCTGACTCCTTCACCAGCAAAAAAGATTTTGTTTGAGATGGGCTCAGCCAAAATTTTTCGGGTGTTTTCGTCTTCATTGATATTGGGGAAAGTATATCCTCCTTCAATGTACTCCTCTTTGGTCCAATCTTGAATGACAAAGTTTTCAAAGTCTTTTTCGACTTGTTCTCCATAGACTCTCTTCATATCTTCAAGAACAATGTTGACAGCGTCTCTCTGGCTCATATTGGAAAGTTTGGCAGCAACTTTACCAGTGATCAAGCAAGTAAGGACATGGCAAGTTTTGCTCTTGTTGTCAGTGCTTGAGGGCCAGGCGAGAGTCAGGTGGCCAGCGGTGACCAAGTTTCCGAGGTCTTCAGCCCAAGGTCTTTCTTTGAATCTGAGCATCATTTTCATAGCTGGTTCCATGGAGATTTTCTGGAGTTCCTTCTTCTTGATTTCAGGGAGATCAGGGACGAATTTGATGGCTCCCTTTTTCAATTGGGAAATGGGGACAGTGACTACAACAAGATCTGAAGTATAGCTTCTTCCAGATTTGTCTTGGACAACACATTTTTGGTCTTCTCCGTAAGTGATACTGGAAATAGGAGTATTTAACAACACCTTATCGAGCACACTTGCGTATTCTTTAGTAATAACCTCGTAGTTGGACATGTTCTTAAGAAGAAAGTTATTGTGACCTAGATCCCAACCTTTATTCCATCTCTTGATTCCTTTCATGCTAAGCTTTTCCAAGTCAGTGGACCATTCTCTACCGAGGATTCCATCCACAGCGTGGTGCAAATCCTCAGGTAAGCAGGCTTGGTTCAAGTATTCCTTCAAGGAGATGTCTTGAAGGTTGTCATCATAGGTTTCAATCTCGTTCCAATTAAGATCTACAACCCGTCTAACTGCGGGGTTAGTTACAGCCAGATCATCATCTTGACCAAATTCATCATTGTACTCAATATAATAATGTAATTTGGACTCATCAACGAATTGCCCACCGTGCTTTTTGGCAATTCTATAATGATGAGAATCCTCTCCGTGAACCTCTTCAGCTCCGAGCTCAATTGGGAAGTCGGCAAAATCTCTACTTTGACGGATTCTTCCACCAACGTCGCTCTTGGCTTCAAGTACAAGGACTTCGTATCCTTTCTCCTGGAGGAGGCTAGCAATTTGAAGTCCTGAAACGCCAGCTCCAATAATGATGGCACGAGATTCATTGTTGTTAATAGGAGTCTCCATTGCAAAAGATGCCTACACTTTTAGCTAAAGGTTTTCTATTGATTTTGAAATTGATTATACTTTTCTAAGTTTTGAGGGGTATTTAAGGCGTGGAAATGTTAAAAATAGGTTGCTCGAAATTCTAAAAAAGAAATTTGCGGGACGGATGTGAAAATTGAAATTTGAGGTCATTAGGGTTTTAGAAAAAGAGGGCTTTCCAGGAAAAAAAACAGGAATCTATCAGTTGAGTTTTGGGATAATGGCGGAGAGTTCTATGAGTGCAACTAAGAAAGAATGGCGGAGTAGAGCAAAGCCGAAGATTTTACTTGACAAGAATATTTTGTTTGCGACTTTAAAGCTTTTTGGATGAGTTTTGCAAAAATGGTGAAACATGAAAAACTCTACTAAAGGGTCTGACTTGACTTTTTGCCTTATGGATGGAGTTTTATGGTAGGTTTTTACTAAAAAGCTTCGAGAAGTTGGATATCAGATAGGAAGTTCATAAATAAGAGTATATGTATGAGGTGACTTCTAGCTTGTGAAAAATGGTAAATGTGATAAAGTCTATAGGTGAAAAGTGGAGAAAAAGGTTTGTTTGGGGGAGAGTTTGGGTGTTAAAGGAAGCAGAAGAAATTTGAAATTTGGGGAAAAGGGAGCTCAGAAGCAAAGGGTCATATTCTTGGCTAATGGGCGTCTAAATAAATTTTATAGGGCATTTTTAGTTTTGATTAAGAGACTGATCGAAATCTATTATCCTTGAATATAAATTTATTCACTTTATTAGAAAACAGCTATGTGGATAATAGACTGAATATAATAGGTTATTCTTAATATTCATTGATTAAGATTAAGAATTTAAAGATTGATTAATAGTGTTTTGTTTTTATTCTGAATTAAAATCAAGAAAGTCTGAGATTAAGTCGAATCAAAACATAAATATAGATTTGCTTTTCAAATGAAGTGGTGATCTAATAACCTCTTATTTTTCAATTAAAGTTAAAAGTTCAAATATGACTGGAAGTTCAAGAGCAAAAATTGATAGAAGAGTTGAGAATTTGGGACTCCAAAAGGGCAGAGATGTCTTTAGAGCGTTTACGTTGACGCTAATAAAGCACAGAGTTGGAGGTTAGGTGAGTTTTATTGAAATAGAGCTCAAACTTTTTCTCAAACATAAATGAGGGAAAACTTGTAGGAAATTTGTATGGACATTTTTATGATTTTTATTGTTTTGAAGAAACGAGGAAAAATTCGTCGGGAATTTTTGCTTTCTAACTGCTGCTAGAGCGTTGTTGAACAGACTTCCAAGGGGTTTCGATAAGAATTTTTGGAGAATTTTGTTTATAAGTGGATTTTTCTCTGTTCAATTTTTCCGAATAGATTGCAGGAATTTTAGTTTTTTTGCTGCAATAAACAACAGTAAGATTTTTTTGAGGGCGCCATATGGAACTGAAAAGTTCTCATAGATCTGTGAATCAGCCTTCTTGCTCCGTGAAGGGTGTCTGAAGAGTTAACTTTGATCAGAAGCCTTCGAAACTAGGCTTAGAGTCTTTATTCAAGGTATATCTGAGAAATTGAACATCCGTATATTAGTTGATGTGGCGAGGGATTTGAGTATTTGAAGATTAATGTGAGATTCTTGAGAACTCAAAGAACATGGTTTTCTTGTTTGTTGAGGACTATGCTCAATATTTCTAGAAAAACTCTGGTTTTTGTGAATTTCCTATGATTTGAACTAGGCGCTAAATATGTCTAATTTTTACTTTAAGACCTGGAAGATGCCGAAGCTACTTGGGTTCTTTATGGAGATATTGGTTCTTTAAAGTCCCAACTTAGAGAATATTGGACTAATATGCTCTTAAGGAGAATCCATGAATAATGAGAATCATTCAAAAACTTTTTGAAAACTGTGTTTTTCTTTCAAAGAAGGGCATAAAAGAGAAGAGTATTGATGCCACAAAAGAAAGAAAATGTGTCGGTTTGACAGTGAGAACAGAAAAATGGGAAAGAAAGGAGGAGATATTTAAGTCATTAATTTCGCATTGACATTCAAATTTTTAACAGGAAATACGAGAGGCTATTAATCCGACTCAACTGTATATTGATCTCGAAGCTCATTTTCTTTTCAGACAAGAACAGGAAGCTTTTGACAGAATAGGTATTCTAATGATTGAATTTTCACTAGAGTCCTTTGCGATTTGATATTCTGGATTGGATGAATGTCTATCAGGATGATTTTTCATGGATTTTTTTCAAAAAAAGAGGAAAAAAGACTTTTGTGAAAAATTTTCTGTGTACTTTTGTTGAAAAGAAATAAAAGAAAAGTTGTTTTTCGAGAAAATCTGATATTATTTTGACCGAATGAGAAATGAGAAACGAGAAACTTGTTTCTGAGTTCAGAACTTCTTGTATAGTTAAACCTATATTTACTATTTAGAAGTATGAAATACGTTTTTGAAAAAACTTATTTATTCAAATATATCAAAATATTTGACAGATAGAAAATCGATAAAGAAGTTGAAAGAGTTGGGTTTGAAAAGGAGGTAGAGTTTCTTGTGACTTTCTGGAGGAAACATGTTTTTGTCAGTTTTGGTTACACCCACAATGAAAAAAAAAGCCCGGGTTTTTGAATTAAAATTTTATGAGTTATAATGAATCACTCAAATTAAGGGAAATTCTTCTTGCTAAATGTGAGCTTCGAAATTTATCGATGTTTCCTCGTTAAAAAGAGTAAATTTTGTTCCACTTTGACGTGTGAAGACCATTTTTCATATTGCTTTCAGATCTCACCACTAAGAAATGAGAAAAACCATTTTTTCCTTCATATTTAATAATTTAATGCTGATGGGTCGAGTGCAAAGATAAGTGGCATTCATTAAGAGAAAGTTCTTAATTCTGAGAGAAAATTTTTGTGGAGAAATTTTACAGGGAAGAGCATTTTAAAAAGTCTCATCTGGCCAAAAAATTTTTCTGTCAAGAGAATTATCTTCACTTTCAAAATCAATAGGTCGTTGATCTACTTGGCGCCCTTGCACTTTTCTTTGATTTGAACTCGACTTGCGAGATTGAAAATAGTTTCAGAGGGAAAAGATTGTGAAAAACCTTCAGAAATGTCTTTTCAAATGAAAACGAAGGCTTTCTAGAGAGGTTTTGCTGTTGAATTGTCTATGTTGGGTATAAAAACTGATTAAAATAATTTGCTAAAAGGTGATTTGTTGTTTTTATAAAAAATCTGGATATTTTTGGAAGCAATTTTAGATACAAAAATAGATTTGAAAATTTGAATTAAAAATCCGTAGAATATAGTAAAATTAAGTACGTGCTGAGAAGTTATTTAGTTGAAACTCTTAATTTATTATAGAATCGAAAAAATAAAGGTTTATTTTTAAGACAATTTTCCAAGAACTGCATCAACTGCAATCTCGAAACGTATAAAGTTGGGCGTTTTGACATCCCAATAGCGCCTGCTGACAAACAATTCTACAAGTTTAGTGTCAAACAGAACAGCACTATTTTTACTCTTAATAATACAATAAACAAGTAAAGGAATTTTAATATCAGATTCCCACTGTTCCCTGATCTCCTGTTCTTTATCAGGATTATATTGATGATAATCTCGAACTGATTTTAACAAGGAGTTTTCCAGTGAGATGATCCGTTCGAATTTTGTATATGGGTCAGAACCCTCTTTTAGCTGTTTTATCCTTTGGATAGTTCTTTCATAAGCCAAGGGCTCATTGAAAGTTGCTGGCAGCGAAAAGTTTGATTTGGTATAGCCTTCTTCATATAGATTTATATTTTGTTGTTTTTCAATCGCGGCTTGAAGTTCATAATGCTCGCTGTGATATTTTTTCTCCATTAAAAGATTTAGCAAGATATTGAGAGTGTTTTTCTTGTTTTTGAAAAGGAGTTTGTAGACAATCGAGCTGATAATGTAGCTCGGTTTAAATAAGCCTCCTTCTTCAGCTGCAAGTTTTTGAGAATAATGATCCAAAATATCTTGATAAGTCCACTTTAAAAATGCTCGAGCTATGTTTGCGAAGCTCTTGACAAGCAGAACAATCTCTTTGAAGGTTTTCTCAGTCTCATCATTGGATATATTTACAAATGAATGAAGTTCTGCTTCGTAGCATTTGCGTAATATATCATGAAATTCGTGAAAAAGACCTTTTACAGTTTTGTTGTCCAATTTTATTAATGTAAGAAGGATCGATGTGAGCTGTTCTCTTGCAGTCAAAGGCTCGAAAGCTGGCTCTTGGTCGATCATTCTTGGGTTTTGAATTTGTGAGCGCTGAATCAAGCTTTGAAGAACAGTTGGATTATAGCTTGAAATGAAATCACGAGATTCTTGATAATCAAAGTTTTGAGATTGAGGGATGAAATTTTGCTCGATTTGAATCGATTGGACTATGCTACTGACAAGTTCATTATGAATTGACATTTGATTATTAATCTCTTTCTTTTTTGAATTGATGTATTGCAAAAGACCTTTGACAAAAAAACTCCATTTTGGAGCCGTTCCTTTGGAGTTTTGAATAGCTTTCCTTAAAGTGCTTTGCCATTTCTAAATAAGAATTAGATGATATAAAAAAATGAGGTGAGTTACGACGTTTCGTCTAGACTTGAAGGGCTTGATTGAATTCTTGAGATAATGTGGAAATAATGACGCATGTTTAGTTTCTTTTTTCTTTGGGGCCTTATTTACTGAAGTAGATGCTCCCATCAAAAAGTCATTGAGTTTTTATTTTCGAAATTCCAGAGCTATGCAAGATAACCTACACATTTAATTTTAATTTAAAGTGGAAAAAAAGCTTGAGAGCCAAATTGTAGTTTTTGTGGTTTTTAACCCTTAAAAACTTTTGTCCGTTTGTTTGGTGGTATGTATGATCAGTAACGAACAAGCTGAGTTCGAGCAAATATTTCAAACTTTTTAAAAATACCGATTTGCTATTTGGTGAAATTAAGAGGTGAATTCAAAGTCAAACAGTTGGTCCTTTTATATTGAATGCATTTAATCATCAAAAGTTGCTCCTGTGAAGAAATTCACGAATCATATAGAAAGTAATTTTATATATCGTATCTAGTTTTTGGAACGGATCATTTCCCTTGATCTTCAATATTTGTCAAGTTCTTATCTGAAAATTTTTTTTATATTTCGTAAGTATTCTTCCTGATATTCTTTGTCGCCAAGGTTTTCCAAGCTTTTTCTTTTATTAAGTAAATCTGCAGTTGTCATGATTTTTGCGTCTAATTTCGTGGGATGTGTTTTATAAAATTCTTGAAGGCTTGTAGCATTTGCCAAAACACTGTCGTCGAGCTTTAGGGCACTTTTCCCCTTTTTATTTTCACTCAACTTTTCCAAAACCCTCTTATACAATGGTCTTTCGCTGTCAGGGGCAAAAATAATTGGAAGTTGGTATTCGGGTCCTTTATTCTCGCTTTCCGATAATTTTCTGTACTCTTCGGGATATATCTTATCGGGAAATTCTCTTTGGCTGCAGGGCTCAATATACTTTCCCTCAATGGTTTGGACCAAATCCTTTAATTTGATGTAAGCGTTGCTATCTCTTTCCATTTCAATCAAGTCATTTTTACAATTTGGGCACTTGCCTTGGTAGAGAGCCATCACACCAGCTCCGTGGATCTCTTTACAATTGGGATTTGTGCATTTATATCTCTTTACGTTTGTAGCTGCAATCCTTTCTGCAATTTTAATTTTGATAAATGACAGCCTATTCTGAAGCAATTCTCTGATATTTTTAGACAGAGTCCATCTCTTCAAGTGAACCTGTTCTTGGATAATTTCGTCTTCCTTCATCTTCTGAAAAGCTCCTCTGATCTTTTTAATTGGAAGTTTCACCGCTTGCTCAAGTTGGTCTTCTGTCATACTGGCTTTGCAGTTGAAAATCATATAATCAACAATTGGAATGGCAATTTCATCATAGAAGGCCCTCGTAGTGATTTGAAACAGATTTTGGTAAAGCTTCAAAGCTCTATCTTCATCATTCATGAATCCTACCCAATTTTTAAAAGGATCGAGTGAATTAAATTCTGTATTTTAGTAAAAGAGTATTTGTAAAATTCTGAGGAAAAAAATTAATGTTCTTTTTTTGGATCCTTCAACGAAAATTGGCAGCTCTAAAAAATATTTAACTCCTCTTTTCTCAAAAGGAAATTCTGGATTTGAAGTTCCCCAAATGAAAGGATGGAAGCTGAAAAATCTTAGGGAGACAGTTTAGTTTCTCAGGGGTTGAGAACTTGGGTTGAGATAATTTATATTTCAAAGAAACAAGTATATTCAGGTGAGGTCCCTGTCAAAAATCAAAGAAGAAAACGAGAGAAATCTTCAACTTTTGTAAATAGAATTCTTCTTTAGTCAATCTGGTTTTTTTCACTTGAAATTTATTTACTCAGATTTAAATTATTGAATGATTTTTTGATAGCTGGAAGTATATGAAAATTTGAATATCTTTAATTTTTTTGTTGAAAATAGATTGATTGATTTTCTTTGTCTCTTTTAGAAATAATTTTCAATAATCGAAAAGAAAATTAAAGAAAGCAATTTTTTTTTAATTCAAGGGTTTTTTATTTTAATAAATTTGAAATTGATTATTTTTTCTAATATTTTTATTCTTCGGAACTCTAAATTTTCGGATTCTTTGAAATCAGAAGTTTTTCTTTCATAAATTATTTTTAACCAATTTCTTCCTTATTAAAATCTTGAGATTTGTTTTACCCTTGTTTTCTCTCAAAGTGCAAGGATTTTGAGATTTACGAAAGCCTTTGGGGAACTTTCAAGTCAAGGTTAAACATACACTTCTCAAGTCAAAATAAAAGGAAAACTCAAACACAATATTTCAGGACTTTGAAATTAGAGTAAATTTTAATTATACATCAT
>Ga0182738_1008350_pt1 | contig 10295 bp, 9 predicted proteins | sample eDN5th30CBELigMG_FD_128876 | JGI IMG/M metagenome (GOLD analysis project Ga0182738, IMG submission 128876) | Enriched Miracle-Growth compost microbial communities from Emeryville, California, USA - eDNA 5th pass 30_C BE-Lig MG (version 2)... ... | reverse complement strand
TAGTGGCTGGATTGCCATATTTGTCATGGTGCTTGGCTGGCCAGTATTATGTGCGCTCAATCTTGAGGCCAACAACCTTACATTCAGCAACGCCATAAAAGCAGCGTTTGTGCGGATCATTATAACTCCGGGGCTCTGGCTCGCTGTTTCCTGCTGTGCCCTGGTCATAACAGGCCTGACGTTCTGGTTCCCACCGGCCGTATTCCTGTTTTTACCCGTGATAGCCGTTATGGCTCAGGTCTCCTGGGACATCTCCGGGCAATATATGACCTTCCTGGCAGAAGCAAAGCACCAGGATCCAGAGGGCACCATCGTAACAATAAGAAAGCGGGCTCGTATTCTCTTTTCAGAGTACGAAGCCCGCCAGCCAAAACGCGGAATAAAAGAACTTATTAAGCCCTGGGAAGTGTAATTTCTCCAGGTTCCCGATTAGGAATTTGACTGATTATCAGATCCTGAATCCTGCCGCAGCTTTTCCCAGCGTGCTTTTTGGGCGGCAGCCATGCGCGCTTTTGTCTCAGCGGAAAGAGGCTTCCGACCGCGCCGTTTGCGTGGAGCTTCCGCGCCATGATCTGCAGGAGCAGCGGCAGCTTTGGCAGGCCGGCCAGCCTTAATGCCACGACCAAGGTTCAGCTGCAGGCTGAGCGTCCCCACAACACGATCATCTTCCAACAATGCAATGTCCAGCACATCACCAGCTTCAAGAGCGACTTTCATATATTTCTCCAAATGAGAATTGAAACCAGAACATAATAACTGGTTTTCTAATTGAACCTTACATTACATGTCAACTGGCGAATTCAATCAGTAAAATGAGACAAATGAACTTTACCAGCTCTGCGCCATGCCGTGCCTTTCACGATCAGACATGAAACGGTGTGGGATTTCTCTTGTAATTGCGGAGCAACCCCGCTTCAAATTAAACATCACACCCCGCGGAGACACACCGGATGTCCGTCCCTGAAATATCTGTTCAGATAAAAAATATCCCTGGCCAGCTTGTACAGCTCTCAGCCGTCCTCGCCGAAGCCAACATCAGCGTGAGTGCCATTGCCGCATCCAGCGCCGGAAAGTCCGGATGGGTGCGCATGGTGGTTGATAATTTTAAACTCGCGGAGGAGGCACTATCCGACTGCGGATACACTGTCGAGGTTGGCGAAGCTCTGGCCGTCCGCCTGTTTCATGATCCGGACTCCCTCGACACGGTTTTGCGGATCCTCGGTGACAATCGGATTAACGTCGATTATATTTACACATGCACCCACAGCGAAAAAGACTTCCAGGTCTTTATTATTGGAGTTCAATCACCCGGAAAAGCTGAGCAGTTACTCAAGGCCCAGCGCGTAGAAGTTGTCGACTTCCACTGCTAAACAGCGAACCATTCACCAGTTAAACCTAAAAAAAGGGCGACAGATATAAGACTGTCGCCCCTTTTTTTCTCCACTAAAACTCACGAATTGTGGATGCGGTCTGAGCCGGCAACTTTAACCAACTTGTTATAGATGCCACGCAGCAGGAACGGCGCCACCCACTGGCCGACAAACTGGCCGCGCTTCCAGTCACCGGTCATGTGCAACAATGCAGAAGCCGCCCCAGACCCTACTGCGGCCCAGAGATATACGTCCGAAGGAATTCGTGCAGTCTGTTCTTCAATAGCAAGTGCCACCGGTCCTTCTGAATGACGATGGGCTTCATGCCGGATATCACGAGAGGCTGTTGCTGACATAATATTGCTCCTTTTGTTTTCCCAATGTTAGAGCAATGGCCAGGCCAAAATGACCCTGCGCCGCACACAAAAGCGGCAACTGGAAAAATCGCCGGAACAGCGTTCTTTTTGGTTGTAGCCTCGAGTTTCTATGGATTCCTCATGAAGCATGATAAACCAACGCTTTTTAAATTGTTTACCCACGCTTCTGCCCGTCAGTTTTTTCTCGATGCGCATGTCGGCCTTAATTTGCCTGGCTGTGCTGACAAGTTTCTGCGGTCACGTTCACGCCGCGGATGACTCAAAGCCCACAACGGAATCTATAGCGGTCCGCGGCATCGCCCCAGGCTCCCCCGGTTGGATGGCAGAACTGGCGCGAGCAGACGATTATCGGGAGCCCACCACATCGCCCGCTGTAAAAAACTCGCCTTTCTCAGAGCTGCGAATTGGTGCAGCCCTGCCCGCCGGTCCGGTTTATCATCAACCCAGCGGAGCACTTTCCGGCAAAACCATCTTTGCCATGGCCGGACACGGCTGGACGTATGACTCAGACGAAATGTATTATTACACCCAGCGCGGTCTCTCCCAGGGTATGGTGGAAGACCTCGGCAACGCCGATCAGATGCACATTTTTGCGCACCTCGTTTTCAACGCTGGAGCTACAGTCGTGCCTTTTCGTCCCGTCGATCATCAGCCTAACGAACGCATTCTCGATAACACGATGCCGCAGGTGCAGTTCTTTGGTGACTGGCGCGCAGGATCAAATGACAGGTATTTCGGCAATCCGGATGATGGCGTCCATTACGCTGTTGCCAAGGCAAGCCTGCAGGAGACTGCAGTCGCGCGCTTTCGGCCTTACATTCCCGAATCGGGCTATTATCCCGTTTACGTCTGGGCCCGCGACGGCGCAGATCGTGCTGATCAGCTATACCGCATTGTTCATGCTGGCGGCATGGCTGAACTCCGCGTCGACTGGCGCCGCCAGGGAAAAGCGTGGGTGTGGCTTGGAACGTATTACTTTAACCAGGGCGATTCCGGCTTTGTCGAAACCAGCAACCAGGTTATTGACCCCTACACCGCCTATGGAGACAATGTTGTCGTGGCAGACGCCGTGCGATTTGGCAACGGCCAGGGGGATGTGCCCCGCCCCGGCGGTATCTCTGGTTTTGGACGCGAAGACGAAGGCGACTGCTACTGGATCCAGCGCAGCCTTGGTGTTGGCGCTGACCGGCGCCTCTATGACATCGGTAGCGATGGCAACTCAACCGTCTCATCTCCGCCCAAAGCCGCTGCCCATGTTAACCGCGAAAATACCGGCAGCTATCTTGATCGACTTCTCATCAGCTTCCACTCCAACGCTTCCACCGGGAACGCCCGAGGAGCCATCGCTCTCTATAACGACAGACCAGTTCAGCGGCCCACCTACCAGGAAGATCTGGCCCAGATCCTCGGCGCTGAAGTTAATGCCCAGATGCGCGCAGAACGCCCACCCGCTGGCGACGCCTGGAGCGACCGCGAACGGGATACCTACAGCGGAATTGATTTTGGCGAACTGCGTCGCGATTACGTCCAAAACGAAATGGCCGCAACCATCGTGGAAGTCGCTTTTCACGACAATCCGGAAGACGCCCGGTTCCTCCTAGACCCGCGTTCGCGCATTGCCATGGCCGAAGCGACCCTGCGCGGCATTCTCCGCTGGCATTCCGCTATTGAAGCGCCCGGCGCTGTCGCGCTGATGCCACCCTCCCGCCCCGCGGCTATCGCTGCAACTGTAAAAGATAACCAGATACATCTGGTCTGGGAGGCCGGAAAAACCGGCCAGTTTAACGGTGGACCGGCCGCGTCTTTCCGCGTTTACCGTTCCCACGACGGCCTGGCATTTGACGGCGGAACCGATGTGGCCTCGGAGAAAAGCAGTGCTATTGTGGATGGGCTGACCACCAGCGGCGTCACCTTTCTGCGCCTTACCGCTGTCAACAAAGCAGGCGAATCATTTCCCTCGCAAACCATTGCGGTCTCGCCCGGCACAGAGATAACCAAAGGCAATTCTCGCAAATCCCAGTCGCCCACCCTGCTCGTTGCTGCCAACACCCAGCTCGACTCCAGCACCAACGTACCCTATAAACTTGATCTACAGCCAGGCGGACCCTACCGCGAAGGCCAGCAGACACAGCGGGTGCGTGCTCTTTACACCATGGTGGAGCCCTCCGGCGCTGCGGAAGCTATTGCTGCAGCCGATGCGGGAATCGCGTTTGATGGGGCAGATTCAGCAGCACTGGAGTCCGGTCTGATCCGCCCTTCCGACTACAAACGCCTTATTTATACAACGGAGCAGCAACAGCCCACTGACCCGCTGATTTCGGAAAAGGTTCAAGGCCAGCTTTCAGATTTCATCGGCCGCGGAGGCAAACTCCTCCTTACCGGCTCCGGACTCGCCTCTAACCTCGCTGCGTCCGGAAAAGCGTCAGCGCGCTTCCTCTCTGATACATGCGGCATTACTGGCCAGGATGAAGGTCAGCCCGGGTCAATTTTGACAAGCACCGACAACCGTTTTCTGACCACGACACTGGAGGTTGCACTTTCAGACCAAAATCGTCCGTGGGCGGCTGCAAAGCCAATCAGCCCGACTGCTCTTCATATAAAGAAAGAACGCAGCATTGGGCTCCTTGAGTTTACGGGGTATCAACCAGGCAATCTACGGGGGTTTGCTGCCGCACTGACCCGCCCCACCTGGTCAGAAGGCGAAGTTCTGGTCCTTGGCTTTCCCTTGTCCCTCGTCAAAGACGCTCAAATACGTACATCATTGATGCAGGCCATGTTAAAGCAGCTTTGATTGCTTGCAGACAGCCGGATCTGATCATTACCCCAATTTTATGCTTGTCACTGCAGAATCGCGGCGCTGTATTGTACCTATAGTCCGAGAGAGCGAAATACGTTCAGGGCGCTGGCCCCGCCGGATCTCGTAATAATTTGCAGTCAGGAGTTCTGAATTGGCCTATCGCGACCTTCGCGCATCATTGGTGCAGTTCAATCTGGTTCCGGCAGACCCGGAAGCCGATCGTCAGGCACAAATTGAACGTTTCGTGGAAGAAAGCGCACGCCTGGCTGGCGTTGATGATCCGGCCATGATTTCCCCCTTTGGAGATGGATCTGAAGAGTGGACTGTCGTCTATGACAAGTTCCAACAGTTTCGTCGCTAAACCACCGACATCTCTATAATCATATTGACTGACACCCGGATAGCGTGGTTCCGATAACCGGCTTATGATATCCGACACCTTGACCGGCGGACAACGTCGGGCACTGCTCCTCCGAAAACTACTATGGTTGCTGGTACTCACCACGCTGTCAGTTGCCAGCCTGATCATCATACCGCGCGTGGCAACTCCCGCACCGGCCGTTGATTCCAAATTGCTGGCGTTGCGGGTACTGTTTGGGATCATACTTTTCGTCGGTGCTCTTTCATGGCGACGGATCATCAGCCAATCATGGCAACTGACCGATACCATATTTGCCGGCCTGCTTGCTTCCTTTACGCTGTCGCTGCTGTTCAGCGGACGCATTAAGTATGGGCTGTCCGAATTCTGGCACATGGGAGGCTTTTTCTGTATTGGCTGGCTGATATTCCGCCTCCGCCCCACGGCTGCAGAATGCCTCGCACTGGCCAGAGTCGGTGGATGCCTCGGCCTTATAGCCGCACTCTATGGTTTCCTCGTCTACATAGGAAAAGATATCCTTCACGCCTGGTATCCCTTTGAATTTGCCACAAATCAGGGCGGCCGTAACTTTATCCATTCGTTCTTCGGCAATCCGGAATACTTCGGTGGCTATGCCGCGCCCACAGCAACGCTTTTGCTGGGCCTCGGCTTTTCACCTCGTATCGCATTGTGGAAGCGCTCCCTCTGGATCCTTGGCGCCGCATTTATTATGGGAGTTCTTCTGCTCAGCGGCAGCCGCGGCGCAGTCTTTGGGTTCGTTATTGGTGCCCTCATTATATTTCTTGGCCAGGTTCGGCTGCTCGAACCAAAACTTCGCAAAATAAGCTGGGCGCTCGTTGGGCTTGGAGCCGTTGCCATGACTGCCGGCCTCATTATTCTTTCGACGCCCAACCCTCTCAATCCGCGCGATATGCGCCTGGCTCAACGCTTCACACAGCTCTTTAATACCACATCTGCATCCACCCGCGAACGCATCCTCTTCTATACATCCACGGCCATGGCAATCCCGCAAAATCCGGTTTTCGGATTTGGTCCAGGCTCCTACCGACTGGAATTTTACAACAACGTAAAATTGCTTGTCGAAAAAGATCCTCACGCCGGGACGACCGTACTTTTGAACCAGCTCAATCGCCGCCTGGCAGAGCACACCCATAATGACTATCTCGAATTCTGGTTTGAGCAGGGTACCATCGGCATTGCTCTGTTACTGCTTTTGATCGTCCACGCAGCGGTTCGCTTCGTCCGCACCCGCCGGCATCTGCGCGTCTCGCCGAAGGATTCGGAAGCCACGTCACTGGCGCTGCTGGTTACGCTGTTTGCCGGGGTCACCACCCTCCTGGTCAATGCGCTGACCAGCTTTCCGCTTCATCTACCCGCGCGCGGAATTCTTGCCTGGGTACTGATCGGCAGCTTTCTCGGCTTCGAGCGCGTTATCAGTGAAGCCGCGCCAGCGTCTGCCGGTAACCTTACCAGAGCAAATCAAACCATCAGCAAGGATGAGGGCTAAGAAATGGCGTCAAAGTATCTGCAGGGCAGAAAGATCAACCCCACACCAATAGCAGCAGGCCTTTCCGTCGCAGATCTCATTGATAATAATTTCCAGGCATACAACGGCGCTCGCCTTCGCGAAGCCGCCCAGCTCTTTACACAAAAATGCCTCAAGCCGGACGTCACCGTGGGCGTAACCCTGACCGGAGCGCTTACTCCCGCCGGCCTGGGCATCTCATCCCTCATCCCCCTGATGCGCGCCGGGTTTATTGACTGGATCATTTCCACCGGGGCCAACCTCTACCACGACACCCATTTCGGAATCGGCCTCGATCTGCGCCAGGGCAGCCCGACGATCAGCGATATCGTCCTGCGCGACGAAAATGTCGTGCGGATCTACGACATCTTCTTTGATTACGAAGTCCTGCTGAAAACAGATGCCTTCTTTAGGAAGATCTTCGAAAGCCCGGAATTCCAGCGACCCATGGGATCAGCGGAATTCCATAATCTCTGTGGCAAATATATCGCAGAGCGTGAACGCGCCCTCGGCCAGGAAAGCCGGTCGATTCTCTCCGTCGCTTACGAACTTGGCATCCCCGTCTACACCTCCTCTCCCGGCGACAGCTCCATTGGTATGAACATGGCCGCGCTCCAGCTCCAGGGCAGCAAACTCACCATTGATCCACTCATCGACGTAAACGAAACTGCGGCCATAGTGCTGGGGGCAAAGCGCAGCGGCGGAGCTAGTGCCATTTGCATTTTCGGTGGAGGATCGCCGAAGAACTTTGCCCTGCAAACGGAGCCCCAAATCCAGGAAGTGCTGGGCATTGAAGAGAAAGGGCACGACTACTTTCTCCAGGTCACCGATGCACGGCCAGATACGGGTGGCCTCAGCGGCGCCACACCCAGCGAAGCTGTCAGCTGGGGCAAGGTGGATCCAGACAAGCTGCCCGACGCGGTTGTCTGCTATTCAGATGCCACAATCGTCCTGCCTCTGCTCACCGCCTACGCGCTCACCCGCGTCGAGCCTCGCGAACACAAGCGGCTCTACGATCGCCGCGACGAGTTCTCCGCTATCCTCAAAGACGAATACGACAAAGCACAGGCTGAAGGCGCAGAGGCCGAATAGCTCGCGGAGGCCTGACAGGAATTGAGTGCAGCGGGGGCTCTGGAAAGCGCAGCGCACCCTTGAAAGCCGCTAAAGCCGGACATCCAGGCATATCTCTTCGCGGCCTGCATCGCCGCCGCCCAATCTGGCGATCATCCGCCGTGCGCGGGCCGACAGATCGTTCCATTCTTTCACAGGAAGCCAATCGCGGTGTTCGCACAACTCCACCAGCATCGCATGCACATGCTCCGCTGAATCACACAGGCCCAGCCTTTTACACAGGATTTCGTGTAGCCGGGAAAAGCGCATCCCCTCAGTGCCAAACCAGGTCTCCAGGAAAGTCTCCCGGTGCAAAGATGAGGGGCCAAGCTCGGCAATGCACCGGCGGTGCGTGGGGGTGGCATAGCCTTTATGGCTTTCAAACAAATAGCCAGGAAATTGTTCTGCGCAGCGAACCATCAGGCGGTCACGGCTGACTTTTGCCACAATTGACGCCGCAGCAATGCTGAAACTGAGCGCATCACCCTTCACCAGCGCCCTCTGAGGTGTGGTGACTTTTTCCAGCACCAGCGCATCAAGCAGGAGAAAATCCGGAATAACAGCGAGTTGTCTCAGCGCGCGCCGCGCCGCCAGCTTTGTCGCCCGCAGAATGTTAATCTGATCGATTTCTTCCGCGCAGGCCATACCGACCCCGACTGCCAGCGCCTTTTGCATAATTTTTTCGTAAAGTTCCTCGCGCTCCTCCGGGTCCACCTGCTTGCTGTCGTACACCCCGACAATTCTCACGCCAGGCTCAAACACAACAGCAGCAGCACATACCGGACCTGCCAGCGGCCCGCGCCCGGCCTCATCAATCCCTGCGACTAAAGAAAATCCATCTTCGCGCAACTGCTGCTCCAGCTTTAGAGACGCAGTTTTTCGCCGAGCCATCAGATTATGTCCCTCATCCACGGCGGCAGGCAAATTGTATGTGGCCCCGCCTGCGTAAGATCTGCCGCCCCAGCCACATACGCTGCCAGCGCACCCCAATCGTCCGGTTTTACGAAATTCCACGGCGCCAAAATCCGCTCCTGCGGCGCTCCCGATGGGGTGACGAGTGCTCCCCGCCGCGCCGCTTTTTGCCAGATTTCCGGCGCAACCTGCCGCGCCAGGCGTCCTTTCAACTGCTCCAGTCCGCGCAAAATGTGCTGTTCTGTTTTATCGATAGCCTGCTGCACCTCATGGCGCGTCCCGCCTGCTGTCGACCGCATCTGGCCAAGCCCATCAGTGACCCTTTGCGCGAGAGCCGAAACCTGCTCCAACAGTGCCGGGCCGACCTGGTCCACCTGCTCCAGAACCTCGTCATTGCCCGATGCCGCCCCATCGTCAGCAGCCTCCGGCAGCGCCATCTGAACAAAAGCCCTCGGCGTCAGGGCCGCTCTTCCGGTCGCAAATGTCTCATAAGCCGCCCACAGCAATGCCAAATAGGCCAGCTCGCCAGGCCCGGCCACATAAAGCAGGTTTGGCAAAGCCAGATCCTGCACCACCGGCCGCGTCACCACGTTGGGTATAAACTCCTCCGGCGCCTCCTCCAGCCGCACGCGCAGCTCTGCCGGAGATATTTCTTCCGGCGGGCGCTTGCTGGCGGGATCAACAATCTGGATGGAGCCACCAGCGCTGGTCTGCACAAGCCGACACCTGCGGCCTTCTCTCAGCCAGAAGAAATTCATGGCCGCCGGGTCCCGCGCCAGGCTAATAGGAAAACCAGCCGCCTCAGCCGTGGCTGCAGCACCGGTAATTGCGGCGTTCAACCCCGCATGCGCGTCAATATCGCGCTTCAGCACCGCCGCCGCGCGTCGGCGAAGGCCCTTCAGGCGCGGAGCCACAAAAACCATCTGGTGCTGTTCACCCAGCAAACCTGCCAGGAGCCGCCCAAAAAAGGCTTCGAAATTCGGGCTGTCCGCAAGTTGTTCACGCAGCCTCTGTATTACCTGCTGCCCATCTGGCCAGTCGCTGAGCGTATCGGAAAGTTCGCCCTGCAGGCGCTCGGCGCTCTCAGACAGCTCCCACTGGAACGCTGGCGTCCCGGCACCCACTCCCCTGCCGCGCGAAATTTTACCACCGACATCGCGCAATTCTCCTGCCCAGCTCACCATCCACGCATGCTTCAGCTCTGCAAAATCATCATCATCAGACGCAATCCAAAACACGGGCGTGACTGGTCGGCCGGTTCGCTCAGAAAGCGCTTTCGCCCATGCAATGGCCGACAAGGCTTTATACAAAACATAAAGCGGCGAAGCAAGCAAGTCCGGCTGCTGCCCGGTCACCACTGTCAGACAGTCTCCAGAACCCAGTCGCGGGGCCAGGGAAGCACCACCGCTATTGCCAAGAGCATGGTTGAATTCTACCAGCTCAGCGACTTCGCTCTCGCTCCAGGGCGCCCACGCTCCAGGGCCACGGTCACCGCCAATCTGCGACAGCCGGGCATCCAGCATCTCTTCCATGGCCGGCAAGATTTCTCGCGCTGCCCGATCGCCCCGAATCCACGAGCTGGTAAAGTCAAAACCTCGCAGCGGAGATACGTCGCTGATTTGCTCACTTGCCGGCACAGTTCTCATGGGAAAAGCGTACAGACCGGAAAGCAGGCCAATTCCCATGCAGACCACAACTTTTCAACCCGTTTCAGCCGCATGCGTGATAACAAACTCTTGCAATCCCGCTGTTGCGGCGACACCGGAGAATTCACAATCTCGAAAAGGCGACTTTCATGAAATCCTTTTTATCAACTTTCAGTGCG
>Ga0182738_1008349_pt1 | contig 10296 bp, 7 predicted proteins | sample eDN5th30CBELigMG_FD_128876 | JGI IMG/M metagenome (GOLD analysis project Ga0182738, IMG submission 128876) | Enriched Miracle-Growth compost microbial communities from Emeryville, California, USA - eDNA 5th pass 30_C BE-Lig MG (version 2)... ... | reverse complement strand
ATTGTCACGACCAGGCGAAGACCGCAGGCTAGCCTGCGCCCCTTACAGGTTGCCGGCCGGCGTATCGGCCCGAAGCTGATCGATCATGTCCAGTGTGGCGGCTTCGACGGCTTCTTGCCAGCGAGCGGCGCCGAACTGCGAGTACTGCGGCCGCGAGTGCGCAAAAATGATGTCGCGCGAACTGTTGATGATGGCTCCCAGGCCCTGGGCATCGAACGCCCCCGCCACGTCGGTAGCCTTGCCACCCTGGCTGCCAAAGCCGGGCACCAAAAACCAGGTGTGCGGCATGGCTTCGCGGAGTTCGGCAAGCTGCTCGGGATAGGTGGCGCCGACCACTGCCCCAACGTCGCCGTAGCCGCATTCGCCGGCGGTGCTTTGGGCCAGCCCCTCGACATGTTCGGCCACCGCGCGATACAGCGGCCGATCGCCCACCATCAGGTCCTGGAACAATCCGCCGCCGGGGTTCGAGGTCTTCACCAGCACAAAGATGCCGGCGCTGCGAGTGGTGGCCGCTTGCACGAACGGTTCCAGCGAATCGTCGCCCAGGTAGGGGCTCACCGTCAGGGCGTCGGCCCCCCAGGCACTCCCGTCGCGGCCCAAGTAAGCCGTTGCGTATGCGGCGGCCGTCGAGCCGATGTCGTTGCGCTTGCCGTCGAGAATGACCAGCAAGCCCGACTCCCGCGCGTACTGCATCACGTGATACAGGGCAGCCATGCCCTGCGGGCCACAGTGTTCGAAGAACGCGGCCTGCGGTTTGACGGCGGCAACCAGCGGCGCCACCACGTCAATCACGCCGCAACAAAACTGCAAGTAAGCGCTGGAAACCGCCTCGGCGTTGCCTTTGACGGCAAGCCGGGCGAGGTTTTCGGGCATTTGTTCCAGCCGCGGGTCCAACCCCACCAAAGCCGGCGTACGCCGCTCGCGCACTTGCGAAGCCAGTAGATCGACGAAGGCCGTCAACGGGCCACTCCTTTCGTATGTCGGGCGTGTGCGAGGGGGGGAGGTACTGCGCGGCGCTTGCGGCGGCCGGCTCTAGCCAGCGACCGCCAGTGGATGCGACGAACCAGGACACATTTGGCGGTCATCTGTCAGCGGCCCGCGCGCTCGCCGCGGCGTCACGCTCCGGGGCGAGCCATGCAGCGGCGACTCCTCTGGAAGCTGCGCCGGCTGTCATCGTACGGAATACACGTAAGGTTGGAAAGCGAGGGAACCCTCGACGATTTTTCCGCGCTTTCCCAGTGCCGCGCCTGTGGCTCTAGCCTGCTACAGCGAGCGCAGTACTGCGGGCCATGTTCATGGTGGTTTCGGGTTCTTGGCGGTGCGAACTCGAATTTGCCTGACGCGATTCACGGTACGAAAGCGGAGCCAGCATACGCACTTCGGTCCAGTAGTCTGCTAGCTCGCCCCCCAGCGGATTGCTGGCGTGTCACCTGCCAAGTGACTGCCCTGTGATGCGGCGCACGGGTTGCTTATCGGTGAGTCCAGTGGGAGAGCGTGGTAAGCGGAATCCTTGGCGCTTTCCATTTAATTGTGCCGTTTGATAGGACCGAAGAAACGAGAAGAGCTTGCGCCGCGGACTCAGGTGGCAGCTTGCCGAAGCTGTCGCTGACGCCTAACATACGAGATTGATGACGCTAAGTTGTCGCGGTTCCGTCGCCTGGGCAAGCTGGGTGGGCTTGGGAGGCGAGCGGTCCTGCCGATGGTTTCCTCACCTGCGGCGCCCTGACCTTGTGGTTGATCCATCATGCCTGTTCCAGGGGGGGCTCCAGTTGCCATGACTACCACGCACCCGGCCTATTACTTCCGCGCAGGTTCGCAGCGCGCCCGCTGTTGTTAGCCGCTGTTTGCCGGTATGTGAACGTGGTTTCGCGGCCGCCGTCTGTTTAAGAAGCGGTCGCCAGTTTCTCCGGGTTTCGGCACGTTCGCCGCGCCCCCAAGTACGGAGCCGCCTGACATGGCATCCGACGTTCGCCTCAAAGAGCAGCTTCCCCAGCTCACCGACCGCCTGGTGAAAACCTATCACGAGGTGGGTACCATCAATCACCTGGGCCACTGCCCGCTGCCCAGCAAAGAAGCGATTATCGCGATCATCCACGACCTCAAAGAGGTGCTTTACCCGGGCTACCAACGCCGCGAAGGTTTGCACCTGGGCAACGTGACTTACTACGTGGGCGATTTGATCGACCGCCTGCACGATCGACTCACGGCCCAGATTGCCCGGGCCCTCCGCCACGAAGCCGGGGCCATCGACCCCTTCGGCGTGGAGTGCGAGGATTTTGAAGCCAAGGGCCAGGCCCTGGCGATCCACTTCCTGGAGCAGTTGCCTGAGCTGCGCCGCGTCCTGGCCATGGACGTGCGGGCTGCCTACGACGGCGACCCGGCGGCCAGCGGGCTGCACGAGATCATCTTCAGCTACCCGGGCGTGGAGGCGGTCACCATCTATCGTCTGGCTCATCTGCTGTACGAGATGGATGTGCCGCTGATCCCGCGGATCATGACCGAGTGCGCCCATCGCTGGACCGGCATCGACATCCACCCCGGCGCCACCATCGGTCATCACTTCTTCATTGACCACGGCACCGGCGTGGTGATTGGCCAGACCTGCGAGATCGGCCAGCACGTGAAGATCTACCAAAGCGTGACGCTGGGGGCGCTCAGCTTCCCGACCGACGGCGAAGGCCAACTGATCCGCGGCGAGAAGCGTCACCCCACGATCGAAGACCGCGTGGTAATCTACGCCAACGCCACCATCTTGGGCGGCAACACGGTGATCGGTCACGACTCGGTGATCGGGGCCAACGTGTGGCTCACCCGCAGCGTGCCACCGCACACCACGGTGACGCTGGAGAAGCCGCAACTGCGGATTCGCTCCACCGGCAACGAACTGGCACAAGAGCTGAACTACCAGATCTAGACGCCGCGTGTGTCATACATTGCGCGTATAGTTAGCCCTGCTTGATCAGCGGCAGGTGTTTGAACTTGCCGCCCAGGATGGCGGTGCTGTCCACTTGCAGCCATTGATCCAGCAGCGTGGCGTACACCTGGCGGAAGTCGACGGTGTGTTTCAAATCGCCGTCGTCCAAGTCGGTCAGGCTGGGATACTTGCCTTTCAGGCCCCCCTTCACCTGTGTGCCGGCTACGAACAGGCAGGAAGCGGCCCCGTGGTCCGTACCGCGGCTACCATTCTCCTGCAAACGCCGCCCAAACTCCGAGAATGTGAGTAGCACCACGCGGTCGGCATGCCCGGTGGTTTCAAGCTGCCGGACGAACGTGTAGACCGCATCGGACAGCGCTTGCACCAACTTGGTATGCGTGGTGGGCTGGTCGCCGTGCGTATCGTAGCCGCCTTGCGACACGTAATAGATGCGAGCCCCGAAGTCCGACTCGATCATCCGGGCCACCAGTTGCAGTTCGTAACCTAGCCCGTGCCGCACGTACTCGATCTGGCGACCGCGGACCGTGAACATGGGGTCGGGTCGTTGGAAGTCGGTCGAGGTCAGTTCGCGCAGGCGGTCCACCGTGCCGTAGGTATCCAAGGAGACGCGGCGTGTGAAGTCGGCTGCCGAACCGGCATCGCCGGCGGCTGAAAACTCGGCCAGTTCGCGCATCAACTTCTCGTGGGCCAAAGCTTCTTTATCCGGGGCTGGCGTCTCGACCGTCGCACTGGCACCGTTCAGGTCGGCCGATACGTGAATCGCTTGCTGGCTGAACCCAAATCCAAATGGCTTGTCGGGGTGCAACGCCGCCGCCGTCCCGCCCCGCAGGGCCAGCGGTAACTGCTGCTGCCCGATATGAAATGCGGGAATCTTGCCGGGCTGCGTTTTCAGGTCGGCGGTAGCCCGGGCGAGCCAGCCATCCTTACGACGGCCCTGCGGGTCGGCCGCGTGCCAGATGTCCATGCTTTCGAAGTGCGAGCGATTGGGGTTTGGATAGCCCACCCCTTGCACCACGGCTAATTGTTCAACGTCGAAGAGCGAATAGATGCCTGACATCGATTGGTGCAAGCCCAGGTAATCGTCGATGGCATGCACCGTGTTCTTGGTGAAGCCGATGGTGGGGCGGGCTTTGTGATAGGCATCGTCGCCATAGGGAATGACGGTGTTGAGGCCGTCATTACCGCCGTTCAGTTCCACCACGACCAGGATGCGTTCCTGGCCTGGCTCGGCGGCGAGAGCGCTCTTGGCCAGAAAGCCCGGCACACTGAGGTGGCCGGCCGCTCCCAAAGCCAGCAGGGAGGAACCTTGCAGCGTCCGCTGGAGGAATTCGCGTCGCGAGAACATATTCAGCCCTCCCTTATTCCATGGAATGGGGATTTGTGTTGATTGCGCCGGTGCCATGCAGCGCGCGGCCGCTTATGCCAACTGGTACTCCGGCATGGTCAGCAGCAGATGGACCAATTCGTTGATCGGCTTGGTTTTGTTTTCCGCCAGTCTCAACAGTCGCTCGCGAACTTGCGGGGCCACGTCGCCTTGGAGGAAGATGTCGCAGGCCAAGGCAACTTGCTGCGGCGCGGTCTTGGCTTCCTCTGGCGCATTGGCCCGCAACATCGCTTCGGCATCAATTCGTGTGTACGTGCCGTGGGCGACGGTCCAGGCCAGGTTGTGTCGGGCGATGATGGTGGCCGTGTTCAACCAGGCGGGGCCGCCGTCCCAACCTTTCACGTTGGGCGGGGCGAACAGCGATTGCCCTTGCCCCTCCATTACCTTGGCCAGGTCGGCAACCTCGAGGCGGCTATCGAACATCCGCAGCAGTCCCAGCACGTACTCGACGGGGCTTTTGATCCGGGCCAGGTACGCGGCCGGCGAAAAGAACAGTTGCGAGCGCAGCAGGGTCGATAATGCCTGGTGAATGTCGAAGTTCGATTCGCGCAGTTGCCCAGCGAGCGGTTCCAGCAGTGCCGGCGGCGGGGCCTGGTCGGCCACGAACTCGCGGAACAGTTTGCCGGCGATAAACATGGCTGCCGCTGGCTGGTCCAAAACGAGCCGCGCTACGTCGTCGCCCCCGAAGTTACCGCTCTGGCCGAAGATCGTCTTGGGGCTATCGTCATGCAGTGCCGGGTCGAAGTGAAACTGATCGCCCCGCAACGTGAAACCCGTTAATGCCCTGGCTGCCTCGCGAATGTCGTGCTCGGTGTAGTTGCCAACGCCCAGGCTGAACAGTTCCATCACTTCGCGGGCGTAGTTCTCGTTGGGGCGGCCTTTGACGTTCTTGTTGGAATCCAGCCAGATGATCATGGCCGGATCGCGGCCCATGGCCGTGAGCAGATCGGGGAAATGGCCCAGGGCGTGCCGGCGGATCAACTGGTTCTGCTGAAACATCAGCGGCAGCTTTTCCACTTTGGCCGCGCTGGTGGCGAAATGGTTGTGCCACAGCAGCGTGGCCCGTTCCTCCAGGGGGCGCGGCGAGTACAACATGCGGTACAGCCACCACCCTTGCAGTTTGGGCAGTTCGCCTTCACGGGCGATGCGTTCTCCGATCTGGTCCAGCAGCAGATCCATCTGCGCGGGCGAACCTGAGTCCTGCGGCTTGCCTAGTAGTTCGTCCAGGCAGCCTTCGGGCCCGAGCTTCACGCGCTCGCGCAAGGCCGGCCACGCAGGCTGCGCGGAGTCCAGTGGCGGAAACCCAAACGCCGCCCGGCGATACAAGTGCGCCGCCTGGCGCAGATCCCACTGGTTCAACTGGGCGGGCTGCCAGGCCTGCTTGGGGTCCATCGTTTGGAACGTTTCCATAGGGCACGCACTCCGAGATCGGGGGCCGCCAGCGTCCCCACAGCGGGACACCGCGCCGGTTGTCTGACCGCCAGCCCAACGGACCGCGCTGGCGATGCTTCCATGCCAGGCGGACTAAAACGAGACCGCGAACGCAAGCAGAAACAGCATCTGCGTATTAAGTCCGGTCATCATGGCCGGGAACGGCACGGTGCTGCGCCACTCGATGCGCACCGTATGACCGTCGTCGAACGTGGCCGCCACGGCAGGTTCCGATAGGTCGGTGATGGCCTGCGCCGGCGGCAACAGCGTTACATCAAACCTCGTTCCAGAATCGTTGAGTTGTCGCTGCACATCGATGATAAGCGGCAGGCTGCTCATCACCTGTTCCATCGCCGGGCGAGGATCAGACAGCGAAACGCCCACCAGTCGCCCGCCCTTGGCGTCGCCGAGCACCTGCTTCAGCACCGGTGGTGGTTCCCAGCGGCGGGCCGGATTGTCGCCGTTGCGGTACACAAAACCCTGCACCGCCTGCGGTAATAGCGATGCCACCAGCCAACCGCGGTGAATCGCAAAGGTAAGTCGGAGGAATTCGACGTTGGCCCCGCTGCCCGAGTCCACCACGGAGATCGACACGCCGCGATACTCGGTGGTACGCAGGACGAAGTCGGTTTCAAAGGCCGCATTGATGGCGGTAACTAGCTTATCGATCATGGACCGCAGCTTGGCTTCATCGCGCACTTCGATGGCCAGCGTTGTGCCGATCATGAACGGTCCCTGGTCGGCGGCGTCGAACACCACCAGCCGTTGGCCGAGCGATTGGATCAAATCGTCACGCAACTTGAAACCCAACGTACGATTGAAATCACCGATCGCCTGGTCGACATCGGGCGTACCAAAGGGCACCGCAATTTGCACGATGCTTTTGGCCGCCGCGACGGCATCGTCGTACAACTGCGACCACTCCATCCGCGTGGCATACACCAGCGTGGGTTGCGGCGGCAGGGCCGGCAACTTGTCCAGCGCGATTGACTCGGACGACGTGAACAACCGCAGCAGCCCGGTCCGCTCGCCCGGCATGGCCACCCAGGCCGTCGCCCGTTGATACTTGCCTTCAAAGCCGTACTGGAAGGCGAAGCTCTCCAGCGGATGCAGGCCCAACGCCGTAAATACTACCTGGGCGGGCGGGAAGGCCTCGTTGATGACAGCCATGACGCCTTTGACGTTGACGAAGCCACGGGCACAACTGACGTACGGCACCGGCGTTTGCACCAGCTTCAGCAACTCCGACTTGGCCAGGCTCAGGCGATCGCCCTTGATCACCGCCAAGGCGTGCTCCGGCGGTTCACTGCCAATGGTGGCCACCATGTGACCGCCTTCGCTCCAGAGGGCAAAGCGGGCGTCGCCCATCTGGAACTGCAATACTTGCCGCCCCTGGTGTTGGGCAATTTCCACCGGCACGCCATTAATCAGGGCCAACAACCGGAACGAGTTGGCGATGGTGGCGCGATCGGCGTCGTCCTGCACATTGGGAATGACCAGGGTCAATTGCAACCGAGGTTTGATCGGGTTGATCACTTCCAGCGTGGCCGCCGCGCCGTGGTCCTTAAGCCGAATCAGCAGGCGTGGCAACGCGTCGGCCGCTTGTTGCAGTTCCAGCAGCGTTTCGGGCTGCGCACCACGCAGCAGTTGCTCACTCAGAAAGGCCGGCCCCAGCGCATCGACCAACTGACCAAAGGCAAAGTCGGTCAGCGGCTTTAGATCACTGGCCAGTAGTTGGCCGAAGGCGGTTTCGTTAAACGCCTCGCTGCAGGCATCCAGCCCGTCAAACCGCAGATACAGGGCCGCATCGGCCGGCAGCAGTGCCTCGACCGGCAAGGCTTTTTCATCGGCCAAGGCCGCGGCAGGTTGCCAGAGAATCAGGCAGCCAAGCACGGCCCACGCCACCGCCAACCGGCCAGCAGCGAGCGCCAACGGACCATGTCCACACCGCATGGAACCCACCCTTCGCGAAAAGCATGTGCCCGGTCAGCAGCGCAGCGGCCAGCGGCAGATGCGCAGCGAGATGCAACGCCATCGGCGCGAAGCGGCAAATCGTATAGCGGGCCAGGGTGGCTCGAACGAGCCTTACAAGACAGATCACCCGCCTGCGGTTTACGCCCCGCTACTCTCAACCAAGAAGTGCTTCGTTCATCTAACCGCAATCTTGGGGGGCACGCAAGTATTTGGCGGCTTTTTAGCCCGCCGCTTTCCCTGTCACTGCTAGCGTTTGGCAAGGCCTTCCAGCCACTGCGGATAAGAGAGCGAGTGTGACTCATCCAGCGGCAGTTGTTCGCTCAGCGCGGGCAACACCAGGTTAGCCGTTTGTTCCAAACTGACGTTTAACGTGGCGGCTTCGCCCGCCGCTTCCAGGCCAATAGTCAGCCAGGGCGTACCGGCCACCTGCACCTCGGTCCATTCCACCTGGCAACCACCCGGTTGGTCGACATCGACCGAGACCATGTTGCCGCCGCGGTTCTCAAACTTGATCAGCCAGCGCTGCTTTTCCACGGCGATCCAGCCTGCCTGTTGCAGCGCCTCAGCGGTTGGCGGCGATTGCACGTCGTTGCGATAGATCCACTTATCCCACGATTGAACGGCGCCGCGGCAACTACCATTAGCAAACTCGCCAACACCATGCTCCGCCAACAGCAGTTTCACTTCCAGATTGCCCTCGCGAAGCTTCACGCCCGAGGCCGCATTGCCGGGAGCGTACCAATCGACGCGGGCCGGCGCTGGAGCGACACGCTCAAAGGTGTCCGGCCGCGCAAAACCCTTCTGCGGAATGAACCAGCGGACTTCTAAAGTGGGCATGGCGGTTTCGTTCCTAGCGGGTTGCGCGGCGTGCCCCCCCAATCAGGTCCACATGGCGGTATAGGCCATCCACGCGTAGTGAAGCGGGCTATCTTGTGCCAGGTCGTCCAGCGCGATCGAGGACGTTTGAGTATGGAGCATCTCGACCACTTGCCGCGGCGAGATGGCTTCTACGGTACACCATGTGAGCAGGCTGACCCGCAGCTTGCTATGTCTGATGCTGGCCGAACGCAACCACCGCGACAGCGATTCTTGTTGCTCGGCCGTCGGCGACTGTTCCTCCCAGTCGCCCTGGCCCAACAGCCATTCGATCATGTCGCCCAGGCGAATCACAGCCACCGGGCTGATGTTGTGAATGAAGTCCAGTAGCCAGAGCGCCTCAGGCGGCGATGCCACCAGCGGCATCAGCACGCTTTGTAGCCGATATCGCAACCGGTGGTAAGGCAGCAGCCACGAATCACGCAGCAGGGCGATCAGGTCGGGCGGTACGACGTGCGCTTGCTGCAAGCGAGCGCACGAACTGACCATCTCGTCCAGCAGGTCGAGTCGGTCCAGTTCGTCGTGCAGTTCGATGTCCTGGCTGAAATGCTGCTCCAGTTCCAACCGGCACCGCTGGCCTAAGGCAATCGCTGCCGGATCGCTGCTCCAGGCCAACACTTCGCACGCGGCCAGCAGCACGCGGGCCCAAGCCTGGTAGGCGTCCTCGTATTGGCCGTGCAACCGGTCGAGGTCTTCGCCCACGTAGTGCCAGCGGTTCTGCAAGGCGGCGGCCGTCCAGCGGGCACGTACCAGGTTCAGGCGACTCCAGGGGGTACCGCGGTGTGTTAGCAGCCGCGTGCAGCGTTCCGTGAACGCCTCGGCCGGGTCGAGTTCCAGATATTCGCAGTACAACTCGCACAGCCAGCCGCTGAGGCCGCGAGCCATCATTCCTTGAACGAGCCAGTGGCAGGCCGAGCGGCCCGGCTCAAGTTGTGGCCACAGCCGCAATAACCAGTAGAGGCGGGCGTAGTCTTCATCGTCGCACACCGGCGAGTCGATGAGAGCCCGCAGTGCCTCGTAGGCCGCGGCGATTTCGCCATTGCGGGCTTTCTGGCAGGCTTCGCGCAGTTGGGCAACTTCGACCGGTTGCTGCCGCGGGTGCGTGCCTCCGGCATCCGCGGTTGTTTCGTGGCCGTTATTTGCTTTGCTGTTGAGCGCGGCAAGTAACTCGCCGGGATCGAAGTTATTGGGATCAAATGACACAACCGGCGAGCCGGAGGTATCGCCATCCTCGACACTTGCCGGCCGGTTCCATTGCAGCCAGCGCTTGGCCTGTTCGTAGGCATCGCGAATGCGGCGAAAATGGTTCGGAGCCTGTTCCGGCTTGAATTGCCGAATGAGCCGCGTGTACGCCTTCTTGATCGCGCGCTCGTCCGCCCCAGGCTTCAACCCCAGCAACTGATAAGGGTCGTCCGGCCACTGTGAAAGATCGTCGGGCAGCGTGTGCTCGCTCATGACTTGCCCCGTTGTGGCTTACGCATTCGGCTGGCTAGGGTTGCGGGGGTAAGTCAATGGTTTCTGGCACCATCGGCGAATCGTCCGGAGGTGGCGCTGGCACTGGCTCCTCATCTCTGCGTTTTTCGGCCCCGTACTCCCGCAGCTTCTGTCTTAGTTGCTCCGGAAACTTGCGATAGCTGTCGGATTCGTCCTGCATCTCAAGTTCGGGTACCCGGTAAGTAGGCAGCCGCGGCGGGTT
>Ga0182738_1008345_pt1 | contig 10297 bp, 9 predicted proteins | sample eDN5th30CBELigMG_FD_128876 | JGI IMG/M metagenome (GOLD analysis project Ga0182738, IMG submission 128876) | Enriched Miracle-Growth compost microbial communities from Emeryville, California, USA - eDNA 5th pass 30_C BE-Lig MG (version 2)... ... | reverse complement strand
TTGATCCAGAGCTACTGAACACATTTTCCCTTTGATACTTGGATATTTTTTGAATGTCGCTTGATTTAAATTCTCATATTTCGTGTCCACTTCAGGCTCCTCATCAGAAATATCGAGCGTTTCATCACAGAAGCATTCTGATTCAAAACATGTGTGGAGCTTGAGAGCATGTGTAAAGTTCTCATGATGAACTCTTGGTAATATAGAAGAGATATTTCTAAGAGAAATTCAGTTTTTTTCCAAGAAGAAAATTTTTTACATTGGACTGTTCATTATAATGGTCTCTTCATTCGCATTGTTTTGGCGTAAAGTTTCGAAATAAGGATGATTAAGGGCGTCTTCTGCAGACATCCTCTGATTAGGGTCATCTTGAAGAAGTGACAAAAGTAGATCCAAGCCTAGAGAAAATAAGAGACAAGAAAATTTTGTAATGAAACCTTCAGAATCAAGACGATCTTCTCTTTTCAAAGTGGCTCTCTCAATGCCTTGCTTGATATCAGTTATTGTGACTTTATTGAAACTCAGAGATCCTGAAAAAAGTTCTTGAAACAACGGATATCCAAATAGCCTAATTGTCAGTTTAGTCTCATCAAGAGCAAAGAATTTTCTTACATTTCAAAGAAAATACAGCCTGCACTAAAGACATCACATTTCTCATTGTAAGCAATGTCATTTTTCATACAGTTGAAAACTTCGGGAGCTGTATAGCCAGGTGTGCCACAGATTTTCAAGCTCTTGACAGGGGCAGAAGTGCAAGTTACCAAGCCAAAGTTAATGATTTTTATCTTGGCTTTCTCTTCCATTAAAATATTTGAAGGTTTGAGATTTCTATGGATAATCCCATGGGAAGCTAAAGTGAACAAGGCGTGAAGGATGTTGAACATTAGTTTTTGGATTGAGGATTTTGATAGAAAAAGTTTTGAAGCCTCTAAATCTTGAAGGATGCTGTGCAAAGTCTCCTGATGAACCAACTCCGTCACCAAGCAAATATTTTGCTCAGTTTCGTGAACTTCTAGCAAATTGAACACCCCTTGGCCCTGAAGAGCTCTGAGAGCCTCAATTTTGTTCATTAAAGCACGCTAGAAAAATGATTTAGAGATGTTAGAGAAAAAAATTTCTTACTTTTTGTTGGCTATTTTGAGGATCCATGAGAACTTTTTTGTCAAAGATCTTTGCAGTAAATTTCATCTTATTTCTATTGGATTCGACAACGCAGGTCTAAAAAGTATATATCAAGACAAATTAATATGGGATTACCTTGAATTTAGGCTTCATTTCAGTAAGTTTAATGATTGAATATTTCTCATTAAAATCAGTACAAATACAAATCTTCACAATTTCTCCAAGAAAAGCATTGAAAACATTTCTTTCAGTGAACAATAATTCAAAGAAAACTTGATCTTTCTTGAACACAACCTTGTACTCACTTGTATAGAAGCTAACATTTGTCAAATTCCGAAGAAACATCACACCTCCTGACGATCCCTCCTAAACATTTCAGCCATGTTGAGACTCGAAATTTTTTACATTGATAAGGCCCAAGAAGCCTCTATATAGGCAAAAAGTGCCTTGGATTACTTGACTGGAGCAAAAGTTTCGATATGTAGCGCGGTAGGTTTGTTGAAAGGCTTGTTCAAGCCCTGGCCCTTTGAGAGACGTCTTTTTCTCGTTTTGAATTTCAAAATCTGAGCATGTGTTGTCAAAGAGAGAGCCCTGAAACTCCCAAGGTTGCCAACAGCGAGATTTTCTGTGCATTTTTTTGTTCGTGGGAAAGATGTTGTAGTAAAGTCAGTAGGAGATTGAATTAATTATAAACTGGCTCACTTTTGTGAAATGTAGAGCCAGCATTTTCTCAATCAGAATTAAAATTTAAGTGAAAAAAAGAGTTTCTTCGCTCGAATTTTCGGTTAAAATTTTTACGACCAGAAGTTTTCGGCTTGATTCTTATGTGCCTGAAATAGTAGTGATTCGATTAAAACCCGAGAATAAAATTGCTTATAAAGACAGCTCCGGCTTCTTGATAAACTTCTTAGTAAATAGCCTTTAATTCTCTTCTATTGCCATTTTTTGGGTTTGAGTGGAAGCTCACATGCTTCACAAGAAGAATCTGTTGAATCAAAAGTTGTGTCAAATTTTGTTTTGAGTTTTTGCGGGTTTTTTATTTCTTGATTATCAATAGGTTTAATTTAAAATGAAATTTTTTTAAATGATGAAGCAATTAAAAACTAATCACTCAATAACCCATTGTTTTCAATCAGAACCTTTTCACCGATGCATTCACTTAAAAACCGAACAAAAGTTAGAGACGAATCAAGAAATTCTATGAAAGATATGAATCTTATTTAAATCCCAAAACAGACAAAGCCCCATAACTTGTGAGAACAGCCGTAAATCTCAAAATAAAACTGATAATTTTTAATTTATTTGACTCTGTCAAGCAAAGATTAATAATCCACATTATACTTTGAAAACTTCTGAACCTGGAAGATCAACCAACCTTCAATCGTTTGATCTCAACCAAGCCAATCCAGACACCTTTCCAATCGCTTTTTCGGCACCAGTTTAAGTTGTTTCAATCTAAAAACTCCTTAATATGAAAAAGAAACATTGATTAAAAATTTATTTCTTGCCTGAAATTCAGCTTTTTAATCCTTAAAGCTGAAATTTAAAAAGTTTTATTGGCGTAACACCACTTTATTTTTGCTGAATCTCCCCACTCAAAAGATGGGTATAAACTCGCCTTGCATCATACTCAAGTTTTCAGAATTCAAAAATCTCACACAAAAGCCTTGATACTGTCAGAACAACGTACTCTATGTGGAAATGCACCACCTCAAGAATCCTTTCCTCACCTTTTTTTTTTGTTAATCTTCTTAGTCCATCAAGGTCCTGGTTTCCGAGAACAGGAGGAGCTTCCCTTCCTCTTGAATGTACACCCTGAATTTTACACTGGAAAATCACCTCCCTTAATTGTTACATTTTCGAGTGAGAATTTCTTAAGAGTTTGAGTTTGCATGATTTATTTTTGCTCTTCTTGGTCTCGAGGGATGGAGTTTGAATTAGGAGTAACATCATTTGTCACTGCCGGGAAGTTGTTTTCATTCTCTTTTTAAGGTATACTTTTTTTGGAGGGGTTTAGGCATTTTGACAAAACACTCTGCTCCAGCGAATCTGGAAGATGTCACTTGAAAACTTCAGTGTATTTGTAAAGAGTTCTCCAACCTCAAACTAAATTTTGGTTTAAAGAGACAGACTTTGGGAGAAAGTTTTAGTTGGTTAAAAAAATAAGCTTCATTCATAATAAATGAATAGCTTTTTCATAAAATCATTTATTTAAACAAGATTTTGTCGAAAACTTTATATTAAGACAGACCAAGGTAAATAAGCAGAAATCTTAACCCGATTTCAAGACAATATTTTTGAAACAGAAGTAAATCGACTAAAATTCTTGGGTTTGACCCAAAGCTGAAGACAGTTTCCCATTTATACTTGGGTTTTTTCTAAATGCCACTTGATTTAAAGTTTCATATTTTGTGTTCAATTCTGGCTCTTCATCAGATATATTGAGGGTTTCCTCATCGCAGACGTATTGGAAATCAAAACATGAGTGGAGCTTGAAAATGTTTGTCAAGTTCTCATGATGAACTCTTGGTAATATAGGAGAGATGTCTCTAAGAGAAATTCAGTTTTTCTCAAGAAGAAAATTTTTACATTGGACTGTTCATTATAATGGTCTCTTCATTCGCATTGTTTTGGCGTAAAGTTTCGAAATAAGGATGATTAAGAGCATCTTCTGCAGATGTTCTTTTCTCAGGATTATCTTGTAGAAGTGATAAGAGCAGATCCAAGCCTAGAGGAAATAAGAGGCAAGAAATTTTTTTAATAAGACCTTCAGGATCAATGCGATCTCCCCTTTTCAAAATGGCTTTCTCTACACTTTGCTTGATATCAGTTACTGTAACTTTATCAAAACTCAACGATCCTGAAAAAAGTTCTCCAGACAAAGAATATCCGAATAGCCTAAGAGAATTTAGTTTCACTTTGAAATCAAAGGACCCTTGTACATTTCAAAGAAAATACAGCCTGCACTGAATATATCGCATTTCTCATTGTAAACTCTATCATTTTTCATCGAGTTGAAAACTTCTGGAGCAGTATAGCCAGGAGTTCCACAGATTTTGAAGCTAGAGACTGGAGCAGAGGTGCAAGTTACCAAGCTAAAGTTGATAATTTTTATCTTGGCTTCATCTTCAATTAAAATATTTGAGGGCTTGAGATTTCTATGGATAATCCCATAGGAAGCTAAAATGGACAAGGCGTGAAGAATATTGAACATAATCCTTTGAACCGTTGGGATTGATAGCATAAATGAACTTTCCATATCTTGAAGGAGATTATGTAAAGTATCTTGATGAATCAACTCCATCACTAAGCAAATATTTTGCTCAGTTTCGTGAACCTCCAGCAAGTCGAAAATCCCTTGACCCTGAAGAGCTCTTAGAGCCTCAATTTTGTTCATTAAAGCACGCTAGAAAAATGATTTAGAGATGTTAGAGAAAAAATTTCTTACTTTTTGTTGGCTATTTTGAGTATCCATGAGCACCTTCTTGTCAAATATTTTCGCAGTAAATCTCATCTTATTTCTATTGGATTCAATAATACAGGTCTAAAAAGTATTTATCGATACAAATTAATCTTAATTTTACCTTGAATTTAGGCTTCATTTCAGTAAATTTAATAATCCTGTATTTCTCATTAAAATCTGTGCAAATGCAAACCTTCCCAAGCTCCTCGACAAATAAAGTGAAAGCTGCTGTTTTATTGAACTCCACTTCAAAGAAAACTTGATCTTTCTTGAACACAACCCTGTTCCCCCTTGTTTCGAACCTCACATTAGAAAGATTCTGGAGAAATATCAAACCCCTGGTCAGAGCCCCCTAAAGATTTCAGATCAGACAACACTTCGAATTTTTTACAGAAATAAGCCCCAAGAAGCCTCTATAGATACAAAAAGTGCCTTGAATTTCTTGATTAGGTCTCAAGTTTTTGTAGCTTGCCTGAAAGGTCTGTCGAAAGGCTTGTTCGAGTCCTGACTCTCTTCTTGATTTTTCTTTTAAATCTCGGATTTCGAAATCAGAGCAAGTGTTGTCAAAAACAGATCCTTGAGGCTCGAGAAATTGCTGAGAGCCAGATTTCTTAAGCATGAGCTGAGAGAGAATCATAGTTTTGAAAGTCAGTAGTATATTAAATTATAAACTGGTTCGATTATGTGAAATATAATGAGAGCCATAATTTGTAGATAAAAATTAAAATTTAAGTGTGAAAAAGGAAATTATTAACTATCAAATTTTCAATAAAAATTTTTAAGCTTTGATATTTTGGTTTGGTTCTTATAGTGTGAAACCACATTGATCTCATTCAAACTCTGATAAAAGATTAATTCTTTCGAAATAACTGGGTTCTTGATGGTTTCTTGATGAATATTTTTTTCATGCCCGTCCATTGCCAGTTTTGTGAGGTTTGAGTGGAAGCCAACAGGTTTGAGAAAGAAGATAATGAAAAGTCGCCAAATTTTTTATTCGAGTTTTTGTGGTTTCAAATTCAATTTTTTATCGAAAAAACTCGAGAGGTTTAAAGCAATAATTCTGATTTTAATTATATGTCGGTGAAAAACTAAGGCCCTGTTTTTTCAGTCGTTCCTTCTTTCAAATTTTTGAACCAATTCATCTCCTCAAAATTAAACGAAATAGAGAGATTCGTCAAGAAGCCTTTTCAAAGACACAGACAGAACCCAAAATGTCCTTCCGGACCAAATTCGGCAAAGCAATTTCAGAGCCCTGATAACTTTCAAGAACATCAATAAACTTCCGTTAAAACTGATAATTTTAATTACTTTTGCTTCATTAGAGGAAAGATTAATCACTCACTCGATCGTCCTAAAAACTGCTTAATTTAGAAGATCAATTTCGCTTCGGTCAATTTCTCTTTACCAAGGTGAGTCAAGCACTTTTTTCAACCAACTTTTCGATGTTAGCTTGAATTCTTCTCTTCCATAGGAACTAGAAACAATCAAATTTGAATCTGAAGATTCGGCCAACGATTTATTTCCTGCCGAAAATGGAGGTTTTTACTTCTTAAAGATTGATTTTTTAACAAGCTTTTTTCGGTACAATACCGGTTTAATATCTCCACTCAAAAACCACTGCAAAAATTCTATATAAAATGGCTCTTTATGGCTTCAGAATTCAAAAATATCACAAACAAGCCTCGGTACCTTCATAATAGCTCAATTCTTATGAATAATAGTGAATATTTTACGCCTGCAAAGGTTTTCATAGCCTTTGAAAATAACTGTGCGCTGAAATAGAGATCAGGAACTTTACTTGGAAAATTTGACTCTTCTAGATAGTATTTTCTGGAATTAAACCTAATGAGATCGTGGTTCAAAGAATAAATATGAGTTTAAGCTCAGAAAAAGGAGGGGAGTGTGATTTTATTTTTGAGCAGAATTAGGAAAAGCTGACCACATAATGAGGCCTTTTTCAGAAAGGGTGACCGAGAAGTTTTTTGGCCTTCTCCCAGAAGCTTTTTCTTGAGAAAGTGAGTTGTCACGCTTTTCATTTTATCGAATGAGAGGTTTGGTTTTTCGCAAAAAAGTCAAAATAAGTTTGACTTTCTCTTAATGTTCAGAGTCAATCAAAATTTTTGTGGAGAAATTTCATGGTAAAGTTTTTCAGAATTCTGCGAATTTAGTCCACTTTGAAGACAGATCGAAATCAGAAACTCTTCTAGAAAACTTTCATGGATCTGAATATTTTTGAATCGAAAAAAAAAATTTCAGAAAGATTTTTTCAAAGATCTTTTCTCAAAGAAAAATTTCAAGAATTTTCTCAACATAACACCAAGTAAAAATCCACCATAGGTTGAAAAAATAATACATTTTTCCAACTTTTTTTCGCAATTTGCTCGAGTTTTTTCGAAAGGGCTCACTAGAGCTGGGATTGAATACTGATTATTCGAAAATATATTCATTCGAATTGCAAAAAGATATTCGAATATTCGGATTGCAAAAGGGCCTAAGTGTTCTTAATATTTTAATATTTGTAGTGATTTAGAGCCTTTGGTTCTAATCTAGATCTGTCAAAGAATGAAAAATTTCTCACAAAAAAATTCTTTTGGCTGTTTCTCAATTATATTTTTTCTTCCTCTTCTTAAATTCCAATTGAATATTCGAATACTTGCAATATTTTCAAGATTCGAATATCAACTTCAGTATTCAACAACATTCGAATAACAGCTCTAATATTCGCTCCCCGCCACTAGGGCTCACTCAATACTCACCACGACAAAGAAAACTTCAGAGAAAATAGATATCTTTTGAAATCATAATACAAGTTTATCAAAGGGAAAGAAGATATAAATATTTAGTTACAAGTAAAGCTCAAATTGATTTATAAACAAAAATATAATAAACTGCACTTTAGGTTGTACAAAAAAATAAGAGAGAAAGAACATAATGGACAAGTAATTTTATTAAATATTTAATGAAAAGCCGGAAGCATTTTACTGCTTCTAATTGTTTGTTTTTTGTATGTCTCAAAATCATCGTATTCAATATTTACTTCTGATTCTTCACATATTTCTTCTTCCTTGTTCGTAGAACACTGGGTCTCCAATTCAGAATTAGCTTTCTGAAAGTGGAAAACTTTTTCAGGGCCATGAGGCAATGTCTTGGCTTTGTCTCTATTGAAAAATTCAATAAGAAATAATAAAATAATTTTTACAGAGGGGAAGGAAAGATATCAGTCTCAGCGTCTCCATTTTTGAAACTTAAGGTTTTGAAATAAGGATGCTTGAGGGCTTCTTCTGCAGTTATTCTGTTCTCAGGTTCATTTTCAAGAAGATTGAAAAGAAGAGATAAATCTAAAGTAGAAATTAAGACAAATTATAATAATAATAATTTTTAACCTTCAGAATCGGCGCGATCTGGGGTTTTAGAAACGGCATTATAAACACTTTTTTTTATATCAGCCATCCTAACTTTATCAAAGGTCAAAGATCCTGAAAAAAGCTCTTCAGCTAAGGGATATCCAAACAACCTAATGATTGGAATTTATTCTATTGAAATAAAATAACAATCTTACATTTCAAAGAAAATACAGCCTGCACTAAAGAGATCGCATCTTTCATCATAAGGCCCAAGAAAGACTTCTGGAGCTGTATAGCCAGGTGTCCCACAGATTTTGAAGCTAGAGACTGGAGCAGAGGTGCAAGTCACCAAACCAAAATTAATTATTTTTATCTTGGCTTCATCTTCAATTAAAATGTTCGATGGCTTGATATTTCGATGGATAATTCCAAAGTAGGCCATAGTGGACAGAGCTTTAAGGATGCAGAACATAATTCTTTGAACAGTTGATTTGGAGAAAAGGTATGAGTTTAAATTGTTGAGGATGTTGAACAAGTTGTCTTGATGAACAAATTCAGTCACCAAATAAATATTATTCTCGCTTTCATGAACTTCATGGAGCTCAAAGACCCCCCGGCCTTTGAGAGTCCTTAAGGCTTCAATTTCATTAATCAAAGCTCGCTAGATAAAAAGATTAGTTCCAGTTTAAAATTATTCATTACTTTTTTTGACGGATCAATCAAGGTTGGCTTATCAAACACTCGGGCTGTGAAGTTGGTTTTATCAGCAATGGATTCCACAATACAGGTCTAGTTCACAGGTTTAGCTGAGTTGAATTAATAATAAATTTTTACCTTAAGTTTTTTCGCTTCTTCTGTTAATTTTAAAACCCTGTATCTCAGATCAAAATCTGTGCAAATACAGACTTTTTTAATTTCCATTACAAACGAATCCCAAACTTCTTTCTTATAAAACGCCAATTGAAACACAGTCTGATCCTTCTTAAGCGTTACCCTGTACTCCCCATGTGTTTCCTTCAAATTTTCTGTGTAAAACCTTGCGTAAACCAAGTTCTGAAGAAACATAAAACCTCCAGAGAAATCCTCCTAAAAACCATTAAACTCGGCCACAGAAATACTCCTTTACACTCTCGTGAGCCAGGAACCCTCTGTCTATGCAGAAAACTCCATGAATTTCTTGGTTTGAGCTCAGGTTTGTATACGTAGCCGTAAAGAGTTTGCGAAAGGCTTGCTCAGGTTGTTCGTCTTCTAGTGATGGGTTGGCTAAATGTTGGAGCTCGAAATCAGAGTTTGTTGTGTCGAAAAGGGACTCTTGAAACTTAAAAGCGTGTGAAGGACGTGGTTTATTGAGCATCTTTATTTGCTTTACTTTGAAATTTGGGGTTTAAAATTTCAATTATTTAATCTGATTAATTATAAAAACAATAGAATTTTTCTTCGCATATTAAAATTAATATATTCCGCGCGCACACTTCTAAATTTAGTGGAACGAAAAAGGCAATCTGAAACGGCTGAATCGAATTATAGGAGGAAAGAAAATTATTTGGGTGGTTTGTGGTTTCTTCTTTCGGGTCGGTTCCTCTATGAAAAGCATGAGTTTCTTTCGATAAGAAGGATAAGCCCTTATTATTTGTCAAACAAATGTCACATTAACTCTAAATTTCTGGTCTCATTTTGATGCAAATTTTATTATTAAAAAGCTATTAATAAAGAGAAATAAAGTTCTGATTTAATTAGGAATTTTTTGCGGTTTAAGGCAAGATTTCGTTATCCATCTAATCCTTTTGACTGAAAATAAATTTTCAAAAGAAATCTAATATGAATAAAGCCAAAATTACGTAAAATTTTTAATTCAAAACTGTGAAAATGAGGGAATTACAACTTCCCAATTTTTCTCTTTTGAAAAGAATTTCTTCGAATGAAAAGAAATGTCTTCTGGAATCGCTTTTTCAGACTTTGTTGAAAAATTCTCGAGAGATGTTTCTTCGAAATCATTCAAACAATTTCAAAGGGCTGCTGAGGATTTCTGCAAGAGTGAATTAATTTTAAAGATAATGAACAGCTTTGTTTTTTTTCAATTACGTCATCGAAAAAAATCTTTTAAGCGCACTTCGTATAAATACACACACAACTGACTTTGGCATGGTTATTTTTTGAATTTATACTCTCAACCTCTCATTCATTGACTTGAACCAAAGAAACACCTAATTCAGAAGCGATTCCCAGTCTTTTACGTTCAAATAGGAGGGAAGAAATACTGACAAAAATCTGATAAAAACCTTTTTGTGAAATCGGGGTTTGGGGTCACGAAGTTTGATTCTCAACTTTCCCAGGGTAAAATCTTGTTGATGAGAGATGAGGACTTCAG
>Ga0182738_1008342_pt1 | contig 10301 bp, 7 predicted proteins | sample eDN5th30CBELigMG_FD_128876 | JGI IMG/M metagenome (GOLD analysis project Ga0182738, IMG submission 128876) | Enriched Miracle-Growth compost microbial communities from Emeryville, California, USA - eDNA 5th pass 30_C BE-Lig MG (version 2)... ... | reverse complement strand
TTCAGATATTTCTCGGTGCTACTCATCGGTGCTCCGCGACAGGTGAGCTTCCACCTCTTCAAGCATCTTGGCCGTCGATGTGGCGATGAGGATCTTTTGCTCGGTGTCCCATTTCGTGACGACGCCGATGAGCCGACTCAATTCGGGGCTCCATTCCCCGACCTTTCTCCCGGAAGCACCGATTCGGAAAACCGGGCTCCCACTCAGGCCATGGGCGCCGGCGGATCGTTCGAAGACCTCCATCCAGTCCGCTTTCCTTGTTTCCGTAGAGTTCTCGCCGAGGATAAAGCTTGGGTCGCACTCGAACCGCATGGCGAACTCGTGGGGCTGTAAGAAGTCGTCGGGCAGGAAATCATATCCGGGAAGATCGCGATCGAACTCCCGCCGCTCGAAATCCGGAACGTCCCGCTCTCGGTAACGGACCATGGCTCCGTAAGAGAGCGCCTCGGAGATCAAGCCACGACCCTCGAAAGCCGTGAATCGACTGAATCGTTGCGGGAATCCTTGAATGAAGAGATAATCGCGCAGGATGGAGTTCGGGTCTCGCTCAATGTCCTCGCTCCTCCAAAACCTATTGCTCGGCGGCAACGGAAACGGGCGGGCCGGGACATAAAATGCGAGGTCGGAATCCTTAAACAGATGGATTTCGCCCTCAACGGCTTCGGGCGCGTTTTCACCCCCTCTGGAGAAGACGATCCCCAAGTATTCGTCGGTCTTTATCGCCTCTGTGATTACGTGCGCCGCTGTTACGATCCCCCTTCGACCACCGATCTCGCAGAAGAAGCCGGTTCCTCGGAAATCACCCGTCTGCTGATCGACCGCGCCGATGACTTGCGTCAGGCAAGGAAATACATGCTCCGACATTCTCTCGACGGCGAGCCGGACAAACGCTTCTCGTTCTTCGTTGGTCATCATCGCCTTCCAATTTAGTTGGGCCGGAGGGGGGAGGATCCTCTATTCAGTCTCCCTCGCGCCTCTGTGAAACATCGCGTCAAGCACGATGGATTCGATCCCGGCAATTCGGGCGGCGAGACCGCCAACGCGATCGGCGAGGTCGGGCGAACCCTTCGGGACATCGAAGCTCTCATCGAAATAGAGAAGGCCGGTCTCCTCTCCCACCACCTCGCCTTCCACGAGGTACGATGTTCCCTGATCCTCGACCGTCACACCCACGACAATCGGGTCGTCCTCGTCCAGGTCGGCAACATAGAACACGCGGTAGCTGAAAAGCGCGAAGGCCGGCGCTTCCGTGCGACCCGGTCTGGAGAGAGCACTGGGAGAGGCGGCGGAGATCTTCCGCCATAGCTCTGCAAGCGCCCTCTGCACATCGCCGTGAATCTGGTCCCAATCAGGCTCTTGATCATTCTCCCGACCGGAAAACATACGCAGACGCGGTAAGCCCACCGTGTCGGGCTCGGGCCAAGCCACCGGCTTCTCGACCTCGCGAGCTATCGTGGGCAAGTTCATCGCGTGGCCGATCGTCCTCTCGATTACATGGGCGCTCATCACGGCCTCCTTCCCTTGCGAACTACGGCCGACTCCAAGATCTTAGTAAATTCATGCTTATAACCTGTATTTCGCGTCCGAGCCCACTCCTCAAGCCCGAGCGCGTCGACTTCGCCTCCGTCGGTCGCCGGGGCAATCGAGATGTGGCCCTCGGAACCACCGCGATTCACGTCATCCCGAAACGCGCGAAGAGGATGCCGTAACTTGTCGAGATCGATAATGCAGTATCTGGGCCCAGTTATGCGTTCCAAGGACTCAAATACGGAGATCCCCGGCGATTGCCCCGGCTTTCCCGTCGTGTCCCGGCCAGGCCGAGGGGTCAGGTTGTCTGTGGTGCCCGATCCACTTCGGTAAACAAGCCACGCCATCGATCGCCGCGTCCCTCTTTTTGATTCTACGCCGCTTGGGAAAAGATCGGCCAGGGACGCGATGGCGAATCAGGCGCCCTTGCGTTCGTACTTCGGCGTTTCGGGCTCGCGGACTTCGGCGAGGAGGCGCTGGATGATGCTTTCGGTGGTTTGGCCTTCGGCCTGGGCCTGGAAATTGGTGCTGAGGCGGTGGCGAAGAACCGGGACGGCGACCTTGCGGACGTCGTCGAGCGAGACGCTGTAGCGGCCGTCCATCGCGGCCATCGCCTTGCCGGCGAGGATCAAGTTTTGACCGGCCCGAGGGCCCGCGCCGTAGTCGACAAGCTCCTTGATGAACGCGGGCGAGAGGGCGTCGTTGGGTCGGGTGGCCCGGACCAAGCGGGCGACGTAATCGACCGTGTATTCCGAGATCGGCACCGAGGTCACCAGGCGCTGAAGGTTCACGATCGCCTTGCCCGAGAGGATCTTCTTCAGCTCGGGCGTCTCCCCCTTGGTGGTCCCGAGCAGGATCTTTTTCTCCTCGTCGAGCGACGGATAGCCGACCCGGATGTCGAACATGAAGCGGTCGAGCTGGGCTTCGGGGAGCGGATACGTCCCCTCCTGCTCGATCGGGTTTTGGGTGGCGATGACGAAGAAAGGGTCGGGGAGCTTCAGCGTCTCTTGGCCGACCGTCACCTCGCGCTCCTGCATCGCCTGAAGAAGCGCCGCCTGGGTCTTGGGCGGGGTCCGGTTGATTTCGTCGGCGAGGATGATGTTCGAGAAGAGCGGGCCGGGGACGAACCGGAATTCGCGGCGGCCCGATTCCGGCTCCTCCAGCACGTTCGTCCCGGTGATGTCCGAGGGCATCAGGTCGGGCGTGAACTGAATCCGCTTGAAGCCCACGTCGAGGATCCGGGCGATCGAGCTGACCATCAGGGTCTTGGCCAGCCCCGGCACGCCGACAAGCAGAACATGCCCCCGTGTGAAGATCGCCGCCATGATGAGTTCGACGACGTCGGACTGGCCGATGATGACCTTGCTCAGTTCGGCGACCATGATGTCGCGCGAGTGCCGAAATTCGTCGAGAAGCTGGGTGATCCGGTCGCTCGCGTTGGATGACATTCCGAAACTCATCCTCTAGAATGATGAAGGAAGCCGAAGGGCTCAGCGCGACCGTCGGAAAACGGCGCGCGTCGTCTCGGCGCGGTCGCTCCCCCAGCGGGGGCGTGGATTGAAATATGGTACGCATTCTAGGTCCCCGTGAACATGCGGTTCAAGCTTGGGCGGGGCTCTCTTCCCGTCCGCGCGCCCGCCTTGCCGGATGGCCCCGACTTGTGTCATGGTGGGGAGAAGAGAACGAGAGAGTTGGGGCGCGGTCAGCGACCCGAGCGCGGGAGGTTCGTCATGTCGAAAGCGCGCGAGGCGGTTCGTCGGGGGGTCGTCGGCGTCTTGGTCGTCGCGATCGGTTGGGCGACGCTGGGATCCATCAACCCGGCCGACGCGGCGGTGACGCACGAGCAGGTTGAGAAGGCGATCAGCGAGGGCGTCCGCTTCCTCAAGAAGGAGCAGAAGGACAACGGCTCGTGGCAAGACCTGGGCGGCGACGCCAAGACGGGAATCACCAGCCTGGTGACCTTGGCCCTTTTGACCGCCGGCGAGCCCGCCGATTCGCCGACGATCCGCAACGCCGTCGCCTACCTGCGAAACTTCAGCCCCGACCAGCTCAACAGCACCTACGCCATCTCGCTGCAAACCATGGTGTTCGCCGCGGCCGAGCCCCAGCGCGACGTGAACCGGATCCTGGCGAACGTCGACTGGCTCGAACGGGCCCAGATTCGCCCCAACGACCCGGTCTCCTGGCCGGGCTCCTGGTCGTACTCCATCTCGCGGACCCAGCGCGGCGACAACTCCAACACCCAGTACGCCCTGCTCGGCCTCCACGCCGCCAACGAGGCCGGCGTGCCGGTCAAGCCCGAGGTCTGGGCCCTGGCCCGCGCCTACTGGGAAAGCGCCCAGCGGGCCGACGGCGGCTGGGGCTACATCCACCGCGACCAGCTCTCCACCGCCAGCATGACCGCCGCGGGGATCTCAAGCCTCGTCATCACCGGGCTGAAGCGGTTTCAAGGGGCCGAATACCTCGACGGCGAAACCATTCACAACTGCGGCAAGGGAAGCGTCAACGTCAACCTCGACCGGGGCATCGCCTGGATGGCCAACCGCTTCCGGGTCGGAGAGAACTTCGGCTCGGGCCAGCAGTGGCGGCTTTACTACCTTTATGGTCTTGAACGCGCCGGGCGGCTGGGGGGCCTTCGGTTCTTTGGCGAGCACGACTGGTATCGCGAGGGCGCCGAGGCGTTCGTCCGCGAGCAAGACCCGCTCGGCGGATTCTGGCGAGGCGTACTCAACGAACAAGACCCGCTGATCGCCACCAGCTTCGCATTGTTGTTCCTGGCCAAGGGACGGTCGCCCGTTCTGGTCAACAAGCTCAGGCACGGCCCCGGGGGAGATTGGAACAACGACGTCGACGACGTTCGGAACATCGTCAACCTGGTCTCGCAAGACTGGAAGCACATGCTGACCTGGCAGGTTGTCGACCCCGGCTCGGCCACCGTCGAAGACATGCTCCAGGCCCCGATCGTCTTCTTCAACGGCCACTCCGCGCCCGAGTTCTCGGACCTGGCCAAGCAAAACCTCCGCGAGTACGTCGAGCAAGGGGGCTTCATCGTCGGCGAGGCCTGCTGCGGCAAGCCCGAGTTCGACGAGGGCTTCCGGAAGCTGATGACCGAGATTTTCCCCGAGGCCGAATACAAGCTCAAACCCCTCTCCGAGGACCATCCGGTCTGGCGGGCGCGGCACCAGCTAACCCCGAGCGCGTATCCCCTTTGGGGGATCGAGCACGGCTGCCGAACCGTGGTCATCTATTCGCCCAAGGATCTCTCCTGCTACTGGAACCAGCTTGAGCGGTCGCTCCACGCCCAGCAGAACATCGCCGTCGGCCTGGCCGCCAAGGTCGGTCAGAACATCATCGACTACGCCACCGGGCGCGAGCTGCCGGCCGACAAGCTGGTCGTCCGAGAGCTGCACAACCTCAAGCTCGACGCCCCCCCCAAGCGGGGATCGCTCCGGATCGCCAAGCTGCTCCACGCCGGCGACTGGAACATCGCGCCCCGGGCCATCCCCAACCTGATGGAGACGCTCAGCAAGCCCCCCCTGGGCTTCGACGTGACGATCCAACAGAAGGAACTAGCGCCGCGCGACCCCAACCTGATTTACTACCCGCTCATCTATTTCCACGGCCGCGCGGCGTCGACCTTCGCCAAGGAGGACCTCGACGCGCTCAGGCGGCACCTGGACCCCGGCGCCGGCACCATCTTCGCCGACGCCGCCTGCGGCAGCGCGGCGTTCGACGCCTCGTTCCGGCGGTTCGTCGCCGAACTCCTCCCCAACAACCCCCTGGTCCCCATCCCCAAGGACGACGAGCTGCTCTCCGAGCAAACGTACTTCGACCTGAAGGACTCGCAATACACCAAGGCCGCGGGCGGCGGGCAGGACTACCCCCAGCTTGAGGGCGTCAAGATCAACGACCGATGGGCGATCATCTACTCCAAGTACGACCTCGGCTGCGCCCTTGAGCGGCACACGGGCCTCGACTGCAAGGGCTACACCTATGAAAGCGCCATCAAGATCGCGGCCAATATCGTGATCTACGCGACCCTGCCGTAAACCGCGGTCAAATTGAGCCCCGGAGTCTTCTTTTGGCGAGGGAGGAGAACGCCCCGGGAGGACAGGCATTCTTGCCTGTCCGTCGCCGGGTCTGGACAGGCAAGAATGCCTGTCCTCCGGGTCGAAAACCCACCAGCCCCGTAGAGGTGCTGCTACGGTGGATTAGCTCAGGCGGCGACCAATCGAAACAGGAGCGGAACCTCCAGGACGGCCGGGTGGTGGATTCCGTGCTCCCAGAGGCCGTCCTCGCCCCAGGCGTCGCCGTGGTCGCCGCAGACCACCACGGTCGACTCTCGGAAGACGTCCAGCAGCGGCGAGAGCGCTCGGTCGACATGCTCCAGGCAGGCCCGCTGACGCCTCCGGCACTCGTCCGCGTCGTTGTCGTCGGCGAAGGGACGGCAGGGGTTGTCCCGAGGATCCCAGGGCGCCCCTTGATGGTAATACGGGACGTGGGTTTCCCCGACGTTGAGGAACGCGAAGACCGGGCTTCCCGACGCGCTCTCGATTTGCCCGAGAAGCCAATCCACCTGCCTCTCGACGGACCAGGTGTCGCCGGGAAAGAAGAACCGCTCGAAGTCCCGCGTGAGGACCGCGCCGGCTTCGGTCTCGGGATTGAACCAATCGACCGCGCCGGTCCCGACCACGGCGAACCCCCGGCGGCGAAACCCGTCGATGATGTTCCGCCCCTCCAGCATGACGTGACTGGGACTATGGCCGGGGAAACCGCTCCCGCCGAGCTTGAAGATCTTGCCGAATTTCGGGTTGAGGAACGCCTCGCGGGCCGTCGCCACGCCCGGCGTGAACCCCGCGAAGATCGCGGAGTGCGACCCGAACGTGAAGTAACTCGGCGCCATGGCCCGCTGAGCCGGGCCAACGGCGTCGAGGTTGGGCGTGTTCGACTCCGCGAACGTGTCGAAGCGGCAGGAGTCCAGGGTCACGAGCAGAACGGAATTTTGGGAAAGGCTGGGCATTCCAGGGCGTCCTTGTGTCCGCGATCGTGGAAATCCTTGTCCCGCCGCGCTTTGCCTCAAGCGCCGCGCGCATTCCACTGGGAGGTTATCCCCGATTTACGACCGCCCGAGATCCTTGGCGGCCGTTCGAGCCATTCGTCTTCGTACTGTATCGGCTGAAGGCCCGAGGTTTGCCCAGCTTCGCCCCGAACCCGAGGACGCGGGCCTTGGGGCGGAAAAAAGGATCAACGGCGGATGGCTACATCGCCGAGGACGGCGATGGGGATCATCGAGCGGTCGGGGGCGAAACTGGCGACGTGAGCGAGATCGGCGCCCGGCTGGGTCTGCGTCCACATCGCGAATCGATACCGGGCGAGCGAGGCCCCGCGCGACGGGAGTTGAGAGGCGTCGAGGAAGACGCGGAGGGTCGCTCCCTGGATCACGATGTTCGACGGGTCGATCGACTGGACCGAGCCGTCGGTCAGGTCGCGGATCGTACCGGAGGGGGCGCCGCCGTAAGGTCCGACGGTGATGGCGACGAGGGCGTCGGGCGTGATCTCCGGCCGCGCCGCGAACACGGGCCCCAGCGAGCCCCCCGCGCCCCGGTCAACGGCGAAGACATAGTACGAGGTCTCCGGGTCGCGAAACTCGCCCCGGAGAATGGTCGCGAACTCCATCATGTTGTTGCGGAAGACGGCCCCACCGGCGGCCAGCGGAAGAAGCTGGTCGTAGGGCTGACCGGTGAACGACGGCTGCTCGGCCGGGTTGCGGAACGCGATCCCCGGAGCGGAGAAGGTCGAGGCCCGGCCCGTCGTGAATTGCCGAACCACCGCGAGCGGATTACGGACCTCGCGACGGATCAAGGTCGCCCACTCGGAGCCGACCCCGCCGGCCAGCGCGCCCGTTATCGCCGAAACGGCCGCTGGATTGCTCGCGGCCGGCGTCGGCTGGCGCGAGGGCGCGAAGCGCCCGACCCCACCTTGGTTCCGAAAGACGACCGGCCCCGCGAACCGCTCGGACAGATTTTGAATCACTCGAACGTTGATGGGGGGCAATCGACGCCCCATTAGCCCGATGAGCGACGTATTCACGCCGCTGAGCATCTGACGGCCCTCAAGCGTCTCCACGAAGACGCGAGCCTTGCGAATGGAATGCGGACGGACGTTTCTCATCGGTTGGTCGTCTCATATCCTTGGGAACGCGCGATGCGCGGAGGTCATCGACGGGAAGGGAAAGGAGGCGAAGGCCTCCCGACCAACCCTAGCTTACGTCCGTCCATCGAGCCGCGTTGAGATCCGGTTTTCCCCCGGAATCGTCCCACTCGCGACGCTTCCACGCCCAATCAGCTTACGACCAGAAACCCGCCGACCTTCCACATCCTCTAATTTGTTTATTTAACCCATCCAGCCGCGTGAGAAAAGTAACCCGGCGTCGGCTCAGGTTTCGGCCCTCCTCGAGCGCCCCGAAAGGGGCCATCGATTTGGCTCAAGGAGGCCGAAGAAGAAAACTGAACTGGCGCCGGGTTTCCCCCATCGTAAACCAGGCCGCCACCGGGGGCGCTGGGTGGTCGACTCATGGCCGCCCGGTTCGACGAGAGCCCGCCACGCGACAGGACCGACTCTCGCCTCGCGTTTTCCCCGCTATTTTCCGTCGGACGGCAACGCGTCGGTCACCGGCGGGGCGGCGGTGGGGACGGCTTGGTTGTAGTCTTCGCCCAGGAAGGCGGCCAGGGTGGCGGCGACTTGGCTTTGGGTGATCTCTGGACACTCGGAGCGCTCGCCAAGCGATGGGGTGTCCGGGCCAAGGAAGGCCATCCAGATGTATTGCGCCCCTTCGATCTTGGCGCCGTGATGCTTCCAGTTCTCCGGCGCCAGCCCTCGCCCGTGGTCGGTAAGCAGGATCAAGGTCGTCTTGTCGCGATATTGATCCGAGGCCTGGACGGTTTCCCACAAGCGTCGAACATATTCGTCAAACTTTTGGGCCGCGCTCAACACCAATTCGTAACGGCCAGCGTGCGCCCAATGGTCGGTTTCCAGGAAGTCCACGAAGAACACCCGCGGTCGCTTCGTGACGAGGTGCTCACGCGCCGCCTGGAAGATAAACGCATCGAAGACTTCAGCGGCGTTGGCCGGAGTGGTGTCGCGAATCAGATCATTCAACAGCGCCATGCGCGGGCTGGGTGATTTGTCGGGCACGGGCTCCCACCCGCCCATCACGGGAAAGCCGCAGCGATCGCGATTGATGATGGAGGGAACGACGTCCCACGCGCTGTAGGCGGCCACCTTGTTTTGGAAGGCCGGTTTTTGGTGCAGCCATTCCAATACGGTCACGTTTTTATTGGGGACCTTGGCGTTGCTCCTGATGTCCGGGTCGGCGGCCCCGGTTAGGAATTCATTGCGGCCGGGGTAGGAGAACCATTGATCGTTGGTCACCCGGACGACGCTGCCCTTGTTCTTGTTGCCGTAGAGCTGTCCCCGCTTGGCGATCACGTTCCAGAAGAACGGCATCAAAATCTCGCGACGAGCTTCCGGATCGTCGCGCCAAAACTTCTTGACCAACGCATGATCGTCCGACTTCGGCAAAAGCTCCCGGTCCGCCCCAGTGAAGACCTCTTGCCATCGCAGGCCATCGGTGTGGATGAGGATCACGTTTTCGGTTTTGTGGTCGGCGGCTTGAGTCGGCCGGGGGCCGCCCAAACCCAGTCCGACCAGTAGCGCGAACGCCAACGACAATTTCGTTTTCTTCCGACGAAACATTGGCTTTGTCTCCTGATGCGTCCTCAACCCGCCAAGGGGATGTCGTCGCCGTTGCGGGGACCGGCTCTTCGATCCGCATGTCGCGCGCTAACGCGCTGAATTTTCAATCATCGCACAGCATATATTGGAGAACCCCCGAATGAAACCGGGCAGCAACTTCCCGTCCCCGCCCCGAAAAATCCGACAACGGATTTGGGCGCCTACTGGCGAAGCATCGTGGAGACCCCGATAATCCGGGTCGGCGCGTCAGGATCGGCGCTGGACCACAACCTGGTTCTTGAGGGATCCTCAAAACTCATGGATCGCCGCTCCTTCTTGCAATCGGCCGTATTCGCGACGCTCGCCTCGACCGTTCGGGCTTCGACGAAGCGCCCGCCTCGGCTGCTCGTGCGATCGTCCTGGCAGACCGTCAACATCGGCGACATCGCCCACACGCCCGGTCTGCTGGCGATCCTGGAAAAGCACCTTCCCGACGTCGAGGTTCGCCTTTGGCCCAGCAAGGTCGACAACGGGGTCGAGGAACTCCTTCTCGACCGCTTCCCCAGGCTCTCGATCGTCAAGACTCCCGAGGCGCTGAAGACCGCCTTCGATGAGTGCGACTTCCTCCTCCACGGTTCGGCCGCCTCGTTCGGGGCCAGGAAGGACGTGATTCGCTGGAGGGAGGAGACCGGCAAACCGTTCGGAGTTTACGGCATCACTCTGCCGCTGACGCCCTCCACGTCCACTTCCCCGACCTCAGAGGCCGAGTTCGCCAAAACGATCGAAGTTCTCGGCGACGCCCGATTCGTCTATTTCCGAGATTCGGTCTCGCTGGAACTCGCCCGCTCTCGGGGCTGCGCCTGCCCCATCATGGAGTTTGGTCCCGACGCCGCCTTCGGGGTCGACCTGCTCGATGACGAGAGGGCCCTCGCCTTCCTCAAGGCGCATGATCTCGAAGAAGGCCGGTTCCTCTGCTGCATCCCCCGCCTTCGCTATACTCCCTACTGGACCCTCCCCGGCCGAGGCGCTTCGTTCGACCC
>Ga0182738_1008341_pt1 | contig 10301 bp, 10 predicted proteins | sample eDN5th30CBELigMG_FD_128876 | JGI IMG/M metagenome (GOLD analysis project Ga0182738, IMG submission 128876) | Enriched Miracle-Growth compost microbial communities from Emeryville, California, USA - eDNA 5th pass 30_C BE-Lig MG (version 2)... ... | reverse complement strand
GGCGCGGTCGTCGCGGCGTTCCCGCTGCTGACGGCCGGGCTCCTGATCGGCGTGCTCCTCAGCGCGGTGGAGCTGCGCAAGGGGGGCGTCGGGGCCTCCCGCGGGGTCCCGTGGTACGACCCGAAGGTGTTGAGCGCGTTCGGCATGTGGCTGGTGTTCGCGGTGCTGCTGCACGCCCGGTTCCGGCCGTCGATGCGGGGACGGACGGTGATGATGTTGACGATCGCGGCGTTCGCCTTCCTGGTCTTCACGTGGGTCGGGGTCGAGGCCTTGCGCCTCCCCACGGCCCACGGCGCGTCGCCGACGGCGGGGAGGCTGCCGTGAGGCTGCTGGCCCTCGGGGTGGACCATCGCTCCGCCCCCGCGACCGTCCGCGAGGCGCTGGCCTTCGGCGACTCCCGGCTGGGCGAGGGGCTCGACGCGCTGGGGCGGGCGTTCCCCGGCAACGAGTTCGTGGTCCTGTCGACGTGCAACCGCGTCGAGGTCTACGCCGCCGGCCCGGCCGAGGCCGCCCCGGAGGTCGAGGCGCTCTCGGAGTTCCTGTCGGACTTCCACGGCCTCCGCCCCGACCTGATCTCCGGCCACCTGGTGAGCTACCACGACGAGGCGGTCGTCGGCCACCTGTTCCGGGTCGCCGCCAGCCTGGAGAGCCTGGTGCTGGGCGAGGGCCAGATCCTCGGGCAGGTCCGCGAGGCGTACCGCGCGGCCGTCGACGCCGGGGCCGCCGGGCCCGCCTTCCACGCCGTCTTCCAGAACGCGCTGCGGGTGGGCAAGCTCGTCCGCGAGAAGACCGGGATGGACCAGGGGAAGCTCTCGGTCGCCAGCGTGGCCGTCGACCTCGCCCGCGAGGTGTTCGACAACTTCGCCGACAAGACCGTCCTGGTCGTCGGCGCGGGCAAGATGGGCGACCTGACCCTCCAGCACCTCAAGAACCTCAACCCCGGCCGCATCCTCGTCGTGAACCGCAACCCCGAGCGCGCCCGGGCCGTCGCCGAGCGCTGGAGCGGCCAGGCCGTGCCGTTCGAGCGGCTGGGGCAGGCGCTCGTCGACGCCGACGTGGTCATCAGCACCACGGCCGCCGCCGAGCCGATCGTCACCTTCGACGAGTACGTCCGGGTCCAGCGCGCCCGCCGCAACCGGCTGGCCCTGATCCTCGACATCGCCATCCCGCGCGACTTCGACCCGAGGATCGGCGACCTGGACCAGGTGACGCTCTACAACGTGGACGACCTCCGCGCCCAGGCCGAGCAGAACCTGATGCGCCGCCGCAAGGGGGTGGACCCGGCCCTGCTCATCATCGAGCGTGAGACGGCCGCCTGCTACACAGCCCTGCGAAGGCAGCAGGACGCGGGGGCCCTCCTGCGCCAGCTCGGCGACCGGGCCGACCAGATCCGCCGCCGCGAGCTGGACCACCTCTTCAACACGCTGCCGCAGCTTTCCGAGCCCGAGCGCGAGGCCATCGCCCACATGGCCGCCCGCCTCCAGAACCAGTTCCTCCACCACCCCCGCGCCGCGGTCCGCTCCGCCGCCGCCGAGGCCGCCGACGCCTCCCACCCCATCCTCACCGCCGTCCGCCACCTCTTCGGCCTCGCCGACCCCCCGGCCGGCACCGGGCTCAAGAAGATCACCTGACGCGACGCACGCCTCGACGCATCATCCCATTGCCACATTGTCGCCTGTCTGACTCAAGGCCCGTGCGACGTCGGCCGAGTCGATGTTTCCTCCTCCCCTCTCGGGAGAGGATGCGTGAAGGCCGGATGGGGGTCTCGAAAGGCCGTCGCGAGAGAAGTCCGACGCTCGTCCCCTTCTCCCCTCGCGGGAGAAGGTGGCCGAAGGCCGGATGAGGGGGGGCGATTCCAAACGCCGTCGCGGATCGGTCCATTCGCCTTGGGGGTCCCCCTCATCCGGCCCTCCGGGCCACCTTCCCCCACCAGGGGGGAAGGGAAGACATGAACAGGCCTCCTCTTTTTCATGAATTCGGCCTGGCGGCCATTCAGGCGTTCGCCTCGCGGCGGGCGCGAAGCGCCTGGGCGTGGATGGCGAGCAGGGCGGTGCGGAGGATCGAGGCCGGGCCGGGGTCGGCCGGGGCGCGGTCGAGGAGGTCGCCGAGGATGTGGTCGGCCTCGGTGGGGCCGCCGCGTTCCAGGTCGTCGAGCATGGAGGCGGTCAGGATCGAGTCCGGATCGGTGAGCCGCTTCCGGGACATCTCCAGGAAGTCCGCGCGGGGAGCGCGGCCGTTGGCCTCGGCGATGGCCCGGCACTCCTCCAGCAGCGACGCCACCAGCCCCGTCCCGCCCGACCGGGCCACGTCGCCGATCGCGGCGCGGGCCAGGCAGGTGACGCCCGCGAGGGTGGCGAGGAACGTCCACTTCTCCCACATCGCCAGCGTCACGTCGTCGCTCACGACCGGCTCGAACTTCGCCCCCGAGCAGGCCTCGGCCAAGGCGCGGACGGCCTCGGCCTGGGCCGGGGTCCTGGCTCCGAACGTCAGGCGGTGGACGTCGCTCAGGTGGACGATCAGGCCGTCGTCGTCGAGCCGCGACGAGATCAGGCAGAGGCCGCCGAGCACGGCGTCGCGGCCGAATCGGGCGTCGAGCGCGTCGAGGTGCTTCATCCCGTTGAGGAGCGGCAGGACGGCCGTCCCGGGCCCGACGGCCGGCGCGAGGGCGTCGATCGCGCCGGGGAGGTCGTACGCCTTGCACGAGAGGATCGCCAGGTCGTACGGCCCCCGACCGGCCAGTTGCTCGGCCTGGACCGTGGGGGGCGGGGCGAGGTCCGCATCCCCGGCCGGGCTCCGGATCGCCAGGCCCGAGGCCGCCAGCCGCGCCGCGCGGGCGGGACGCACCAGGAACGTCACGTCGCGCCCCGCCTCGACGAGCCTCCCGCCGAAGTATCCGCCGACTCCGCCCGCACCGACCACCAGGATTCGCACCGGCTCTCCTCCTTCGTCCCGCGCCGGGGGCCTCCCGGCCCCGCTCGGCGACGCCCCACCGTATCACGCCGCCCGGGCGGGCGGGAACGCCGCGTCAGCCCCGGCCGCACCCAGATCCGAAGTCGTCGCCGCCGCCTCGCCGCCCAGGGCTCGGACCCGAGCCTCCAGTTCGGCGACCTGCCGATTCAGGCGGTCGACCGTGAAGACCAGGAAAGCCACGATCCCCACGATGCCGACCATCCAGACGCTCGCGAGTTCGCAGATCAGCCTCGCCGTCGTCGCGCTCATGGCCGCCCCTCCATTCCGCCGGTCCTCCTCCGCTCCACGGGGGGTTATCACCGTCGTGAACGGCGGCGGACACGATTTCGGGGGCCCGATCTCCGAACGACTTCATGCCAAGGACTATTGAACATCCCTCGAACAATCCTCGCCTGATCCGGCTTTTTCGCTTGCCATGTCTCGTCAATCGGGGCAACCTACCGGTGCCGCCGGGGCGTCCCGGGCCCCGATCGAGGGCCTGGCCGCGGCGGCCCCGCCGATCGTGCGAGCGTGCAGGACGTGACAGTTGCGTGACGGCCCAGCGGGCCGGGCGCTCGGGGTGCGCGCCGATCGGGGGGTCGAGATCATCGTGCAGAGGCGAGGAGGACGGCATGACAAGGCGCTGGATGGCGGGCGTCGCGACGGCGGTCGCCCTGACGATCGGCCTCGCGGGATGCGGGGGCGAGGCGTCCGGGACGGCCCCGGTCGACCATTCCAAGGACGAGAACCTCATGAAGGCGATGGGGGGCTACATGGAGAAACGCAAGGCCGGCCGGCCGGGCGCCAAGGCGAAAGCCAAGGCCAAGGCCGACGCCGCGGAGGCGAGCCCTCGGGCGTGAAGCCGACCGGATCGATCGAATTCGCTTCATCTTTCATCGTCCGTCATGAGAGGAGAACCCGATGCGAAAGCAAGCGTCCCGAGGCTTCACGCTGATCGAGCTGCTCGTCGTCATCGCGATCATCGCCGTGCTGATCGCGCTCCTGCTCCCGGCCGTCCAGAGCGCCCGCGAGGCCGCCCGGCGGGCCCAGTGCGTCAACAACCTGAAGCAGATCGGCCTGGCCCTGCACAACTACCACAGCGCCCTGAACTCGTTCCCGATGACCGCGACGATCGCCTATTCCGACCCCGGCGTGACCGCCGACTGGGGGACCTGGGGTGCCAACGCGATGTTGCTCCCCTACCTGGAGCAGAAGCCGATCTACGACGCGGCCAATTTCTGCTGGACCACCTGGCAGGGGGGCGGGGCGGTTAACAACTCGACGGTCTTCCTCTCCAAAATCGCCGCGTTCGTCTGCCCGTCGGACGGCCTGACCGGGGTCGAGAACACCAACAACTACTTCGGCTCCATCGGCACGACCGCGGGCTTCTACCCCAACAGCGCCTCGACCGGGATGTTCGCCAGCCGGACGAATTACGGGATCCAGCACGTCACCGACGGCTCGTCCAACACGATCGCCTATTCCGAGGCCCTGGTCTCCAACTCGCTGTACAACCCGAAGCAGGCCAAGTGGCGCGACGGCCCCTCCAGCTCGGGCGCCGGCCCGGCCTCCTCGCTCCTGGACCCGACGAACAACCTCGCCGACCTCCGCCAGGACTGGATCACCTGCAACGAGTGGTTCCGGACCCAGCGGAACATGGGCCAGCGCGGTTACCGCTGGAACCTCGGGGCGCTGGGTGAGAGCATGTTCCAGACGCTCATCCCGCCCAACTCCAACGAGTTCCCCTGGAACTCCTGCCGGATGGACTGCGGGCCGGACTGCGGGGCGCTGCACAGCGGCTACTACAACGCCACGAGCAACCACCCCGGCGGGGTCAACGCGGCGATGGCCGACGGCAGCGTCAAGTTCATCAAGAGCACCGTCGAGCAGCGGATCTGGTGGGCGCTGGGCACCCGCGCCGGCGGCGAGGTGATCAGCTCCGACTCGTATTAACCAACCGACCCGAACGAGGCCTCTCCATGTCGAACCTCCCGACCCCGACCGATCCCGAGCCCGTCCCGCCCGCCCCGGCGACGCGAGGGGGGCCCTCCCCGGCGAGGCTGAGGGGGTTCGCCCTGGCCTTCGGGCTGGCGGCCGGCCTGATCGCCTGGCTGGCCGGCGAGGCCGTGTACGGGAAGTTCCGGCCGCCGCTGGTCGCCACGCCGGGGTTCGCGACGCCGGCCGAGACGGCCGTCGCGGTCGCCAGCCACCGCTCCGGGGTGCTCGCCGAGACCTCGGTCGTCTTCGGCCTGCTGGGGGCCGCGCTCGGCGAGGCCCTCGGCCTCGCCGGGGGCCTCGCGAGGCGTTCCACCCGCGACGCCGGCCGGGCCGGGGCCGTCGGTCTCCTGGTCGGCGCGGCGACGGCCGTCGTCGCCGTCCAGGTCGCGCTCCGGATCTCCTTCCGCGTCGTGGACGCGGGCGACGACGGCCTGGAATCGGCCCTGGCCCTCCAGGGGGCGATCGCCGCGCTGATCGGGGCCGCGGCCGGCGCGGCGCTCGGCCTCGGGGCCGGGGGCCGGAAGGCCGTCGCCGGCCCGATCGTGGGCGGGGCGGTCGGGGCCTTCGTCGGCGTCCTGGCCTACCAGATGCTCGGGGCGATCGCGTTCCCGCTGGCCCAGACCACCAGCCCCGTCGCGATCGAGCCGCCCGCCCGGCTCGCCGCGCTGGCCCTCCCCGCCGCGTTCGCCTCCCTGGGCGCGGCCTTCGGCTACGTCCACGAGAAGCCCGCCGCCTGATCCCCCCCTCCCTGGCGCGCCGCATCGCGGCGCGCCAGGCCCTCTCCCGCCCCGCCCGGCCTTCGATCGAACGGCCGCAGTACGCCTTATTAAATTCATTTCACGTCGCAGCCGGCCTCCCAGGCCAAGCCTAAACCGGCAATTCGGTTTCACATGTGCGGGGCCGACCTCTTGCAGGTGGCGATTCGATCGCCTGCCGACTCGCCCCCGGCCTCAGCCGGAGGCCTCAAATCAGGGTGGCCGGACGATTGCCACGAAGCATGTAGGCAAGGCGGCACGCAGCGGTTCACAAAACACGCTATTCCGTGCACATAGCGGAATTCCTAATTGAACCTAGATTGACTTCGCTTTAAAATGCCGCCGGCCGGCTCCCTCCCGGGGCCGCCGTCGGTCCGCCCGACCGAGGCCCGGGGCGTCCCGAGGGGACCTCGAGGATGGCCCCGACCCGACGCGGGCGGGCGATCGACCGCCCGATCTCATCTCAAGGACGCAACAGGAGTTTCGCTTGATGTATCGGAAGCTCACCGCATTCGCCGCCTTGCTCGCCCTCGCCGCAATCCCGGCCAGGGCGGACCTGGTCATCGATGATTTCGGCACGAGCGCGCAGGCCGCCTCGGCGACCGGCCTCGGCTCCGCCACGAGCACGACGGCGGCCGACGTCCTGGGCGGGTTCCGGACGCTCAACCTGACGGTCGACGAGAATCCGCTCAACCGCACGGCGCTGGCGTCCGTGGACCCCAGCACCGGCTACTTCATCCTGGAGACCGGGGCCGCCGTCAGCGCCTCGGGCTCCATCGTGTACGACGCCGACGGCGCCGGCCTGGGCGGGCTCGACCTGGCCGGCTACGGCTCGCAGTTCACGTTCGACGTCGTCTTCGGCGACCCCGGCCTGGCCCTGGGCATCACGGTGGTCGACACCTTCGGCGCCACGGCCACGGTCTCGATGACGACGGTCGGGCTGGGCCTGATCGACTTCGCGTTCGGCGACTTCACGGGCGTCGACCTGTCGAGCGTCGCGTCGCTCGCCGTGATCTACACCGCGCCCGAGGGGGCGGACTTCGCGCTCAATTTCGTCGGCGTCACGGGCGACGTCCCGCCGGTCGTCCCCGAGCCCGCCTCGGCGGCCCTGCTGTGCCTGGGCGCCGTCGGGTCGGCCGCGGCCTTCCGCCGCCGCCGCATGGCCCGCGGCTGAGGCCCCGCCTCACGCGGACCGCTCCTTGAGCTCTTCTCGAAAGGAGGCGGTATCGAAACAAACGGATCCAACTGCCTTCCGAACAAGCGAGACGCGGGGGCGTGCGGCCTGAGAACACCGCACGTCCCCCGCGTCTTTTCGAAGGCGGCGGGGCCGGCCGGCCGCCGGTCAGATGCCGGCGCCGTTCTGGAGCGACAGGCCGATCGCCCGGTGGACGTCGACCGGCTGGAACGAGCCCTGGGCGCGGTCGTAGACGTTGAGGTGGCGGGGGGAGACGTAGACCTCGTCGCCGGCCGAGAAGCCGACGCCGGACGACGGGTTGTGCGGCAGCTCGATCTGCAGCGGGTGGTCGGGGTCGATCTTCAGGTCGAGCCGGATGAGGCCGCCCAGGGGGGTGATCCGCTCGATCCGGGCGGGCCAGTACGGCTTGCCGTCGCGCTCGGCGAAGACGTCGAGGTCGTGGGGCCGGACGTAGGCCTCGGCGTGCTCGGCGGGGGGGCGGTCGAGCCAGGTCTCGGGCCCCCGGCCGATCGAGCCCTCGCGGAGCGAGCGCAGGGGGAGGACGTTGATCGCCCCGAGGAAGCCGGCGACGAACGGGTTGGCGGGCCGCTCGTACAGGGCCTGCGGCGGCCCCAATTGCTGGACCTTGCCCTCGGCCAGGACGACGATCTGGTCCGAGACCTCGAACGCCTCGCGCTGGTCGTGGGTGACGAACAGGCTGGTGACGTGGACCTCGTCGTGGAGCCGGCGGAGCCAGGTCCGGAGCTCGTCGCGGACCTTGGCGTCGAGGGCGCCGAACGGCTCGTCCAGGAGCAGGACCTTGGGGGTGGGCGCCAGGGCCCGCGCCAGGGCCACGCGCTGGCGCTGGCCGCCGGAGAGCTGGGAGGGATACCGGCCGGCGTAGCCGCCGAGCTGGATCAGGTCCAGGAGCTCGTCGACCCGGCGGCGGATGTCGGCCTTGGGGACCTTCCGGATCTTCAGGCCGAAGCCGATGTTCTCCCGGACGGTCATGTGGCGGAACAGAGCGTAGTGCTGGAAGACGAAGCCGACCCCGCGCTGCTGGACCGGGAGCTCGGTGGCGTCCTCGCCGGTGAGCATGACGCTGCCGGAGTCGGCCGTCTCGAGCCCGGCGATGGTGCGCAGGATCGTGCTCTTGCCCGACCCGGAGGGGCCGAGCAGGGCGACGAGCTGGCCCGCCGGGACCTCGAACGAGACGTCGTCCACCGCCTGGAACGACCCGTACTTCTTGGACAGCCCCCGGACCTCGATCGCCACGGCCTTCTCCTCGTCTCCCGCCCCCGGCGCGGCCCCTTGCCGCGGCGCGGGCCGCTCCACTCGATGGTAAGCCAGAGACGGCCTCGACGCCAATCTCGGATGGGCCGGCCCGGCCTCGACGCCCCGGGTCGCCCTCACGACTCCACCTCCTCGGACCGCTCGAGCCGGGCCCGCAGCAGGTCCATCCCCACCAGCAGGACGAACGAGGTCGCGGCCAGGACGAGGCTCGCGGCGTACGCCCCCTCGGGGTGGAAGCTCTCGATCCCCTCGGCGATGTAGAGGGTCGCCGTCTGGGTCCGGCCCATGACGTTGCCCGAGACGACCAGCACGGCCCCGAACTCGCCCAGGCAGCGGGCGACGGTCAGGGTCACGCCGTAGGCCACGCCCCAGCGGATCGACGGCAGCGTCACGCTCCAGAACGTCCGCCAGCGGCCCGCCCCCAGCGTGTGCGCCGCCTGCTCGTACTCCTCGCCCAGCTCGCGGAGGATCGGCACCAGCTCCCGGACCACGAACGGGACCGTCACGAACATCGTCGCCAGGACCATCCCCGGCAGCGCGTAGGCCACCTGGAACCCGCGCGCCTCCAGCCAGCCGCCCACGGCCGAGTCGGGGCCGTAGAGGACGATCAGCATGAGCCCCGCGACGATCGGCGAGACGGCGAACGGCATGTCCACCACCCCGTCGACCAGCGTCCGGCCGAAGAACCGCTGCCGGACCAGCACCAGGGCCATCGCGACCCCGAAGACCGTGTTGACCGCCGTGGCGACCAGGGTGATCCCCAGCGACATCGCGAACGACCGCTGCACCGCCGGCTCGGCCAGCGCCTCGACCAGCGGCCGGAGGCCGCCGGCGAGCGCCTGCCGCGCCAGCGCCAGGCCGGGGACCAGGATCAGGGCCGCGAACCACGCCAGCTCCGCCCCGATCAGGAGCCGCCGGCCCCAGGGCGAGCCCTCGCGCCGCCGCAGCGGCACCACGGCCTCCGCCGCCTCGCCCGACTCAGCTCGCATCGCGGACCTCCCCCCGGCGCTGGAGCGCGTTGAGGGCCACCAGGATCAGGAGCGACGACGCCAGGAGCACCGCCGAGACCGCCAGGGCCCCGTGGCGGTTGCCGCTCTCGATCTCGCCGAAGATGTAGATCGGGGCCGTCTTGGCCAGGAGCGGCTGGTTCCCCGCCACCATGACCACGCTTCCGTACTCGCCCAGCGCCCGGCTGAACGACAGGGCCGAGCCGGTGAGGATCGACGGCCAGAGCGTCGGCAGGGTGACCCGCAGGAACGTCGTCCAGGGCCCCGCGCCGAGCGTCGCCGCGGCCTCCTCCTCGGCCCGGTCCAGCGCCAGGAGCACCGGCTGGACGCTCCGGATGACGAACGGGTAGGTCACGAACAGGAGCGCCAGGATGATCCCCGGCTGGTCGTAGATGACCCGGACCCCGCCCTCGGCCAGGATCGCCCCGACGACGCTCGACGGCCCGTAGAGGGCGACGAGCATCACCCCGGTCACGACCGTCGGCACGGCGAACGGCAGGTCGATCAGGGCGTTGACCAGGTGCTTGCCCGGGAACTCGTAGCGGACGAGGACCCAGGCCGTGGCGGTCCCGGTCACGGCGCCGACGAGCACCATGATGATCGCGGTGGCGAATGTCAGCTTGAGCGCGTGCCAGGCGTAGGGGTCGGACACGGCCGCCCAGAAGGCGCCCGGGCCCGGCTCCACCGCCTGCCAGGCCATCGCCAGGATCGGCAGGACGACCATCACGCCGAGGTACGAGAGGCTCGCCCCGCGGAGCGCCCGGCCCTGCCGCTCCCTCCGCCGGGCGAGGCTCGCAGTTCCCGCGGCCATGCCTCACTTCCCCCGGTTCTGCACGGCCTGGGCGGCGATCGTCGTCCACAGGCCGTTGGTGGAGTAGAGCTCGTCCTCGAGCTTCGCCCAGCCGCCGAGCTCGTCGGTCGTGAACACCCGGGCGGGCTCGGGCCGGCCGGCCGCCGCGTCCTTCGCCTCGGGGGCCACCGGCCGGAAGCCGTACTCGGCGAAGATCCGCTGCGCCTCGGGCGAGGTCAGGAACGCCAGGAACCCCTTCACGAGCGCCTCGTTGCCGTGCTTGGCGACCGACGGCCCCACCAGAGCGACCGGGCTCTCGATCAGCAGGGTCGACG
>Ga0182738_1008340_pt1 | contig 10301 bp, 9 predicted proteins | sample eDN5th30CBELigMG_FD_128876 | JGI IMG/M metagenome (GOLD analysis project Ga0182738, IMG submission 128876) | Enriched Miracle-Growth compost microbial communities from Emeryville, California, USA - eDNA 5th pass 30_C BE-Lig MG (version 2)... ... | reverse complement strand
GACCACCTTTTCTTCCCCGCGCAGACCAAAGGCGCCTGGCATATCAAATCGCCGGTCAGGAAGTTGTATATGCTGCTTGTTCCGCTGGCGTAGAGTCGTACCGGAAGACAATCGCAGGCGATCAAGCCCTTAGGGCAGAGCTAGCCATATACACCCAAAATGGGTATGATTAAACCCAATATGGGTATAAAAGCTACGTCGTCATCGCGGCGCACAAGTTTTTCCGATGCACTCTTTTCCGGCACCAAACAAAGGGTGCTGGGGATTCTATATGGTCAGCCGATGCGCAGCTTTTATGCGAACGAATTAATCAGCCTGGCAGCCAGCGGCTCGGGGGCTGTGCAGCGCGAACTGGCAACATTGGCCGATAGCGGCCTGGTTACCGTGAAGGCAGTAGGCAATCAAAAGCACTATCAAGCTAACCCTGATTCGCCTATTTTCAACGAATTATGCGCGATCGTACAAAAAACCACTGGCCTGGCCGACCCGCTGCGCGAAGCGCTTGAACTCTTGGCCCCTCAGATTATCGCTGCCTTTGTTTATGGTTCAGTCGCCAAGAAAACCGATACTGCCAGCAGCGATATTGACTTGATGCTGTTCAGCGATGAAATCAGCTACGGCGAGCTATTCTCTGCCCTGGAAACCGTCAGCTCGCAGCTCGGGCGGCCAGTAAATCCTACGATTCTGACCCGCGAAGAGTTCAAAAAACGCCTAGCCAATCAAGACTCGTTCCTGACCCGTGTGATGGGGCAACCCAAGATCTGGATCATAGGGGGAAGCAATGACCTCGGCATTTGAAAACCTGTGCGGCCCAGGAAAACCACTGCGTGCTGAGCCCCCCGACAAGAAAGAGTTCGAAGGCTTGATTCGTTCCGGGCACGCCAGATTGCGTGATGCTTTAAACACTACACTATCGATTGAAAGCCGATTCGATCTTGCATATAACGCGGCACACGCGCTGTGTCTCGCTGCGTTGCGCTGGCACGGCTATCGATCGGGCAATCGGTATGTAGTCTTCCAACTACTTCCAAACACCTTGAATATAGGCCCGGAAGTTTGGCGCGTATTGGCAAAGTGTCACAGTATTCGTAATCTCGGCGAGTACGAGGGTGATTTGAATGTAGATGATCGAATCGTTAGTGACTTGATAGCAGCATGCCAAGCTGTGGCCGAGAGGGTCGCTACTCTAGCGCGATTGAGATAAAGCTCGCTATACGCCAAATCTCCGAGCCAAGCTTGTAATTCGCCGCCGCAGGCCGCGGAAGGGCCCTGCGAAAGAGCGGGTCACCATCGGCGGGCGTTCTTCAGCCGGATGCCATGCGGGATTGGCAGATTTCTCGCAGCTTCCCTGGCATAGGGGCGGGACGAAGGGTGGTCTTTTCCACCCATACCCAGGTAGCGGTTGCCGTCGCATAATGGGTGCTTGGCTGTTGCGCATCGAGGATGCGAAATATAAGCTGCAGGCTGCTTGTGCCGAGATGCGAGCAGGCTATTTCGACGTTCAACATACTGGGGTAGCCGATGGGGGAATGAAACACTCCCCCGACGGTGGCCACCACCGGCATCAGGTCCGGTGCAAGCTCGTTCAGTTCCAGCGAAGCCGCCCATTGCATCCTTGCTTCCTCCGCATAGCGGAGGACGATCAAGTTGTTGATGCGATTATCGGCGTCCATATCGCTCCAGCGGGTCGCGATGCCGATGCTGAAAAGTGTCGGATGGTCGCCGGAGCCGTGGCTCATTAAACAACCCCCTCACGGCGCAGCGATTCTATCTCGTCGGCGGAAAAGTCCAGCGTCGATAATATTTCGTTCGTATCCTCTCCGCGGTCGGGCGCAGCCGTTCTTACGCGGCTTGGAGTCCGGCTCAGGACGAAGGGCTGGTTGACTATCTCGATATCGCCGAGGCGTTTGTGCGAGACCGGCGTGGCCATCTTCAGATGCTTTACCTGTTCGTCATCAAACATCTCATTGACGCGATAGATGGGGCCGGCGGCGACCTGCCCTTGTTCCATGATTTTCAACCACTCCGCGGAAGTGCGCTGGCGCGTGATGTCCGATAGCTCCTTGTTCAGAGCCTCCCGATTGACGGACCGGCCCTCTTCGGTGTCGTATCCGGGCTTCTCCATCAAGTCTGGGCGCCCAATGGCATTGCATAGCCGCCGGAACATCGCCTGCTCGCCGGCGGCTATATTGATATGCCCGTCGGAAGTGGGATAGACACCGGTCGGAATGGACGTCGGATGGTTGTTGCCGGGCTGGCCGGGGATCTCTTTCAGCATCAACCATCGCGCGGCCTGGAAGTCCAGCATGGCGATCATGGTCTGCAGCAAGGAAACCTGCACCCATTGCCCCTTGCCGGAGCTCTCCCGCTCCAACAAGGCGGTCATGATTGCAAGTGCGCAGTATATGCCCGACCCGATATCGGCTACGGCGATGCCGGTGCGCATGGGGCCATGGGCCGGATCGCCCGTAATCGACATCAGCCCGCCCATGCCTTGCACGATATGGTCAAAGCCGGGGCGTTTTGCATAAGGCCCGTCTTGGCCGAAGCCCGAAATACTGGCATAGACGATGCGGGGGTTGATCTTGCTCAGGGACTCATAATCGATGCCCAGGCGGAACTTCACGTCGGGACGAAAATTTTCCACCACCACATCGGCGTTTTCCACAAGCTTGTAGAAGATGTCCTTGCCCTTCGGATCCTTCAGGTTGATGGTCAAGGAGCGCTTGTTGCGATGCAAGTTCTGGAAGTCTGGCCCATCGCGCAAGCCGCCCCAGCCGTCGCTCACTTCCATATAGTCCGGGCTTTCGATTTTAATGACATCCGCCCCCCAGTCAGCAAATTGCCGGACACATGTCGGGCCGGCTCGAACCCGCGTCAGATCCAGCACCCGAAACTTCTTGAGCGGGCCTTCATATGTGGATGTTTCGCTACTCATCATTATTTTCCCTTAAAGAGCGGGGGGCGCTTTTCAGCGAAGGCTGCGCGTCCCTCTTGATAATCTGCACTGTCGAAGCAATCATCGATCAAGGCCTGCGCGGCGCTCATGTCGGTTTCGCGCGCATGCTTTTCAAGGCACAGGTAGGCCTGCTTGATGGCTTTGAGCGTCAATGGGGCGAGCGCGGCGGTTTGCTCGGCATAAGCGGTGGTATGCTGCAAAAGGCTTTCCTGCGCCACCACCTCGTGCACGAGCCCCATCGCCAAAGCCTGCTGCGCATCGTAGCGGCGGGCGCTGAAGAAAATATCCCGGCCTTTGCTCGGGCCCACGATGCGATTGAGCCGCATCACGCCTTCGTAGCCGTACCCGACGCCCAAGCGCCCCGCGGGTACTGAAAAGACAGCGGTGCTGGAGCAAATTCGAATATCGCAACTGGTGGCGAAATCCAAGCCGCCGCCGATGCAATAACCGCTGATCATCGCTATTGTCGGTTTGGAGCAAAGGTAGAACGCGTCATAGGCAAGTTCGTTTACTTTGTGATAGTGCCTGTTCTGGTCAATGCTGTTACGGACGGCGCCAAATGTCGAGATATTGGAGCCCGCAGCGAAAGCACGTTCGCCCGCGCCGCGCAGCACGATGACGCGGACGGTGTCGTCGTCCTCGAAGTTCTTTACCGCTATCGGGATGGCTTCCGCCATGTCCATGGAGATGGCATTGTGCTTTTGCGGGTCATTGAACTCGACCCACGCGATTGCGCCCGTCTTGTACGCCTTAATCTTGTCTGTCTGAAGCTTCATATTCGTTTTGATTCCTGGTGCAAACCCAAACCATTCGTTGCATTGCATGGATTCACTATAGTGGATTAGACTATGTCAATCTAATGAAAATATGCACGGTAGGTATTCCACATAAACATACATGGCGCGATGCCGCCGTGCGGGTGGAGGATTCATGAATCAGACTAAAGCGCCCGCTCCGTTCTCGGCGCAGATGCTTAAAATCCATGAAATAGAGGCTTTTCGCGCTGTGATGCTAAGGGGGACGGCGACGGAAGCCGCGGTGCTGTTGCATACGTCGCAGCCTGTCATCAGCAAGCTCATTGCTCGCTTCCAAAGAATCATCAACATACGGCTTTTCGAGCTGCGCAAGAGCCGGCTCGTCCCGACTCCTGAAGCCCATGTGCTGTTCAAGACGATACAGCGCACCTACATCGGCCTCGATCACGTCGCTCAAACCATTTCGGAGCTGCAGGGCGGCCATAGCGGCCGGCTGGCCGTGGGCTGTCTGCCGTCTTTCGGCATGGGGCCCTTGACAGAAATCGCCGCGGCATTCCTCAAAAAAGAATCGGGCGTGCAAATATCAATAGAGACGGTCAATTCCAGCCTGATACGCCATAGCGTGCTCTCCGGCAAAATCGACATGGGCGTCATCATGCCGTCCATCGATACAGCGGGCTTGAAGGTAGAGCCTCTAGTGACGGAACATCTGGTCTGTGTAATGGAAAAATCCAATCCTCTCAGTTCGAAGCGAGTCATCAAGATAGGAGACCTGCGCGATCAGCCTATGGTGTTCCCCTCCAGGGACAGCGCGACGCGCGCCACGCTCGACGCCTTGTTCACAGACCATGGTTTTTCACCCAAGATAGTCGCCGAAACGACCTACGGGATGACGATGTGCCTGCTGGCTTTGCAGGGCGCGGGAGCGGCGCTGATCAGTCCCTTTGTCGCGATGCCTTTGAAGAAAGCGGGCCTGGTCATCAAGAAATTCGAGCCGCAAGTGCCGATCGAGCTGGTGTTGCTGACACCGGGGGACTCCTCCACGTCGCGGCTGGCGGCGAAGTTCATCAAATTCATGAAGGAGTCGCTGGCCGCCGCCTGATGGCGCCAACGCCGAATGCGATGCAGCCAGCCATCGAAGACTTCCGACGGCTGGCTCGATGCGCTACGCGACTTCCGCTTGCCTTGTCGATGAAGACAATTCAGATGCAGCCTCGAGGTTTACGATCAGGCTGAAGCTGTCATCGACTTGAGCGCTCGATCCTTCCGGAAGTATGAGGGTGGACGACGCTTCTTGCACGACGGCGGGGCCGGCCAGGCACTGGCCGGGGCGCAGCGCCGCCCGCTCGTAAATAGGCACTTGCTCGTACTGCTTACGGCTCGCTAGATAGAGCTTGCGGCTGTCTTGAACGGCCTGGACCCCGGATATCGTTGCGGTTTCAACGTTCAACTGGGCGTTGCTGCTTGCGGCGGACAGCGCAACCCGGATGTTGATGACCTCGATATGGCCTATCTTCGGTACTTGCCCGAAAGTCCGCGTATAGCTTTGCACGAACGCGTCCCGAATGGCTGCGTAGGAATCCTTGCAGTAGGGGCCGGCAGGCAAGTCGGTGACGATTTCGAAGCCCTGGCCGACAAACCGCAGGTCGGCGGCGCGCTGCCGAACGATGCGCTTGCCCGCGTTCGGAAGCGTGGCCTCGATAACAGCCGCGGCATCGTCCTCGATCTCGGTATAGGCCTTTTCCAGCTGTTCCCAGTCCAGCGATTCCAGCTTCCAGCCAAGGCTGACCATCCGGTCAATGCGGGCCGGGGCGATCAACAGCCCCATTGCCGAGGCAACGCCCGCTCCAGGAGGGCAGATCAACTGGCTCACCCCCAGCCTGCGGGCGATTTCGCACCCATGCAGCGGCCCGCCGCCGCCGGTGACCAGCATGGAGAACTTCCCCGCATGGTGGCCGCGTTCGGCGATATGCACCCGCGCGGCCGCGGCCATGTTCTCGTTGACCACGGAATGGATGCCCCACGCGAACTCGGCTATGTTCATGCCCGACCGCTCCGCCAATGGCCTGATGGCATCCTCGGCTTTCTTGACATCGATGCTCATTGTCCCGCCCGCGAAAGATGCGGGGTCGAGCAGCCCCAGAACGAGATTGGCATCCGTCACGGTCGGCTGCGTGCCGCCCCGGCCGTAGCAAGCCGGGCCGGGCGACGAACTTGCGCTTTCAGGGCCGACTTTCAGCAGCCCCAGCTCGTCAAGCTTGGCTATGCTGCCGCCGCCGGCGCCGATTTCGATCAATTCGATGGTGGAAATCGAAATGGGCAAGCCGCTGCCTTCTGTCAGCCGCTTCTCCCTGCTGGCCTCGAAGCGATGCGTGATAAGGGGAATCCCGCCATCCACCACGGCGAGCTTGGCGGTGGTTCCCCCCATGTCGAAGGCGAGTATGTCTTCCAGCTTAGACCGCTTGCCAAAGAACGCGCCGGCCAGGGCGCCCGCCGCGGGGCCGGACTCCAGCAATTGGATGGGTACCCGTTTCGCCTCGTTGACATGGGTCAGCCCACCGTTGGAAAGCATCATGAAGAGCGGCGCGGCAATCCCCAGGCCCTGCAATCGGTCCGTCATCTGGTCCAGGTAGCCATCCGCCAGGGGTTTGACATACGCGTTGGCGACTGTCGTCGAAGTCCGTTCATATTCGCGGATCTGGGGCGATACCTCGGAAGAGATGGAGACGAACACATCCGGATACGCCTCCGAGATTATTTCCCGGGCCCTTATCTCGTTCGCGGAATTGGCATAAGAATGCAGAAATACAATGGCGATAGATGTGACACCCGCATCCACGAGCAGCCCAGCCTGCTCGATGAGCTGTGCCGGATCCAGTTCTTTCTCTATCGCACCGTCGGGTCCGACCCGTTCGTCGACTTCCAGCCGCAAATATCTTGGGACCAGCGGCTTGGGAAGATCAATGTGAAGATCGAACAGCTCGTATTTATGTTCACGGGCCATTTCCAGTGTGTCGCGGAAACCCTTGGTTGTGATCAGCCCCGTCTTGACGCCTTTTCTTTCTATAAGAGCGTTGGTGAACAAGGTCGTTGCATGCACCACGCGATCGATAGCCTTGAAGTCGATAGCCTCGCGCTCGCATAGCGTCTGGACACCCCTGATGGCCCCTTCATAAGGCGCCGCGGGAGTGGTAAGTTCCTTATGCGACATGCATTGCCCATCGCGGGCATTGAATATGACGATATCTGTGAAAGTGCCGCCGATGTCTATACCCAGCGAGTAGTTTGCTGAACTCATTGCCGTATCCTTTTATTGCGCGTGGCAAGAAACATAGCCGTTATTTATATCTTCGAGGCTCAGTGCGGGATCCCGTTCGGACGCCGGGCCAAAGCCCCCGCCCCCGGGCGTCAAAAGCTCGACCGTCCCGCCCGGGGCCAGAACGTGCTGGACCTTCGGGTTCACCGGCGAACCGTTCAAGATGACCGCACCTGGCTTGCCCGCTTCGCCGCCGGCCAAGCCTTGCGCCGCCGCCTCGTCGCGTGTGCGTTCCGCCATGAAACTGACAACGATGGGTGTTGGGTTCCGATTCTCGAATGCGATGCACTGCCCGGTGCCCCCTCGGTTCCTGCCTCGTCCGCCAGAGTCCTGTCGATACTCGCGTCGCAATACGCGGAGCGGGGACATGGCTTCGATCATTTCCACGGGAGTCGAAGAAATATTGCTCGGCCATGAAAGGACATTGGCTCCGTCTTTATGGTGCGATGCGCCGTATCCGCCATTCATGAAGAACAGATTGGTGAACGGCGTGCCGCTATTGCGGACGCCGGAAAGGTTGATGCACCACAGGGGCGAGCCTACCGACGCGATGGCCCGTTCGGGAAGCGCTTCCGAAAGGGCGCCGATGACCATCATAGGGATAAAGTGCCCTATCAGCGCGCGGGCTCCCCCCGCTGCGGGCGGAGTCGAATTCAAAATGCAGCCGCTGGGCGCCTTGACCCGGATCGGGGCGATGATGCCTTCGTTATTCGGGATGTTGGGCAGCAGGAATGCGCGAAGGCCGTAGCAGGTGTACGCAATGGTATAGGCCAGGCAAACATTGATGGAACGCGGCACCTGGGGGTCCGTGCCTTCATAATCGACAGTGATTTCCCCGTCCTTGACCGTCATCGTCAGCATCAGCTTGATGGGCTTGTCCAATCCGTCGCTGACGGCGGTCTTGCGATAAACCCCGTCGGGTATTTGCCTTATGGCATCGCGCATGGCGGCCGCGGATCTGCTGTGTATCTCGGAGGCAAGTTCTTCCAGATCATCAAGGCCTTGTTCATTCATCAATGCCAGCATGCGCGACTCTATCAGCCGCAAAGCGGTGAACTGCGCCGACAGATCGCCCATCACTTGATCGGGTTCGCGCACATTCTTGCGCAGGATGGTTTCGAATGTCTTGTCGATCTCGCCCTTCCGGACGACTTTCATGATCGGGATCTGTAAACCTTCTTCATAGACTTCACGGGCGTCCGCGGATCGAATGCGGCCACCAATATCGGGAGCGTGCGCCACCGAGCCCGACCAGGCCACCACCCTTCCATTCAGGAAAATCGGCTTTGCGACGGAGATATCGGGAAGATGGCCCGTGCCTTGCCAGATGTCATTGGTGATGAGGATGTCCCCATCCTCCAGAGTTTCCAGCGGAAATTCCCTGAGAAAGTGCCGAATGGTTTGCGGCATCGTATTCATGAACGAGGGAATGCTGTTGGTCGCCTGAGCTATGGAGCGCCCGTCCGCTGTCGTCAGCACGCATGCAAAATCGTTCGATTCCCTGACAATAGTCGAGAATGACGTTCTGACCAATGCCGCGGCGGCCTCGTCGACGATGGAGATCATTCGAGTCCATAGCAACTCCAATGTGACTGCATTCAGCTTCGTGTTCATCGTTTCCCCTTGCCTTAACGACCCCTTCGTCGAAGGCCAAGTATGTGGATAGAGTGTTGGGTGCTTCTACTTTATATGCGCAGGATATGTTTATCCAATGCAAATTCACGTAAGGGCTATGCCAGACTGACATACCCTACCAGCCGTCGCTCGCGCCAAAGGGCAAGGCAGGAAACCGATATCGCGCCTGTACACCAATCATCCCTGGCGGGCCAGGGGGTAGGCCGTGCTTAAGGGTTAACCTTTATATTCAAAAGGAATGGGGTGCGCCCGAAAAGGAATTATTAAGTTTATATGTGCCTATCTATACTGAATCGGCCCGGCCACTTTTTGTGGACGCAGTCCGGAATATATATGCGCCGATCTCTATTTGCATGAATTTTATTGTGGGAGATCGAAAATAATTAAGTAAGAATCAGCCTCAGGAAGGGATGACATGTTCAAATTCATCGCAACTTTTATTATCTCGGCATTTACCTTCATCTCAAGTCCAGCCTTTGCCCAAGACTATCCCAACAAGCCCATTCGACTCGTCGTGCCCTTTTCTCCGGGCGGTTCAGCAGACGTGCTTGGCCGATTGCTGGCGCAAAAGCTAAATGAGAAATACGGGCAATCGGTCGTTGTGGAAAACAAGCCTGGCGCGGGCGGGAATATCGGGGCCGAGTCGGTGGCCAGAGCCACACCCGACGGCTATACACTGCTTTTCGGCACCATCGGCATCCATTCGACGTTTGAAATATACCCAAGTTTGAAATATAGCCCGCCCAACGACTTGGAGCCGATCGTTATATTGGCTGAAACCCCCAATATTCTGATCGCCTCGAATCATTTAAAACTGAAAAGCACCAAAGATATTATCGCAGCATCCAAAAATTCATCTGAAAAAGAAAGCCTTTTCTTCGGCTCCGCAGGATTCGGTTCTTCGACCCATATTGCCGGCGAATTATTCAAGTTCCAGTCCAAAACCAATATATCGCACGTGCCCTATAAAGGAAGCGGCCCCGCATTGGCGGATTTGGTAGGGGGGCAGCTGGACATCATGTTCGAGAATTTCCCGACCGCGATGCCTCTGATTCAATCCGGCGATGTAAGGGCAATTGCCGTTACAAGCAAGGACCGCGTAAAGTCTCTACCCGATTTGCCGACCATTGCGGAAGACGGGTTGCCTGGCTATGCATTTACCGCCTGGTTCGCGATTTCCGCGCCCAAGGGGACCCCGGCCAATATCATCGACAAACTCAACAAAGATATACGTGAAATCATGCATTCCAAGGACTTGGAATCCAAGTTCGCCACAATGGGGGTCATTCCAGTACCCGGGGATAGAAGCGCTTCCGAATCCAAGGCATTCATGGCCGAAGAGACCAAGAAATTCCAAATCCTGATCCGGGAAGCCAAGCTGACGGCGAAATAGGACCTGCAAGTTGGCAAAAAGGCCGGGACTACCGGCACTCAAGCCAACCATCGGCATCAGCCTACTCGTTATGCCAGGGATTGACGAGCGCCACCCCTGTTTTGGCATAGCCGCCCTCATCGCGTGAAACAATGGTCAAGCCATGATGCAAGGCGGTGGCGGCAATGAGAAGATCAGGCTGAGAAAAAGTGTGTCCGGCTTTTCGTCCTCCTTCGACCATCAGCCGCCACTTGAACATGACGT
>Ga0182738_1008339_pt1 | contig 10302 bp, 12 predicted proteins | sample eDN5th30CBELigMG_FD_128876 | JGI IMG/M metagenome (GOLD analysis project Ga0182738, IMG submission 128876) | Enriched Miracle-Growth compost microbial communities from Emeryville, California, USA - eDNA 5th pass 30_C BE-Lig MG (version 2)... ... | reverse complement strand
TATAAAGGGATATGATAGAAAGACGAAGCATTTTTAAGGGAGAGAAGTAAGGTCAAAGCTTTAAAAATCCTGCAGGATTCTGGCTCGTTCCCTGAAAAACAAGAAAATAGGACAAGGAACTGTTTTTAGAAGAAGATATATTGAGGAAAATAAGATATTCTGAGCGAACCTGAGGAGGTTTTGGAGTGGCTCAGATGGGAATGGGAAGGGGTCGTTAAGGGTTTAAAACGGGTTTTTTTAGTCGTTGGGATATAGAGGAATCGGAGGTTGGAGGAAGAAGAGGAGATGTCGTTGGTTTATGTGTTGGAAGATATCAGAAAGATTAGATCTATTTTTAACAGCATAACTTAATCAGGCAAAATTCGAATCAAAACGGTTTTTTTTCTAATTCAAAGTCCCGCCTGGATTTTTAAGTCAACACTCTCTTTTTCAACCTGACCTAAACTCTATTGTATTCAAGAAATCTTTTGTCAAAAGATTGAGAAAAGCTTCAAACAAGACCTTCTCAGAAATCTCAAGAGGTCAAAAGGGGAAAAAGTGAACGAAAATTTCTTTTGTAAGAGGTCAGAAAAATCGACCAGGGACTCGAGCAAGAAGGTAGTAGTTATCAAAAGAGTAGGTTCAGAGGAGGTAAGGATCATCTGGAGAGAAGATTTTGTGAGAAATAAAAATAAATTCTTTCTAGGTAAATTAATTAATATCAATACAAGGATAAATAAACATACTAAATTCCTAATAAAATCAACATAAAAAAGGTCCAATTCACAAAAAATTAGGGGTCAACATATCAGTAGCTTTTCCAAGCACTTGTAAAACTTACTTTGCAATCATCATTCTTTTAAACTCTTCAAAGTTGATATGGCCATCGCTATCAATGTCCGCTTCCAAAATCATATCATTGACTTCTTCATCGGTCAGTTTCTCGCCCAGATTCACCATTACATATCTCAATTCTGCAGCAGAAATCAGTCCATTTCCATCTCTATCAAACACTTTAAAAGCTTCAACAAGCTCTTCTTCTATATCTTGGTCTTGTCCTTTCCTGGCCATTAAGCTTAGAAACTCGTTAAAATCGATCGTTCCGCTTCCATCTATATCGATCTCATTGATCATATCTTGAAGCTCTCCCTCTGTGGGGTTTTGTCCGAGCTGTCTCATCACAATTCCAAGCTCTTTTGTGGTAATAGAGCCGTCCCCGTCGCGGTCGAATAATGAGAAAGCTTCTTTGAGCTCAGAAAGTTGGTCTTGTGAGAATTCCATAATAGCAGTCATGAAGTGGGATTGAAGGTTTGGATTTTGTTTATTTAGAAGAGGAGAGGAGAGGAGGTATTTATAGTAAAGCGAGGGAAGATTAATAAAACACAAACATCTGATAAAAACCGATGATTTTTATAATAAAACAGTTTTACTTTTTTTTACTTTAATTAGCACATAAAACATTCAGAAATACCATCATAAAACACCGCCCTTTTGTTTAATCTAGAGAAACATTCGAAAAAGTAACGCCTAACGCTTATCAGCTGCCTCATGAAGTTTGTTTATTGGATGGGGGATGTAGTTGAAGATGAATAAAGAGGAAATTTATAAAGGCTTTTTGTTGTTAGATTGCCTTTTTAAAGAGGATCCTGGGTATGGAAAGTTGAGGATGGTGGGCTGGGAATCTGCTGAGATCTGTTCAAGAGATTATGAGACCTAAGATTTCTTAAGGGAAAAGGAGATTCAAGGATTTAATGATGAGGAATCAAGATTTTAAAGGGAGAAGGAGAGCCGAAAATGAAGAAAAAGAGGAGAACCTACTAAAAAAATATGTGATGAGAAAGGGTTTTGTATTGTTTTATGAGGATGAGAGGGTTATAACGAGGGAAAAATTTAAAGAAAGAGTAATTTTTATTTCTAAATCTCATATGCGGATATTCTTCGATTAAAGTTTACATAATGAAACCCCAAGTCCTTCATTCTTCATTTGAAGTGTCTTCTTGAGGAAGAGGCTTCTGATTTTTCATTGTGACCAAGTTGATAAACTCATCAAACTCAATTGGTCCTTTTCTATTGATGTCCACTTCATCCAAAAGATTGCCAATCTCAGGGCCAGTGAGGTTGATGCCAAAGAATTTTAAAGCTGCACCAAGGTCTTTGGTGGCAATCGTTCCATCTCCCTGGAAATCAAATTGCATGAAAACCTCTTTGAATCTGAAGAGTTCACCTGGGGTTAGCTGGTTTTTAAAGGAAGTGGTCATATTAGATTAAAGATATTTTTGACTTTTTTAATTTGAATTATAATTAAGAAAACCTTGTGAGATTTCGAGAGATTAATAAAGCAGTTTTTTCGAAACAAAAGAATTAATTGAAATACTTTGACGGTACGTGTTTTAATCTCACTCAAATATTTTTTTGTTCTGAAAGAAACTTATAGAATCTCACCTTATGTTCCAGAATTTCGCTTTAAATGATCAATGTGAGAGCCATTTTCTTTAGTTTTTCTGAATTTTTAAATACAACTTCTTTAGAAATTCACTTGTTAATCATAATGAAGGAATTTTCTAGACAAATTTTCTCATGACTTAATCATTAAATACACAAATAAAGCCTTCTAATCATTTAGCCATCATCATTCTAACGAACTCTTCATAATTAATATGGCCATCCCCATCAATATCCGCCTCTTTAATCATCTCGTCAACCTCTTCATCAGTCAATTTTTCTCCAAGATTAGTCATCACATGTCTCAATTCCGCAGCAGAAATCAGCCCATTTCCATCTCGATCAAATACTTTAAACGCCTCAATAAGCTCTTCTTCCGTGTCAACATCCTTCATTTTTCTAGCCATAAGGCCAAGGAATTCTGGAAAATCTATTGTTCCATTACCATCAATGTCAACTTCGTTGATCATATCCTGAAGCTCAGCTTCAGTTGGGTTTTGGCCAAGAGATCTCATAACTGTGCCAAGTTCTTTTGTGGTGATGGTTCCATCACCGTCTTTGTCGAATAAAGCAAAGGCTTCTTTGAATTCATGGACTTGTTCTTCGTTAAGGCTTTCAACAGTTGTCATTTGGTTAAGAGGGAGTTATAAAGGTAAAGAGGAATGTGAAATTTTTTTTGGATTGATTTGTATAGGGAAATGATAGGGCATTTATAGTGGAAATTTTGTGGAGGGTAAAACAGGGAAATAAAACACTAATTTTAGCTGTTTGTGCAGTTTAATAAAACATGAGATGTTGGGTTTGATAAAACAGTAAATTAATGTGTTTTGTGTTAAGTTAAAAATTGACACAAATCTGATCAATATTGGACCCTCAATTTGATAAAGCAAATTGTCATATGTTTTTTCAACGGTCGCACACTTTTGATAAAATTTCCTTATGAAAAATTGGCTTTTCTTCATTTCATACACTGAAAAAATTTGGCGACTTTTGAAAAGAAAGAAGAAGAAAAGAATGAAAGATAGGTATTTCAAGGTTGAGATGACTTGTTAACTGTGAGCTTGTTAAGAAATTCTTTTTCTTGTTCTTTAAATTTTTGAGGGAACTCTTTATAATCAGCAAGTAAAAGGAGAATCTTTTGAAGTTAGCGATTAGTTCTTATATAAACTTTATGGAAGGGACCAGAAAGCTAAAGGAAAAAATTTTGAAAAGATTGAGAGATGTTGAAAGAAAAGGGGAGAAAATAAATAGGGGTTTTTGTATCAAAACAAATTTATTTAGTTTTTATCAACTCAAACATTTCCTGCAGGATTGCAGCTAAGAAAACTTCAAGAAAAACTCCTCTAATTGACTTTGTTACCTTTCAATGATAAGACTGAGTCGTATTGGGATCAGATTGCTGAGCCCCTTTGATTGAATCTTTTGGAGGAATTTCGAGTTCATAAATCATATAAATATTCACATAGAGACGGTTCTTTACAAATAAAAATCTCACACTCATTCTTTCGCCATCATTTTCTTTACAAAATCTACATAATTAATCAGTCCATCACCATTCACAGGCATCTCTTTTATCATCTCATTTAACTCCTCATCTTCAGCTTTTCCTGCACTGCATGAGCCACAGCACATCAAATGTTTTATTTGTTCACCTGACATTAAACCAGTTCCATCCTTATCAAATACTCTAAAAGCTTCCAAAATCTCTTCTTCATTATTACTCCTTTGAACCATCAAGCTGAGAAACCCGTTGAAATCAATCATCCCAGTCTTCTTCACATCGACTTCATTCGTCATTTCTTGAAGTTCAGCCTCTGTTGGATTGTGCCCAAGCGATCTCAAAACGAGTCCAAGGTCTTTGGTGAAGATAGTTCCTTGTCCAGCTTTATCGAAGAGAGAGAAAGCTTCTTTGAGTTCAGCGATTTGGTCGTGAGTCAATGAAGTGGACATAAAGGGTTTAATGTATGAGGATTTTGGTTGGGGTTTTGATTAAGAAGAAAATTATTATTAAAAAGAGGCTGATGGGGTATTTATATTGATAATAAACTGATAAAATTAACCTGAGAGAACGAATTAAAAGTGTTGTATGAGAGATGTTTTATTGAAGTAAAACATTTATTGACAATAGATCTTCACAAAACATTTGAGGAAACTTACTCAAATCACACTGCTGATTGAGATTCTTATGAAGTTGATGAGGAATTTCTCGAACAAAATATCAATAACACAGTTTTTCAAGGTGATAAAAAGGTCGCATTTCTGAAAAGCTCATGAAAAACAGCCCTAGATCTTGCCCTTTTCAGGCAATGAAGATCCTCTTTGATCATTTTAAAAGCTTCCTTTTCATTTCTCCCCCGCCACCTTCCTCACAAACTCCTCATACTTCACAAATCCCTTATCATCAAGAGGGGCTTCCTTTACCATTTCATCAACCTCCTCATCTGCAATCTTCTCTCCAAGATTCTTTATTGCATGCTTACAATCCTCAATAGATATCAGGCCATTTCCACCTTTGTCAAACACTTTAAAAGCCTCAATAAGTTCTGCGTCAGGATCGTAATCATTCCTCATTAAACGAGACATATACTTGAGAAAAGCTTCAAAGGTCATAGCTCCGCTCCCATCAACATCGACTTCGTTAGCCATGTCTTGAAGCTGAGCTTCAGTGGGATTTGCCGTCAAAGACCTCATAATTGTCCCAAGCTCTTTAATAGGGATGATCCCATCACCGTCTTTGTCAAAGAGAGAAAAAGCTTCTTTGAATTCTTGGATTTGCTCTTCAGTAAGATTTGTAAAGGATGACATTTGAAAGGGTTGAGCTGGCAAAAGGGGAAAAATAAAGGTGAAGTTTTGGGTTTATTTTGGGAAAATCTGCTATTAATTTTACTTATAGTGAAAATCAAATAAAACAGTCCAAAAGGTTTATTTGGATCTGTTGTTTATTCAAGCAGTTTAATAAAACATCATATGCTTTGTAACTCAATATCATGATCACACCCGTTCATTCAAAATGATTTCTAAGAAATTCTTCTATGAGAATTCTTTTTGGAATAGAAAAGCTAAGGATGTCCTAATTGGAATAAGATTCTTTTCTTTCTCATCTTTTCGAAGCATTAAATATGATCAAAGCTCTTCGAGAAAAACTCTCAAGCTCTGTTTCATATATCTTACAGATTTTCTTTGTGGTTTTTCCAGAAATAATGAATACACATCTCCAGTTCGATTGTGTAATAACATAAAATTCAGTACTTATATCTACAAAGAAAGGATTTCGTTTCCTAGAAAAGCCTCAAGGTATTCTCGGAAATACCTAAAATCCCGAAGCTAATCAAGCCTTATTCAGTATTTTGTGACAATTTTTCTAACAAAATCTTCATATTTAACATTTCCATTCTCATCAATCTCAGCTTCTCTCATCATCTCATCCACCTCTTCATTTGAAAGACAACCTCCAATTTCCTTTATCGCCCTAATCAACTCTCCACTTGATATCAACCCATCTCCATTCCTATCAAATATTTTAAAGGCCTCAATGACCTCATCTACTGGTTCAGGAAGCTTAAGTTTACGGTCCATAAAACTGAGAAACTGTGGGAAATCAATCATTTCCTTGCCATCTTTCTCGACTTCATTGATCATTTCTTGAAGCTCAGTCTCACTTGGGTTGACAGCAAGAGCTCTCATGACTGTTCCAAGCTCTTTGAGCGCAATGAGCCCATCACCATCTTTGTCAAATAAATCAAAACCTTCTTTGATGTCTTGAATCTGTTCTTTGCTAAGATTTTCAGTAGCTGTCATTTTGTTGCAAGTGGGAAAGGAAGGAAGGAAGTAAATATCAAATTTTTGAATTAGTTTTGATTATAAAAGGACAAATATTTATCTTGATATCATCAGAAAGATAAAACACGAGACAGTTTAATAAAACATGAACTATTGGATGATAAAACAGTATGAATCAACAGTGTTTCATGTTTAGTTCAAATAACGAACCCAATAGACCTTTCTATCGTGTAGAGAGGGAGCTTAATAACACAAAACTTAATAGACTCTTTATCGTGTTTCTCAAGCTTGCTTGTTATCTTCTCATCATTATTTTGACAAACTGTTCATAATCTATGTCTCCATCACCATGAAAATAAGCTTCTCTGAGATACTCCTCAACCTCTTCATCAGCGAGCTTAACTCCACGCTTACTTATTACTTGTTTCAACTCCGTAGGAGACACCAACCCAGTCCCATCCTTATCAAACGCTCTAAAAGCCTCAATAAGCTCTTCTTCAGCTTCGGTATCGTTCACTTTCTTAGCGATCAGCCCAAGGAACGCTGAGAAATCAATGGTTCCTTTCCTATCGGCATCTACTTCGTTAATCATGTCTTGAAGTTCAGCTTCTGTGGGGTTTATACCAAGAGACCTCATAATTGTTCCAAGCTCTTTTGTCGAGATGATTCCAGCACTATTCTCGTCAAATAAGAAAAAAGCTTCTTTGTATTCTTGCATTTGCTCTTCAGTAAGTTTCTCAACACCTGCCATTGTGAGAAAGAAAACATGATTTTTTTTTGGGGGGTTAAAAAGCGAGAGATTTATATAAAGATAAAAATAATGAAATTTAGTTAGTTGGAACAGCTTAAGAAAACATCAATGTTTTAGGAGAAAATTTTAGCCTAGCTTCTTAGCACCACCAATATGAATACAGTGTGAATCAGGATCAAAGGAATTTCTTTTGATTATGAAAAAGTTTTTGTGGCAAGAAATTCACAAAATTTCAATAAGAATAAAACCCTCCTTCTTTGGACTTTGAGAAGCACTCAATATAAAAATTCGAGCAGGGAATTCTCAAGCTTTGCTTGCAGAGACTTCACTATAAATTGTCTAAAATAATGAATACAGGCCTTTATACATCGTGTTTAAATCACTCAATAACACCATGCTGAGATGCCTCTACAAAAAGAATAAAAACAATGAGAAAACTCCTAAAAAACGATGAAGATTGTTGGAACAATGTCTTAAGGATTCTCCACTTTCCAAAGCTATTTTAACTGCACATTATTTTGACATCATCTTTCTGACAAAATCCTCATAATTAACCTTTCCATTCTCATCAGCATCAGCTTCTCTCATCATCTCCTCCATGTCTTCATCTGAAACCTCATTTTCCATTTCCTTTATCACCTTCCTTAAGTCTTCAGTTGATATCAATCCATTTCCATCTCTATCATATGCTCTAAAAGGCTCAATCAGATCTACTTCTCCACCATAATCCATCATCTTCCTGGCCATAAGCCCAAGAAATGCTAGAAAATCAATGGTTCCCTTGCCCTCTTTATCAACTTCGTCGAGCATATCCTGAAGCTCAGCCGCAGAAGGATTTTGGCCAAGGGATCTCATTATTGCTTCAAAGTCTTTGGTTTCAATGGTTCCCTCACCGTTTTTATCAAAGGGAGCAAAGGCTGCTTTGAATTCTATGATCTGCTCTTCGGTCAAAGTTTCAATAAGGGACATATAAATGTGGAATTGGGGATTTATTTAATTAGTTTTTGAGAAAAACTGAGGTATTTATATCGAGATGATCAGAAAGATAAAAGATGGTGAAACAGTTTCATAAAACATCAAGCATAATATGATTAAATGAAGGGGAAAACTGTGAAGTATCAATATGAGGCTTTGCTTCTATAAAGCCTTCATTCTTAACATAGAGTTTTCCTTTGAAATCGACATCAAATAAGGAAAAGTATTCTCATAAATAACCTCAATAATATTCTTCCCACTCCATCAATGGAGGCCAAAGTGGCTTGAAAAACGCTTAATTTCCTTGACTTAACCAAGTCTTGGTCCACATACTAAGGCTCTTTATTATTTTGCCATCATCATTCGAATGAACTCTTCATAATAAACCCTTCCATTCTCATCAAGTTCAGCTTCCTTTATCAAATCCTCCACCTCTTCCTCTGTAACTTGCTCTCCAATCTCCATGAGCACCTGTTTTAACTCTTCTTTCGATATCAACCCCTCTCCATCTTTATCAAACATTGTACAAGCATCAATTATCTCTTGGTCGCCAATATAATAGCTCCTACTCTGAAAATAACTAATACAAGCCATGATATTTTCGAAATCTGCGTAATCTATCGTTCCTTTTCCTTTAGAATCTGCTTCATTGGTATAATCTCGAACCTCGCCTTCAGTAAGCTTGGGCCAGCGAGATTTCATCGCTAATTCAAGATCTTTGGTCGTGATGGCTCCAGCACCATGTTTATCAAATGAGGAGAAGAGGTCTTTAAGGTCTTGGATTTCTTCATCGGATAGATTATTGTAGTATGCCATTATTGAAGAAAGTGATGGGGGTGTGGGAAGAGAAGGTATGAAGTTTTTTAATTATTGTTTTATAAGAGAAATTGAGACTATGTGAGATGAAGATTACGGTGATATTAGAATCTATTCGAAAACAAAACTCAGTCCTGATGGTCCTGATGCACTGGAAACGTTACTTTTTATAGAGAGTTTTGTTGGAGAGTCGACACGAACTTTGTTTCATTTTTTAACAGAAACTTTGAACAAAGTTTTTCGATCGTGAAAGATTTTTTTTAGAATTTTTTTTTTGCAGGTTTTTTCAAATTCAATGGGAGAGAGAGGCTGGATCCAGCAAATGAATCTTCCTTGGTCTTGAAAAAACAGATGAGCCCTTTTCGAAATATTCAGATTTGGCCTTGAATACAAAAGTGATGAAAATAAGAAAAAAGAGTTCGAAGGTTTCTGAGGGCCTCAAATTTGAAATTTCTCATAGAAGGTTGACTCTCCTACTCATCAATTCTTAATCCAGTCTATGCTACTCAGAGGGAAAATAAGAGGCTATGCCTCATAAGATGAATATTTAAATTGAATTTTGAAGGGTTCGAGGATGAAGAAAAAAGTCAACAAAAATAATTCGCGCTCAAATCTTCTCTTCTTGATACAACTCTGAGAATTTTAGTCATAAAGCTGAGCACAAGTCCGCCCACCTCCTCCCAATTCTTCAATTTCAGGGCCAGTGTCCTCCCTCTCCAAGAAAGCTGATCCATTTCATCCCAAAGCTCTCCTTCTTAACCTTCATTTTCTCCACTTTCTACGACTTGAAGAAAGCGTTTCCCTAATCATTGAGCCCGCCGTTTTTTAAATAATAAATATTTCTTACCTCCATATTTACAGTTGTATTCACCCTTTATTCCCTTTTCAAAACGCCTCCTCTTTAAATCTTCTAACCCTTCCCAATTATAATCATTATTTCAATTTTCACGAATGAAACTCTCTATTTTCCTCATATTTGCTTTACTTCTCACTGCCAATGCTGCCCCTTTAGAGCCAGGATATAAGCTTTTCACCTTTGCTTCATCCCTTACAGGCCTTGTTCTTTCCGTATCAACCCAGCCTCCGATCCTTTCTGCAGGAAATCCAGCTGATGCGACGGTTTTTGTTGCGTTAGACGATGGGAATTATGGTCCTTTTTATGCATATGAAAGTGGATTGCATTTGACTGTGGATCCTAATGATAATAAAAGAGTCTATTTAGCAGAAGGGGATGGAGTGTTGAGTCAGTATCAGAATTTCGCAATGATGGCGAATAACGATGCGACCTATTTTGTGAAGTCAGAATATAATGGAAGGGTTGTTCAGATCCCAAGTGTTGTTGGTGCGGAGGTGTTTTTGGGAAAAGAAGGATGTAGTGAGAATCAAAGATTATTTGAGTCAAGACAACCTGACCCTCAAGAGGTCTGAAAATTCTCTAATTAAGAATAAATAAATTTGTAAAGTTGATTCTTCTTATCTTATCAGAAAGCATTTTTATAAGGAAGAAAACTGATATTTTTTAGAACTTAAACGGTCCTTTATTTCATCCCTTTTGAAAG
>Ga0182738_1008338_pt1 | contig 10303 bp, 7 predicted proteins | sample eDN5th30CBELigMG_FD_128876 | JGI IMG/M metagenome (GOLD analysis project Ga0182738, IMG submission 128876) | Enriched Miracle-Growth compost microbial communities from Emeryville, California, USA - eDNA 5th pass 30_C BE-Lig MG (version 2)... ... | reverse complement strand
TGCCCACGTTGCTCAGCCATGCCGCCGGCGTGGTGGTGGTCAACAGTACAGTAGGAGGCTCGGCATTGGTGCACGCTCGCCCGACCATTGCATTGGGCGGAGCCCTTTATGATATGCCGGGACTCACATTCCAAGGGGAGCTGGACGCCTTCTGGCGGGAAGGTGAGCCACCGGACATGCGGCTTTTCAACCGGTTTCGCAACGTGGTCATACATGCAACGCAGGTAAACGGGGGCTTTTACACCCGAAGCGGGATACGCATGGCTGTAGAAAATTCCGTGGGCCGCCTGATCAGCGAGTTTTCGCCACTGGACGAGCTAGTGCACGCTCTATAGGATGACAACGTATCGGGATATGACAAAAACGGCCGAGCTTGCAACGTTCAGCAATATAGACGGCAGTAACGTCACTTTATCCGTACGGGTGAATTGATACTCTTAGGCTTTCTTCTCGTTCATGGCGAATGAAAATGCTTAGCAAGTTACGTATGCGATTAGCTTGGCAGTGCCTCGTGGGGTTCATGGCTGCCGGGGGCATGGTCGCCGCGGGCGCGGCGTCGATCAGTGACGAGGCATGGCTGGCCAGGGTGGCCTACAGTGCCCAACCCGAGGCATTGCAGAAGCTGAAAGAAATGGGTCGCGAAGCTTATCTTCAGGAACAACTCTCGCCGCCGGAGTCTGACGACCTGCCGAAAAAGGTTCAGGGCTACGTGCGCAAGCTGTCCAGCGTGCAGGTGCCGGCCGCCCAAGCCATGCTCGACGCTCGCGCGCAGAGTCGCGCAGTCGCAGAGCAGAAAGAGAATGGAGAAGCGGGGGCCAAGCTCAGGACCAAATTCGCCAAAACCAAGCAGCAGGATACGCGAGAGGCCGGTGAACGCTCGGTGTTGCGAGCCGCCTTTTCGCCGTGGCAGCTACGCGAGCAACTGACGTGGTTCTGGTTCAACCACTTCAATGTATTTCATGCCAAGGGAAATATTGCCTTTGTGTTGGCCGATTATGAAGATACGCTACGCCGGCACGCGTTGGGTAATTTCCGGGATTTGCTGGAAGCGTCTTTGAAGCACCCCGCGATGATTATCTATCTGGATAATGCACAAAGCACCAAAGAGAAGCCTAACGAAAACTACGCGCGGGAACTGATGGAGCTGCACACGCTGGGGGTAGATGGTGGATATTCGCAAGCCGACGTGCAGGCGCTGGCTCGCATCCTGACCGGAGTCAGCGTCGATTACCAAGAGGGCGAGCCCAAGCTGCCCAAGAAGTTGGCCGGGCTTTATCAGTCTGAGGGCGGGTTCCAGTTTGACCCGCGGCGCCACGATTTTTCTGACAAAACCTTCCTGGGCCACACCATCAAAGGCCAGGGGTGGGCGGAAGTCGAGCAGGTCCTGGATATCCTGGTCGCGCACCCCGCCACCGCCAAGCACGTTGCCAGCGAGCTCGCCACTTATTTCGTGGCCGATAAACCCTCGCAGGGCTTGATCGATGGCGCGGCCAAGGTGTTTGTCGAAACCAAGGGCGACATCAAGGCGACGATGAAATTTTTGCTGGAGTCCGACGAGTTCGCCCAGAACGCGGGCAAGCAGTTCAAATCGCCTTTGCAATACGCGATATCGGCTGTGCAAAGCGCCGACATTAATGACCCCGGGCGCGTGGTACGGGTCGTCAGGCAGTCTTTGGCCATGTCGGGGCAGCCGCTCTATGGACGCCTGACGCCCGATGGGTATGAGCTGCAGGGCAGCAGTTGGATCAGCACGGGCCAACTGGCCAACCGCCTTGCTATTGCGGAAAATGTGGCAGGTTTGCGGCCCGGTGCGTCCAAAAAGCACAAGAAGGGTATGAAGGCCGATGCGCAAGCCCAGCCGGTATCGATGGGCAAGCAAGCATCCCGGCGCCCGGAAGCGAAGCAGGCAAAGGCCCAGCCGCAGCAGGAGTCGCTTTTCCTGCAGATTGCCGGCCCTGCCTTTATGTACCGATAGGAGCCGATCATGGACAGACGACATTTCTTGATGAGCGGCGCGGCCCTGGCGGGAAGCCTGTACGGTACGCGCCTGCTGGCTGCGCCGGGTACCGATACCCGCCTGCTGGTGGTTTTTTTGCGCGGCGCCTACGATGTTTGCAATACGCTCGTGCCGATCTCCAGCGAGTTGTACTATCAGTCCCGTCCCACCATCGCCATTCCCAAGCCCGGTGGCGGCAAGTCCGGCGCCGCTGTCGGCATCGACAGCGATTGGGGGTTGCATCCGGCGCTGGCCAAATCGTTGGGGCCGCTGATGCAAGAAAAGCAGGTGGCTTTTGTCCCGTTTGTGGGCATTCCGGGCGTGTCGCGCAGCCATTTCGAGGCGCAGGAGTGGCTTGAGCTAGGTGCGGCCGACGTCGAAAAAGGCGAATTGCCGCAACAGGGCTTGCTGTACCGGCTGGCCGACGCCATGGGCGGTGCCAAGGCGGTTGCGTTTACCGATAGCTTGCCCAGCAGCTTCAAGGGCCCGCGCAATATCGACAACATCGGGCTGGATCGCCGGCCGAATCTGGGCAAGAGCAATCAGGCCTTGCGCGAGAAGCTGATGCAGAGTTATCGCGGAACCCCGCTCGAGGCAACCTTGAGTGAAGGACTGAAGCTGCAGCGCGATGTCAGCGAGGTTTTCGACGAAGAACAGCTTGCGGCAGACCGAGGCGCCAACAGCGCTAAAGGCTTCGCGCAAGAAAGCACGCGCGTGGCCGGGTTGATGCGCGAAAAAAAATTCAATCTGGCCTTTATCGATGTCGGCGGCTGGGACACGCATGTGGCGCAAGGCGGGGTAAACGGCCTGCTGGCCAACCGCCTAACCGATTTGGGCAATGGCCTGGCATCTTTCGCGAAAGCCATGGGGCCTGAATGGAAGCGCACGGTGGTCGTGGTGGTTTCCGAGTTCGGCCGTACCATGAAAGAAAACGGCGGCAAGGGCACTGATCACGGTTTCGGAACCGCCTACTGGGTGCTCGGTGGCGGTGTAAAGGGCGGTGGCCTGGCCGGAGAGCAAAAGCTGCTGCGCAGCGAAAAAGATCTGAACGAAGCGCGTGACCTGCCTGTGCTGAATGACTATCGGGCGGTGCTGGGTGGAATTTTCCAGGGCATCTATGGCCTGGATGTCGGCCGTTTACGCAAGGTGTGCGGTGATGCCACGCCCTTGAAGCTGAACCTGGTCTGATGTGCCGCTGCCTGCCTGCCTAACACTATGCATAACGTGCTCGCCTTATAAAGCTTTTGTATTTTCGCGCCGGGCCAAAGCAATTGGGTTCCGGTTCTTGTTTCCTGTATTTGCCGGGTCGACACCGTAGATGATGGCACTGAAAAACTTTAGAAAAAAAACCTTGTTCGTGGCAATGGTGGTCGTTCCCATGATCATCGCAATCGTCTACTACGCCATATTTGCGGTAGACCGATACGTGACGGCCGCGCAGGTCGTCGTGCGCCAGCCCAGCCAGGATACGCTCGAGCAAAGCGCGCCCAGCATCGCCTTGATGATGGCGGGGCTGAACCCGGCGTCCCGTGAAGAAACTCTGTACCTGCGAGAGTTCATCACTTCGCTGGATATGCTGAAAGTGCTCGAAGAGCAGCTGAACTGGCGCGACCATTTTGCCGGGCAATGGCGCGATCCGTGGTTGTGGATCAGCGATGCCGACTCGCAAGAAGAGTTGCTGGAGTTCTACAACCGCATGGTAGAGGCGCATTTCGATGACACTACCGGCCTGCTGACGGTAGAAGTTCAGGGCCTGACGCCCGAGTTTTCTAAGCAGACACTCGAGCTGATCCTGAGCGAGAGCGAAAAGTTCGTCAACGAGATGTCGCACAAGATGTCCCGCGAACACATGAAATTCGCCGAATCCGAATTGCATCTGGCTCGCCAGCGCTATGAAGACGAACGGCACAAGATGCTTGAATTCCAGAGCAACAGCGAGTTGCTGGATGCCCAGGCGGCGGCGGAGTCTCGCGCCACCATTATTGCCACGCTGGAAGCCGAGCTGACGTCGGAGCGCGCCAAGCTCAAGGGGCTGCTGGCCTCGCTGGGGTCGGATACGCCTCGGGTGCGTCAGCAACGCACCCGCATCAAGGCGATGGAAGAGCAACTGCAGGCCGAAAAGCAGCTGCTGGTGTCGACCTCGGGCGGCGACAAACTTAACGTGGTGGCCTCGCAATATCGAAACCTGCTGATCGATGTCAGCATCGCCGAAGAGGCTTACAAGGCCAGTACGGTCGCGGTGGAAAACGCCCGCATCGAAGTGGGAAAGAAGATCCGCACTCTGATCATGGTGGTTAGTCCGAACCTGGCGCAAGAGCCTATTTATCCGGCGCGTATCTACAACCTGGTTACGCTGCTGATAGGGCTGTTGCTGCTATATGGTGTGGCCCGCTTCATTATTGCCTCGGTCAGGGACCACCACGATTAATCGTGGTTGTCCGGAATTCTGTCATAACTATAGTGAACAATACTGATATGACTGCTGCGATCTCGTTTCATCAAGCGGTAACTGTTGCGCACGCAGGCGCGTCGGCGAACATGCTTCGGCGCGGATTGCGCACCTTAGCGATGCTAGGACTTTCGTCCGTGCTGGCGGGATGCGGCGGCAGTTTCCTGTCTGGCGCCGGACCGACCAAAGGCGCGATTGTCAATGGCGCCCAAGGCGAGGCTCCTTACGAGCTGATCGATTTATCGGCCCAGACAATAGCCCAGTACATGCGCCCGGCCGAGCCCGCGCTAAGCAAGGCGGTATCGCCGACACCGGCGCCCGACATCCGTCTGGTACCGGGCGACGTCATCAGCGCAGTGATATCCGATAGCGCGGTCGAAGGGGCCCTGTTTGCCCCGTTGTCCGCCGGGGGCACCGTGTTCGACAGTTTGCGGGTGGATTCGCAAGGAATGATTTCGGTGCCGTACGCGGGGCGTGTCAAGGTATCGGGCCTGACCCTGACGCGGGTAGAAGAAGCCTTGCGCACGCGTTTGAAGAATATTGCCACCGACCCCCAGGTACACGTGGAAATGGTGGGCGATTTGTCCGGTTCCGTGCTGGTGGCGGGCGCGGTCGCGTCGCCGGGCCGATTTTCGGCCATGCAGGGGCCGCTAACCTTGCTGGACGCGATCAATCAGGCGGGCGGACCCACACTCGAGCCGCACCTGATCCGCGTGGTGGTACGAACGGGCTCTAAGGTCAGCAGCTTCGGCTACGACGAAATCATGAGCGGCAAAAACATGCCGGTTCCCCCACGATCCGAAATCATTGTCGAACGAGCGCGCCAACGTTTCGTTGCCATGGGTGCGGTCACCAAACCAGGCTTATTCGATCTGCCGTCACGCAACCCCAGCTTGCTGGAAGTGCTGGGCACGGTTGGGGGGCTGAGCGAGCGGGCCGCCGACGCCAGGGGGGTATTCGTATTTCGCTTGAACGACCACCCGGCCAACGGCGAGCCCATGGCGCAGGTGTTCCGGCTGGATATGCGCGACCCCGCATCGATGTTTCTGGCCCGCCAGTTTCTGGTGAAACCGGAAGATGCGGTCTATGTGACCAACGCCGTTGTTTACGAGGCACAGAAGATCATCTCGCCCATTGTGCAGGTGTTGATCCTGGGGCGCACGATCGAAGGCCTATAGCGAGTTGACGGTCGTGACAGCGGTATTCAACCCAATACGCTGGCATTGGGGCGCGGGAGCCTTGCATCCCGCGCATCAGATCCAGTGTCGGGAAGGCAGCTTTTATTCTGAGGGGGCAGACCCTCAGTTTCGGCTGGCGGGCGTCTTGCCGGCGGGCTGGTATTGGCTCGAGGCGGGGCTGACCATTCCCACGGCGCGCACGGTTGCACGTTTGTACCTGGATTCGGGGCAGGGCGAGAGCCAGGAAGGCTCGCAAGCACTGCCATTACGCTCGGGCCGGATAGGCAAGCGGCTGATTCGCCTAGCCCGTCCCGCAAAAGTGAGGTTTGATCCCTTGACCAGCGCGGGTACCTTTGCGATTGACCACTTCAAACTGCGGCGCGTGCCACAGTGGGTGGCACGCGCCCGCATGCAGCGCAAACTGCTCAGCCTGCATCCGCGTTATCGGGTTAACGACGGGGCTGGGGTGTCTTTGCCATCGGCCAGGCTGCCCGGCTCGGTCGACGAGCTGTGGCAAGAGTATCACCGGCTATATGCCCACGACGGCGTCGGCCTGATTTTGTATCAAGAGTGGCAAGAAGGCGTAGAAGCCGTTAATAACAAGCGCTTTGCGCATGAAGTGGCGCAGGCCGCCGGCCGGCAGTGGACAATGCAGGATGACTGGCCGCTTATATCGGTACTGTTGCCGATTTTCAACACGCCGGCGCATTTACTACAGCGCTGCATCGAATCGGTGCTGCGGCAAAGCTATCCAAAATGGCAACTGTGCATCGCTGATGACCGGTCCACTCTTGCGCACGTAAGGCCCTTGCTGGAGCGGTATGCGGCCCAAGACGAGCGTATCAGGCTGGAGTTTCGCGCCGCCAATGGCCATATCGCCCAGGCTAGCAATTCGGCCCTGGCATTGGCCACCGGAGAGTATGTCGGGCTGCTGGATCATGACGACGAACTCGCCGAACACGCACTTTTTTGCGTGGCCCGTGCACTGGCAGATCATCCTGAAGCGCAGATCATTTATTCGGACGAAGACAAGCTGGATGAGAGCGGGCAGCGCTGCGATCCCTACTTCAAGCCGGATTTTTCCCCTGATCTGCTGCTGGCGCAGAATTATTTTGGGCACTTTTGTGTATTTCGCCGCAGCCTGGTGTGCCGGGCTGGGGCGTTTCGCGCGGGTTTCGAAGGCAGCCAGGACTACGACCTGATTCTGCGCTGCCTGACCCAACTTACCGATACCAACGGTGTATTGCACCTGCCTCATGTTCTGTACCACTGGCGCAAAACGGCGGGCTCGACGGCGCTGAGTCCGGACGAGAAATCATATGCGTACGACGCGGCCCAGCGCGCCCTGCAGCAGCATCTGGACAGCCAGAAACCCGGCGCGCGGGTCGAGATAGTGGCCCCCGGGCTATACCGGCAGCATTGGCCGCTGGCAGATTCGCCCAAGGTCAGTATCGTGGTGCCGACCCGCGACGGCCTGGACGTGCTCAAGCCGTGTATTGATTCGATCGTACAGCGCACTCAGTACACCAATTATGAAATCGTGGTCGTCGATAACCAGTCATGCCTGCCCGAGACAGCGGCGTATCTGGACGAACTGCAAGAATCGCTGCAGGGAAGGCTGAGGGTGCTGGCGTACGACCAGCCCTTTAACTATTCCGCCATCAATAACTATGCGGCCGCCCATGCCAGCGGCGATGTGCTGGCATTGCTGAACAACGACATCGAAGTGCTCAATGCCGATTGGTTGAGCGAGATGGTGGCGCAGGCGACACGCCCCGGCGTGGGCTGTGTCGGAGCCAAGCTGTATTACCCGGATGGCACCCTGCAGCACGGCGGAGTCATATTGGGCATAGGCGGAGTCGCCGGCCATGCCCATCAGTTTGCTGCAAGAGATGCGGTGGGCTATTTCAATCGTCTGCGCGTCGTGCATAACGTCAGCGCAGTGACGGGGGCAGCGCTCGTCGTAAAGAAGGGCATTTACCTGCAAGTGGGCGGAATGGACGAGGCCAACCTGCCGGTGGCGTTCAATGACGTGGATTTCTGCTTGCGTGTGCGGCAGGCTGGCTACCGCAACGTGTGGACTCCTCACGCCGAACTGGTGCACCACGAGTCAAAGACTCGGGGCGCAGACAACACGCCCGACAAGCAAAGCCGGTTCGAACGCGAATGCCGGTTCATGCAGGAAAAATGGGCTGCCATGCTGCAGCACGATCCGTATTACAACCCAAATTTAAGCCTGCAGCGCGAAGACTATTCGCTGTGCATGCGGGCGCAGTAGGGCAGCCATGCAAGAACGTAATTCTATGGAAATCATGCGGTCGGTACTGTTCGCGCTGGTGTTGCGCGAAATGCTGACCCGTTTCGGCGCGCGGCGCATGGGTGCGTTCTGGATGGTGTTCGAGCCCATCTTGCACGTCGTGATTGTCATGTTCATCTTCACGACCATACGGGGCCGCGAAGTGCCGGGCATGGATTTCCCCCTGTATCTCGCCACCGGCATGATCCCGTTCTTCATGATGCGCAACATCGCCCTGCGCCTGATGGATGCCATCAGCGCCAACCAGGCGCTTTTTGCCTACCAGCAGATCAAGCCGCTGGACACGCTGATTGCCAGAACGATCGTAGAGTTCTCGTTGTACGCATGCGTGTACGTGCTGGTGGTGGGCGCATTGGGCTTATGGGCTGGATACGACATTTCTATGCACGACCCCTTGGCGTGGTTTGCCGCGCTGGCGACCGGCGTGGTGTTTTCGGCCGGCCTGGGGCTGATTTTCTGCGTCTGGGCCCGGGCCTTTCCCAATGCCAAGACCTTCATCCGCGTACTCTTCCTGCCCGTATACCTGATATCGGGGGTGATTTTCCCGATCTGGAAGTTGCCCGAGGCGTACATGCCTTGGCTGCTATGGAATCCGTACCTGCATGTTATAGACAACCTGCGTTCGTCGATTTTTGTGGCCTATCCCGAAACCTACGGCATCAGTTTTTCTTATCCGGCCAAGGCGGCCCTGGTGGTATTGTGCCTGGGCCTGGCGATGTACCGGCTGCGCCGGCACGATTTGGTGGCCCTATGATCGAACTACGCAATCTCACCAAGTCGTATCTGACGCTCAAGGGCCGCAAGTACGTTTTTCGCAACTTGACGTTTACCGTGCCGCCTGGCCACAATATTGCGCTGATAGGCCGCAACGGCGCGGGCAAGTCCACGCTGATGCGCTTGCTATGCGGTCTGGACGCCCCCGATAGCGGCCGCATTGTCACCGACAAGCGGATTTCGTGGCCGGTAGGGCTGGCGGGGGGGTTCCAGGGTTCGTTAACGGGCCGCCAGAACGCGAAATTTGTCTGCCGCGTTCAGGGCGCGGAAGGCACCGAGATGCAGCGCCGCATCGAATTTGTCGAGCAGTTTGCGGAAATCGGCCCTGCCTTCGATGAACAAGTGAAAACATACTCTACCGGCATGCGGGCCCGCGTGGCTTTCGGGCTGAGCCTGGCTTTCGACTTCGATTACTACCTGATCGATGAGGCCATGTCGGTGGGCGATGCGCATTTTCGCGATAAAGCTGCCAAGGCATTTAAAGACAAGGTAGGCAAGGCCAATGTCATTCTGGTGACGCATGGCATGGGCCAAGTACGCAAGATGTGCGACATGGTCGCCTTGCTGGACAACGGCCAGGTAACTTGCTTTGACAACGTGGAAGCGGGCATACAGGCCTACCTGCAGCTTGGCGCCGCGAGCTCCGACCGCGGCATGGCACCCGCCCCAACCGAGCGCCGGCAAGAACAGGAAACGGTTATTCAGGAAGAAACACAATGAACAGTACTAAGCGTGGCGGCGAGCCAATATTGGTTTTGGGCGGGGCGGGGTATATCGGTTCTCATATGGTCAAGATGTTGGGGCAAGCCGGCTATGTGCCCGTGGTGGTCGATGACCTGAGTAGCGGCCATGCCGATGCGGTGGGCGCGGCGGAACTCATCGTGGGCAGTTTCGGCGATGAGGCCTTCATCCACAAGACGCTTCAAACCGTCAAACCCGCGGCCGTCATGCATTTCGCCAGCTTTATTCAAGTGGGCGAATCCATGCGCGAGCCCGCGAAGTATTACCAAAACAACTTCAACGCGACGCACACGTTGTTAGAAGCGATGCGACGCAATGCCGTGAACAAGTTTATTTTTTCGTCTACTGCCGCAATTTTTGGGAATCCCGTGCGAATTCCTATAGACGAAAGCCACCCGATGCAACCCATCAATCCGTACGGCCGAACCAAGTATTTCGTCGAACAGATGCTGCAAGACTATGACGCCGCGTATGGTTTCAGGTCCATTTGCCTGCGGTATTTCAATGCCGCCGGCGCAGATCCCGACGGCGAACTGGCAGAGCGGCACGACCCGGAAACCCACCTGATCCCTCTTGTCTTGCGAGCCGCGGCGGGCCGCATGCCGCACATCACCGTGTTCGGTACCGACTATGACACGCCCGATGGAACCTGCGTACGAGACTACGTGCACGTGCATGACCTGTGCAGCGCCCACCTGTTGGCCCTGCGCAAATTGTTGAACGGCGAAGGAAGTGCGCAATTCAATCTGGGCAACGGCAACGGGTTTTCGGTGCGCCAGGTAATCGACGTAGTGCAGGAAGTGACCGGACGGACGGTACCCGTGCAATATGGCGCCCGCCGCGAAGGC
>Ga0182738_1008337_pt1 | contig 10305 bp, 10 predicted proteins | sample eDN5th30CBELigMG_FD_128876 | JGI IMG/M metagenome (GOLD analysis project Ga0182738, IMG submission 128876) | Enriched Miracle-Growth compost microbial communities from Emeryville, California, USA - eDNA 5th pass 30_C BE-Lig MG (version 2)... ... | reverse complement strand
GGCCGCATCGTCCTGACGCGCGACCGCGAACTGCTGAAACGCCGAACCATCACCCACGGCTGCTATGTCCACGCCATCAAGCCCGAACGCCAATTGCGCCTGATGTTCGAGCGGCTGGACCTGTCCCGCAGCGCCCGGCCCTTCAGCCTGTGCCTGCGCTGCAACGCGCCCTTGCAGGGCATCAGCAAGGCGCAGGTCCTGGACCGCCTGCCGCCCAGCGTCAGGACCCTGCACGAGCGCTTCAGCACCTGCCCCATTTGCCACGGCGTCTTCTGGGAAGGCACGCACTGGCAACGCATGCGCGCCTTGCTGGATCGCACCATGGAAGGGCTGGCGCCCGCGAGCCAGCCCGGACCGGAGCCGTAAGCGCGGAGTGCGGGATGCGACATGGCGTGGCGTAGCGACAACGTGGGGAGCGTGTGGGCGTTAGAAGTGCGGGGACGCGCTGCGGGATTGTAGTGCGGGACGCGACGGCCGCGGAGTCGTCAACTGGCATCCTGGCGATGGTATCCGCGGGAAGTATCAGATTTTTGTGTTCTGGAAGTCAGTGTAAATCATCGCACGGATGCGCCAGTCGGCGGATTCCGTAGGTTCTGTATATGATACTGATACGGATACAAACACACGCGCCGGAGCGCCCGCGAAGCCCGTCCGGAATGCTGCCCCCACCCACGTAAAAGAGGCGCCTATGCCGGATTTCGAAGAGCCGCAGGACTGGTCGCAACTGGACGATGCACGCAAGCTGCGCGAATTTTCCCAGATACAAAGAGCGCACTGGAACAATGTCCGCGCCATACTCCGCGCCGTCGACGCGCTTTTCGCCATCATGGAAAGCGAAGACGACCCGCCCAAAAAAGAAGTGCTGCGCATCGCCCAAGATCTCGTGCGCGACCTGAAAATCAAATGGCAGGAGGAATGAGCCCGTCGATCGACCCCCGCCATGCCGAGTCGATAACGACAGGGGGACCAAGGGGCGGTATTCCCCTGACATCTCATGCAGCCGTAATGCTAATCGTCGACGTGCGAAACGCGCCATAAGCGCTTCCGCCCCCTTCTACAACGCGGTCCACAGGCCAGCATCTCGGCGGCCATTACATTACAAGTGAATAGGTGAGATTGCATTACAATACTCAAGTAGACATCGATCGTAGTCATAGCATTCAGGAACAGAAGGTAAATGGTAGCCGCATACAAGAAAGCACAAACGCCAAAGAAACCGCAAGCGCCCGTCGCCGGCGCAGATAGCCCGCTAATGGTCAATTCGGTACAGAAAGCCTTTCGCGTACTTCACGCGTTCGACAGGACTGAACCGCGACTGACTCTCAAGCAGATCGTGGATAAACTGGGAATAGACAAAAGCACCGCGCAACGATTCACCCACACTCTTTTGGTAATGGGGTACTTGGACAAGGACCCGGTCACCAAGACATTGGGCGTCACCGCCAAGATGGTGGACTTGGCCCATCTCTACCTTGCAACCAGCCCCTTGGTTACAGGTTCGATGCCCTACCTCATTCATCTGAACGGTGAAACCGGAGAGACGATTAATTTGACGGTCCTGGATGGCGCCGAAGTAATATTTGTCTCCCGTCTCGTCGGCAATAATTTATTGTCCACTGGTGTGAGCATTGGAACGCGCTTGCCCGCATACGCAAGCGCTGGCGGACTGGCCATAATGTCGACGCTGAGCGATTCGGAAATTGAACATTTGCTCGATATCAGCGACCTCAAGCCTTATACCCCGCTTACGGTATATGAGCCGTCCAAGATAATGGAAAGGCTTAAAACGTGTCGATTGAAGGGTTATGTATTGAGCGTCGGCGATTACTTCCCCAATGACATATCCGTGGGCGCCCCTGTTATCTCGCGCTCGGGGCATCTGATGGGGGCCATCTCATTATCCGTCTCCATAGACCGGTTTACGGCCAAAGAGGCCGAGGCCAAGTTTGCCAAGCTCGTCGCAACAACCGCCAAATCGATCCTCATATAGCTTCTGAACGCCGCGGCGTCTCCGCCGATATACATAAATCAGCCTCCCGCGTAGATCTGCGCCTGCGACGCATCGAGCCGCGCCTGTGGATCACACATCCCGCGCCATCACGTTGCTTGCGGACTACGGGAAAGATGCGGCTGATTTAAAAATAGCCATGGAAGCTATTGCACCCATTCCAGCGAGTCGTTATATTATTATAAAGCACTTAATATTTCTATAAACTACTTTAGATCCAAAATAGCGATATGGCGCTCAAGCATGGATGACTTTCCGCCCTACTTTCAGAAGCGTTTTGCCGACGATCAACTGGGCGTGATCCGCCTTCTGCATGACGGCTTAATCGGTGAAGACGACCGCTGCATCATTACCTACGAAGGCCGGGAAGTCGGCATTGCCGAGATGCGCGCCCGAGTGGCGCAAGTTCAGGCGCGACTACGCTGCGTCGGTCTGAAGCCGGGAGACCGTGTCGCCGTAATGCTGTCCAATTCGGTGGACCATATTTCACTTATCTATGCATTGATTTTGTACGGCGCAATCTGGGTTCCAGTGAATGTGCGCCTGCGCGGCGAGGGGCTGGCGTACATCGTAAAACACTCTCATCCCGCACTGCTGGTGTTCGATCCCGAGTTCGAGGAAGCTGTTTCAGAGCTTTCCGGAGTGCGCTCCATCCAACTTAAGAAACTGAACGCGACTCTTGTACGGGCGGGCGAGCAGACGCTGGTGTGCAGCCAGGGCATTACACACCGAAGCGCTCTCTGTATCATCTACACTTCCGGCACCACCGGAGCGCCGAAAGGCGTAGTGTTCACTCATCGCATGCTGCGAATCGCCAGTGAAGCCGTCCTGTTAGTGGCGAATATTCATCAAGGCGATCGAGCCTTCCTTTGGGAACCTCTGTGCCACATCGGCGGCGCGCAGATGCTGATGGTGCCATTTCTGATTGACGCGCAGCTGCATGTGGTCAATCGATTTTCATCGAGCCAATTCTGGACGCAATGGCGGTCATCCCGGGCCACTCACCTTCACTATCTGGGGGGTGTGCTGGACGTATTGATGCAATTGCCGGAGTCGGGCTCTATTCGAGTGGCATGGGGAGCCGGCATTTCCGAACAGGCATGGGAGCCTATCCGCAAACGCTTTGGGTGTGAATTGCGCGAATGTTACGGAATGACCGAATGCTCCAGCTTTGCCACACTGAATACGAGTAACACGCCGGGCTCGATCGGCGCCGCCTTGCCATGGATGCGTGTCGAGCTCTTGGACGAGAATGGCGAAACTGTACCGAGAGGAGAGGTTGGTGAAATCGTTCTGTCGAGCGATGTGGAAGGCGTCTTCCTGCCCGAATATCTAGACAACCCGGAAGCCACCAAGCAGGCGATGAAGAACGGCAAGCTGCACACAGGCGATAGGGCGCGCCAGATCGCCAACGGAGAATATGTGTTCGTCGGCCGCCGTACGGACAGCATGCGGGTGCGGGGCGAAAATGTTTCCGCATGGGAAGTCGAGCGTGTCTTTGCAAGCCATCCGGCAATCAAGGCCACGGCCGCCGTTGGTATTCCAAGCGCCATAGGCGAACAGGAAATCTTGCTGTATGTGCAGTTCGAACCTGCGGAGTCAGTGGACTGGGTTGATTTGGTTGATTGGGCGAGGCCTCGCCTCGCCGATTTCCAGCTGCCAAGGTACTACATTTCCATCGAAAAATTCGAGCTTACCCCCAGCGAGCGCATTCGCAAACACCTGCTGCCTAAAGCAGTAGATGGCGCGTGGGATCGTAATCTAACAGCGACAACAACCTAGGAGCTCATATTGTCCGCCCCTGCTCAGTACATTGTTGCCGAACGGCACGAAACCGTCGGCCTGATTCGACTCAACCGCCCCGAGAGACTGAACGCATGGACGGTCTCGATGCGCAACGAAATCATCAACGTATTAAACTCTTTCGAAGCCGATCCAACATTGCGTGCCATCATAATGACCGGCACCGGCGATCGAGCCTTTTGCGCAGGCCAAGATCTTGAAGAAGCGCACGGCTTCAGTGTCGATGAAGCCGAAACCTGGATCCGAGGCTGGGGTACGTTCTACTCGGCACTGCGCCACCTATCCAAACCGTTGGTGATAGCGCTAAACGGAATTGCCGCCGGATCGGCGTTTCAAGCTGCGCTGCTGGGCGACATTCGCGTTGGGCATGCCGGCGTACGAATGGGCCAACCCGAAATAAACTCGGGGATCGCCAGCGTCACAGGCCCCTGGATCATGAATTTGATGCTGGGCATGTCCCGCACCACCGAGCTGACGTTGACCGGCCGCCTTATGGATGCCGAGGAGTGCTACCGTATAGGCCTCATCCACCATATCGTCGAACAGCCGGATGTTTTAAAGAAGTCTTTTGAAATCGCGAAGGAGCTCGGGGCAAAGCCCCCTGTCGCAATGAAGCTGAATAAGGCCCGGCTTTGCGAAATGACGGAACCGTCTTTCCTGGAAGCCATCGAAGCGGCGATTCGCCATCATCGTGTATCGTACGAGAGCAACGAGCCTCAGCGCATGGTTGAAGCTTTTTTCAAAGCGAGAGGCAGGTAAGCCTTTAACCCGCCTATGGCTGCATGGGGTTGCCATGCAGCCATAGGCAATCAAGCGCGGGCGAAAGTGCGTGGCAACAAGCCAGCCTGGAACCATACGATGAATGAGTACAAGTCATACACCGGCACATGCACCGCGGCGGACAACGCGGCGGCGTATGGAGCCATATTGTGGCACTCAAGCACAATCGCACCGATATCGGAATACCTTTCCATGAGCTCGCGCCCTGCGGCGACTACGTCGCGCTCAGCCTTCTCGATATCAAGCCGGGTTTCTCCCTGCAAAAGCACCCGAGTCAATTCCTCGCCGTTTTCTGTGCCAACAACAGGCGTGTCTCCGGGAGCGCCCGCGGCAATGAGATGATCTGCGCTGAGACGGGGCCCATGAACAGTCACGACTCCCACGCGCTTGCCGGGTGGCAGAAGCTTCTGCACCAAAGGGACCTGCATCAGCGAAGAGCTTGCCACCGGCACGCCGCATGCGGTGGAAAGCTCGTCCTGGAACAGCGAGAGAAACCCGCCGGTGGTCGTTATGCCGCGCGCGCCGGAAGCCACCAATTCCTTTGCCGTGTCGACCAAGATCTTATTGAGGCCCTGGCCACGCTCATGCACGACCACGTGCGGCGATGCGCCGCGAGCCACCCGATACAACATCGGAAAGGGCCATGTATTCGCATTCGCGACATCGCCGATCGCCCTGGGCAGCTTGGTATCCAGCACAATTACGCCCACAGCCGCCCCGTACACATTGATTCCGCCTTCGATGACTGTCATATCCGTTCCTTTACTCCTCGATCTTGACCTTCTCCGCAATATCGCGGAGAGTTTTAAGGTTGTTGCGTAAAAATTCGTCATACTGCGGCCCGCTCAAGTAGCCGGGAACGACACCCGCTTCAACGAGAGAAGTCTGCATCTTCGGTTCGTTGAGTATTTTTTCGAACGCCCGCCGCAGGATGTCTATGCGGTCCGCCGGCACCTTTGAACTGGTGACAAAGCCTTCAAACGAAACGTAAACAGCGTCCGGATAACCCAGGTCCTTGACAGACTTCACATTCGGCAAGTCTGGCTGCCTGTTTTCAGTGCTGACCAACAGACCAGTCAGGCTGCCGTTGTTGATTTGGCTTTTCGAGGTCGCAACAGTAGAAACCGCAAGATCCACTTGGCCGCCAAGCGCGGCCAGCATCGCCTTCGATCCGCTGTCATATGGAATGTGCCGGAGCTTTATGCCCGCGCTCTGAGCGATCAATGCCCCATAGAAGTGAGCCGGGGATAGCGGCCCCCAAGTAGAGTAGGTTATTGTGTCGGGCTTCTCTTTGGCTTCCTTTACCAAGGCCTCGAAGTTTTCAAAGCGCCCTTTTTTTGTGACGAGCAAGAGAGGGTTGATATTGGCGCGAGCAAGCCCGCTCACGTCGTCTATCGTGAAATTCGGCCTATTTCCGACAATCAGGCTGGGTCCGAGGTTGGAATTGCCAGCCACGATAATCCGGTAACCATCATGTGTCGAAAGCCCGTAGCCCGTTCCAATCGCGCCATTGGCGCCCGCACGATTGATCACGGCCACGGGCACTTTCAAGGTCTTCGATAACTGCGGGGCAATCAAACGCGCCATGGTATCGGTCGACCCGCCCGGTGCATAGGGAACTATCAATTCGATCGTGTGATTCGGAAAATCATCCGCGTGCGACAGCACGGGCATGACCATACATAGAGACAGGAAGAAATGCCGCGGATAACGAGAGAGAAAGCTAAACATCGTCATACCCCTTGATGGTTGTGGAGACGGGAATAAGCATATTCATTAGTGGCACATGCTGTTGAGCACCATAAACGTCGGTCTCACCACTACTGCATTGGGCATGTGGGCGAAACATCGTTACCTTGAAGGCTCGGGCGATGGGGATTTCAAAGAACGAGGAGATCTTATCGACATCAATGCCATAGGCGTTTGCAACCGACTTCGAATTCAGGACTCCGCTTTTGGAAACCGCCTGATAGTTTTCATCCCGGTCAAATAGCACATCGAACGTCAAGCGATAGGGGCCGGCATTCTTGCTGCGTACGATGGCGGCCAAGTTGCCAAGCTTTACTTGATGGGTTTGCGGCATGTCAGACCTCTTCGATGACGATAGGAAAACATTCGCATGCCGACTCCACCTTCATCAGGTGATATGCCGCGAACTCATATTGCATTCCAATGTTCTGCACGCGAGGTGAATACGGGAACGCTATGTTGCCGGATGTGTTTTTTTGGCCCTCATAAGCTGCGTGCAACAGCTTTCCGCCCATTGCATTGCATGCGTCGTAAGCGGCATCTTGTGTAGAAGCGGTGGTTTCCATCAATAGCCCCACTTCATGGGGAAATCGCTTTTCCACTTCCAGCTCGCGCATCACCGCATTCATGCCGTACTTGCGGCATACAATACGCAGCGAGGGATCCTCCACCCGCTTGCGGGTGGCCTCGCTGACTTGCTCCAGTACGGTGTCGATTCGCGAGATCAATGTGGGACAACGCACACCCGCCAAGGTAATGGAACGGTAGCCAACCGGCTTGGCGCCTTCCAGCTTGATCCAGTAATCGTCGGTATGCTTTCCGCGCGTCCCCGAAACGCGCACGCGGCGTTCATCCACTTGCTCAAACACACAGTTCGACAGGTCCAGTACTCGTCCTGGGCCGTGCTGCTCAAAGGGATTTTCGCGTTCGTACAGCGAGTGTGCCGCCACTGACTTCAGCGAGGCGCGCCGTGCCGTGCTGCCTGGCTCCAGAGTGAAGCCGCTGTCGTCCACGACACCTATCATCACATCCATGCCGAACGGCTCGGCGCTGAATGCGCCGCACTCCAGGATCTTGCCCATATGGATCGACAATGCTTCGTTGGCGCCTTTCCAGATTGCGAAGGAAGCGATTGCGCTGTCGTCGCATGCGCGGCCGGCGATCACCACATCGGCCCCCTTGTCCAGGGCTTGGCGGATCGGCTCATCGCCCATCTGCGCTACCAGCCCGGAACATGCCTGGACGTCCTCCTTTGATAGGTCGAAACCCGCCTCGAAATCCCGGACTTCATTACGCTCGATGGCGGCAATCACGCGTTCCTTGGGAATATCAGCATAGACCTTTGCCAATTTGAAATGCAGGCCGAATTCAGCGGCCACTTCGTGAACCAGCCGGCCCACACAGTCCACCTGAGAATTCGTGCCTGCGCCTCCCGCGCTGCCCACGATGAATGGAATGCCCATGCTCCGCGCTGCGGGAAGAATCGACCTCAATTCGCGCTTGATGATTTCATCCGAATAAAGAGGCGTACCGGATCCAAGGTGGTAGGGCCCAGGGTCCGTGGAACCTCCATCAACCGCGATAGCGTCCGGCCGCATTGCCATACCCCGCGCTAATGCATCGAGACTGAAGCCCGCGCCCAACATACCGGTGGGAGCCAAAATTCTGATTTGTTTCATCAAAGTCCCTCAACTTGGAAGCTGCGTTCCGAGGCCTGCGGCCTGCGCGCGCTCGTAGATCAATGTTGCGAGTGCGAGATCGGCGACGGCCGAGCCGCCGCTAAACAGTATGGTTCGCTGCTGGGGGCCGGTCCGCCCGGCGTGACGCCCGCTCACGAGATCGGCCAAGGTCGCCTGAGCGTAGTCCAACGCCGGAATGAAGCGGCCAGGCTCGGCATGATGCCTCATCGCGTCTTCGTCAATCGCCGTGATATCGAATGCCGAGAGCCCCTCATGCTTCCACGAGCGGCCAAGGTCCACCGCCGCGACGAACGTACCGGGGCGCACCCAGGCGGCGTCGATAAATGGTTCGAAATCCGGCTTGAGCGGAACCGTAGTAACGACGATGTCGCTTTGCGCGAGGATTTCTCGCACATCGCCGACCCTGGCGCTGAATCCCAATTTCCGGCAGCGGTCGGCGAATCTCGTCGCGCTATTCGACGCCCCGCTATTGACATGGACAGCTTTTAATGAAGGCAGCAGAGCGGCCAATGCGGCCAGATGGCCTTCCGCTTGAGCGCCGGCGCCGATGAAGCCGATGGTAGCGCTGTCCTTGCGTGCGAGGTACCGCGCAGCGGCCGCCGTCATACCGGCAGTCCGCAAAACTGTGGCGCGGCGGCCGTCCATAATGCATCGCAGGCGGCCGCTGGCCGTGTCGGAGAGAAGAATACTCGCGTTGATGTTGAGCGCTGGCATATCGCTTGGCGGGACCACGGCGATCCACTTGACCGCGGCAACCTGTTTTCGAGCATCCACGGCCATGAGGCTTTGAAATGCATGTCCCGGCCCGATACGTATGGAAGCCTTGGGCGCGGTGTGCAACTCTCCAGCGCTGTATGCCACGAAAGCGTCATGAATGACTTGGCGCACTTCGCCTACCTCGAGCTCTAACGCGGCGATGTCCTTGTCCGTGAGGTGGAGAAATGCGCTGTATATCATATATAGTATTTCTATAAACTATCTGACATTTTTTAGAAGTATAAATCGGTGATTTTGAGCTAGCAAGGAATTCATATCTGCATAGGTGATAACCCCGACGCGCCGGCGTCCATCGGCCATCGGCATTCACCATCGGACAGCACGCTAAACTATGAGCAGCGCCGCATTTTCCGCGAGCGTCGCTCAAAAGCGCCCAGGCAAGCGCATCCAGTTGCGATGCATTCTTATCGGCTTATTGGATTTGTATATTTTTAAAGACGCAGCAATGACCGACTTTCCCTTCGACGCCGTGCTATTCGATTGCGACGGCGTGCTTGTCGACTCCGAACCCATCACCAATCGCGTGCTGGCCCAGATGCTGTGTGAAATGGGCTGGCGGGTCAGTGCGGAAGAATGCATGCGGATATTCACCGGCAAGGCGGTCAAGGACGAATCGCCGCTGATCGAAGCGCGCACCGGCGTGCGCATCGGCGATGACTGGACCAAGGCCTTCCGCCAGCGCCGCAACGCGGCCCTGGAAAGCGAGCTGGCGGAAATTCCCGGCGCGCCCGATGCCGTGCGCGCGCTGCACGCGGCGCTGAATGGGCGCATAGCCGTGGCCTCGGGCGCGGACATATGGAAAGTGGAGCTGCAGCTTGCCAAGGTGGGGCTGGCGGAATGCTTTGCCGGCCGCATATTCAGCGGCCAGGATCTGCCTCGCAGCAAGCCGTTTCCAGACGTCTACCTGGCTGCCGCGCACGCGCTCGGCGTGCCGCCGTCCCGCTGCGCCGTGATAGAAGACACCGTCACCGGCGCGACCGCCGGCGTGGCGGCGGGCGCGACCGTATTCGGCTACAGCCCCTCAAGCAACGGCCACAGCAGCCCAGACGCCCTGCGCGCAGTGGGCGCGGCGCATATCTTCACCGACATGTCGGAACTGCCCGCTCTGCTGGCGCAATGGCGCCGGGGCGCCGAGTAGCGCGCGCTCAGCTATAGCGGATCAGGTCCGGGTGATCCCCGCTTTCGAAAATGCGGCGCACTCTGTCCTGCCAGGCTGCGGCGAAGGCGTCTTTCTGGTCCTGTGCGGCATCAGGCTCCATCGCCGCGAACAGCAGGGGCATCATGTTGGACGATGCCGGCACGACCGCGCTATTGAAACTTACCGTGACGCGCTGGTTCGTATCCAGGCGCTCGAAGCACATTTCACCGTCGATGGGCTGCCCGAAACGCAGCAGGTTGCGCCGGCTGAACCGCCCGCGTATGCCTTTGAAACCCGCATCCGTGGCGGCCCCGGTGATGTAGCCGGCCACGCTGGCGATGACGCCGGTC
>Ga0182738_1008336_pt1 | contig 10305 bp, 5 predicted proteins | sample eDN5th30CBELigMG_FD_128876 | JGI IMG/M metagenome (GOLD analysis project Ga0182738, IMG submission 128876) | Enriched Miracle-Growth compost microbial communities from Emeryville, California, USA - eDNA 5th pass 30_C BE-Lig MG (version 2)... ... | reverse complement strand
TGAAAAGCCTCTATGAAAGATATTTCCATCTGCGTCAGACTTAAATGGAACCGCCGTATACGAGAACCGTACGTACGGTGGTGGGAGAGGTCGGAGGCTAGGCGCCTCCTCCTACTCGATTACTGCTAAATGCTCTTTTAATTCATTTTGGATTTTTGTTTTTTCGGCATCAGATACTATTAGGTACCAGATTTTATTGATTGTTTGGCCTGTTCCAGTAATGGTCATTTGGTCGATGCTTCCAGCAGCATCTTTATAGTTTTTCTGTATATCAACCATTTCATCAAAGGTTAAGTTTGTTTTAATGTTTTTGCTCAATGCAGAGAAAATATCATTAAAGTTTGTTAATGAATTGAGGCTTGCACCTTCTTTTAATACAGCTTGTATAATAAGTCTTTGTCTGAGCTGACGGCCAAAGTCTCCTCTAGGATCTTGTTTTCTCATGCGTGAAAATTTAAGTGCATCTTCCCCGTCTAAAGTGATTGAACCTTTTGCGAAATGAACGCCATCGTAGGTAAAGTCCAAATCATTATTTACCGTTACACCGCCAACCGCGTCTACGATATCTTTAAAACCTTCCATATTAATCTGCATATAATAATCAATTGGAATATCCAAGAAATTTTCTACTGTATCCATAGACATCGCAACACCGCCAAATGCATAAGCATGATTGATTTTATCTGTTGTGCCATGGCCAACAATTTCCGTGCGGGTATCTCTTGGAATGCTTAGCATTTTCACTGATTTTTTCTCTGGATTTACTGTCAGAACAATCATCGTATCAGAACGGCCAGAATCTCCCTCGCGCTCATCCACTCCAAGCATTAATACAGAAAATGGCTCTTTTTTGCTTAAGCTTAATGATTCTTCACGTTTGCTTGTCTGACGATCAACTGGCTGATGCATCGTATCGACAGCATCTGTCAGTGAATTCCAAACCGTGAAGGCGTATGCGCCAATACCTATGACTAAAAGCAAGAGTACTATTCCTGTGACACGAAGCCACGTCCTTTTTTTACGTTTCGGCTTATCCGACCTCATATTTATAAAAACCTCCGTATCTCGACAAAAAATGATAAAACTAATATAAAGAATAGCAGAAATTGCAAAGATTTCATATGTTTTTTCGAGAATAGATAGTAAAATATAACCTATTATTAAAGGTTGCAGCACCATTTATTAGGTTATTGTTCTTTAAAAGCAATATTTCATTCATAAAAGAACTCTTTTAAGCGGTTATAAAAAAAAATTCAAAAGGGAAAGGATTAGATAATGAAAAAAATTGTCAGTGCGCTAGTGCCAGTCATCTTTATACTACTTTTAATTTTTGCTTTTTCATCCCAGTCATATAAGGATCAGGATATTACTCCATGGCTTGCTTCTCTCAATCAATCAGCATTATTAAAGAAACTGTTTTCATGGATTTCATTCACATATGCTGGCAAAGAAATTAGTGTATCAGCATTAGGGGTTGCCCATTTTATCGAGTTTTTTGTCCGTAAAGCATCCCATTTTACTGTTTTTTTCTTTTTAGCATTTTTTACAATAAGAGCATTAGTCCATTTCTTGGCCAATAAGAAGTGGAGGATAATTATTAGTTTTCTAATCATTATTTGCTATGCGGCATTAGATGAATTTCATCAAAGTTTTACAAGTGGAAGAACACCGCTATGGGAAGATGTTGTGGTGGATAGCGTTGGTGGAATTTTTGGAATTGGCTTTTTCCTTTATTATAAATATAAAAGAGCAGATTAAGCAGTTAAGCAGGTCATTTTGTGAAATACTAATAAAGATTGGAGATTGAGTAAAACAGAACTAGACTGCATCATATTTTTTAATTTTTAGCCTTATGATAAAATGTACTTAATTTTGGCATTGGAGCTAATAAAAGCTTAAGCAAGGAAATAATATTTTACATAAATAGTGTGTAGTAAGGAGCATTTAATGGATAATACAGGTCTGTTAAAAAAAAATACAAGAAATAAAAGATTGATTATTGACGATATTACATTTCAACCAGCTAGTAATAGGCTCTCTTTTCAATTAAAAGAGCAAATACAAAAAAATAGCAAGCTAGTAATAGCAGGTAGAAGAAATAAGATTGAATGGATCGAACAGATTAATGTAAATCCCAAGTTAAATACAGTGACAATTGATTTATCTTCGTTTATCGACACATACTATAATCAAAATTCGCGCTGGGATTTATATATAGAAAGTGACAATATTACGGATGGATCTAAAGAAAGAAAAAGAATCGGCGCCTATGATAAAGAAGTAGAGATAAAATATAAAAGATATTTTGATCCTGCAATGACTATGGATTCAAATGTTATAGCCCCGTATTTAACTGAGCAAAATGGCTTATCGATTGTTGTAACTCCATATAATTATTTCCTAGCCGAGAAATCAGATATACGAATAAATCTGGTAGAGTTTGATATGAAAAAAAACATAATAAAGGGAAAAATTAAAGTCGTCAATCCAATAGGAGAAGCGCTTCATATTCATTCGTTTATTTTAAAATTTAGAAGCAAAGCAGATAACATAGAATATGATTATCCTATACATAGAAAAAAAATAAATAACCAAGAAGAGTTTGTTTTTTTTGAAATTGATATAGCTGATATAAAAATGGAAAAATACTATTGGGATTTTTATTTAAATGTGAGCCATCGAAATGAAAATTTTTTGGCCAGACTAAGAAATCCATCCATTACGGTAAAAAGCAAGGTAAGAAAATTTAAGAAGAATCAGCATTTTGATTTTAGCGATGGCTTTTGGGTTTACCCGTATTTAACTGCTGCCAATACAGTGGCATTAATTTATAAGGAAAAGGAAGTTCACGATAGCGATGTATTTAAATGGAAGGAACTTTTTGCCTATACAATTGCTACTCTATTTAAATGGTACTTTGATAGAAAAAACATTTGGTTATGCTTTGAAAAATTTTCTGATAGCGCTCAAGACAATTCGTATTACTTTTTTAAATATTGTTATGAAAACACAGAAAGAAAAAACTTATACTATGTTATTAAAGAAACATCTCCTGATTATAGCAATGTGAAAAGCATGGAAGATAAAGTTATCCATTATATGAGCTTCAAGTATTTAATTTATTTATTTGCGGCAAAACTTTTGATATCTTCCGAATCCAAAATGCATGTATATGATATAAGGGCCCAAAAAGGGAGAATAAAAAAATTTGTTGCAAGTAAAAAACACGTCTTTTTGCAGCATGGAGTTATTGCATTAAAAAGAGTGGATTCAATTTATAAAAAAACAAGCAAAAATGCAGTAGACTTATTTGTTGTTTCATCTGAATCAGAGAAAAATATTATAAAAAATAATTTTGGCTATCTTGATGAAGAAGTTATCGTAACAGGATTAAGCAGATGGGACGTCCTTGTCGATAAAACTAAACAAATGGAGCAGTCAAATTTGCTTCTGATGCCTACGTGGAGATCATGGATGGATGATTTGCCTGAGGAAAAATTTATTGAGACGGACTACTATAAAAATTATATTGCATTGTTAAACTCCAAAGAGCTTGCTGGAATGTTGGAACAATATAATATTGCGCTTAATTTTTTTATCCATCCTAAATTTAAGGCTTATATTGATAAGTTTAGCAGCAATAATGAACGAGTGAGAATCTATCAATATGGAGAAATAAGAGTTAATGAATTATTGATGGAATCGACTATGTTGATTACTGATTATTCGAGTGTAGCGTGGGATATGTATTATCAGAAGAAACCGATCTTATTTTATCAATTTGATTTAGAAGACTATATGAAGTATCAAGGCAGCTATATTGATATGGATAGTGAATTATTTGGAGACAGAGCATTTACTGCAAGTGAATTAATCGAATTAATTAAAAAATATGCTGGCAATGGGTTTATGGAAGATGAAAAGTTTGCATCTATGAGAGAGAAACTGCTCAAATATACGGATAAAAATAATTCAAAGAGAATCTATCATGAAATTATAAACAATAAGCCGTTATTGAAAAAAAATAAAAGAAAATATTCTTTGAAAAATTCACTAATTCTTCAGGCTTTATGGTCATTTTCAAAGAGGAATAAAGCTGTTTTTAGAATTGCAGTCTATCTAAGGGATAAGGTTTTGCCATAATGGAAGATGATATGGGGATTAAATAGGTCTTTGAAATATAAAAAATAAAGAGAAGGTAATTTTTTCTACAAAAATGATTTATACTAAGAAAAGCATGTATTTAGAAGGGGAGCAAAAAAGTGACAAAATCATTATCTATAGAAACATTTGAATTAAGCGGAGATATATTATCCATCGTTTTTAAAGAAAGAGTAGAAGCTTTAGAACAGGTACAGGATTTAATTCTTTCTTTCAAAAAGAGAGAATTAAATACAGAAGAAAAATTTACAGTAAATATAAAAAGAGATAACAAAGGAAGAGGTTTAATTTCCTTTGATTTAACGCTGGTGAATTTTTATATAGAAAAGAAAAACATTATCGATATATTTGTTTATGTGAATAATGAGTCTGTTCCGATGCGTTTAACAAAAAAAATCCCTAATTTAAAAGATCGGTCCAATAGCTATTCTTCCAAAGCATATTTTATAGATGACAAAACGGTTGCTGTTCCATATTTCACCAAAAAGAATGAACTATCGTTGTTGGTAGGTAGCAAAGGGCAAGTCTATAGAAGTTTTTGCACTTATTTAAATAGCAAAATTTATCTTGATCATATTGAATCATTACAGGAAGGCCTGAAGATAACTGCGAGTTCAATCAATTTTCACGAAGCGGAAGATTTTTATTTTGTCATAAAAAACCGCAAAAATAAAAAAGACAGTAAAATAATCGGCAGCAAGAAGGTAAATGCGCAAACAGTTGTTGTAAATTTATTGGAACGAGAATGGAAGCTTAAAGAAAGATATGATTTATATTTAAATGTAAAAACAGGGAAAATGGTGCAAATATTTCGCATATTTATTAATGAAAATAGCTATAAAACTAATACGTATCCTTTAATAGATTTTGATGAAACTTTAAAGATTCAACCATATATAACAACCAAGGGAGAAGTCTCCTTTTTAGTATTAAATAATTGGTTATATGAATATGAAATTAGCAATAAGAAGATACATAATATAACTGCTCAGAATTTAGCGGCAACAGGGGAAATGCTAAGAATTGAGTTGGGAGATGAAAATAGCTCAATTTTAGAAGAACATGATCAGCTAGCACTTATTATTAAAAGAACAAAAAATTCGGATTCTATTATCGTAGATAGCAATAGTTATGAGATCCATAAGGAATATATGCTTATTAATATGAAAAGTATTATCGAGCAGAATGATTTTAATGAAGAGGAAAAGTGGAATTTCTATATAAAAGGATACAATTATCCAGAAAATACTGTGCGTATATATAGACTGCAAAAACAAAATGTTTTTGCTGGCTCCAATTCTCTTGCATTTTTACCTCCTCTAAAGCTTTCAGAAGATAAAAATGTAATCATTTATATATCGCCTAAAAAAGCAATTGGCATGTTAGTTGGAGATCGTTATCTTTATCAAAGATTAACCTATCAGACAATTGATTCAACAGTTGCGATAGAAGAACTGTCTGTTAAGCCGCATAAAATTGATTTTAAGCTGCAAGATATAGAAATGAAAAAAGTTGAGTATGTAAATATTATTTTAGAGGCCCGAAAGTCAAAAGAAAAATGGACAAAAGAAATCGATATTCAAGAAATGAATGGAAAAGAAACAATTTCTTTAGATTTGCAAGAGTTTTGTGATATGTATCAGTATAGTAAGTCAAGATGGGATTTTAAAATAGAAGTATTCTATGAGAATTTCATTATGAAGGGGAAAATAGGGTGTTTTAATCAAGAATTAAAACCAAAGCATTTCCGCTACTTAGAACCAATTTATACATTAGGAAATACAGCTATTGTTCCTTATTTAACAATTTATAATGAATTAGCATTCGTGATAAACGATTTGTCTGCAATTGCTAATGAAAGAATTACAGCTGATGTAAGTTTAACGAATTTTTCAATGAAAAAATCCTTTTTAAATGGGAAAGTAAAAGTTGATGTTCCAGAAGCTGACGATTATACAATCGATTCTATGATGCTTAAATATAGAGGAAAAGCGGACGATATCATCGAGTATATAGTTCCGGTAAATAGTAAGAAAATCAAGGGCACGACTGTAGAGATTGCTTTCGATTTGGATGTATCAAATTATGAGTTTCAGTCATTTTATTGGGACATGTATTTATTAATTGAAATACAAGGAAATACTTACCCTGTTAAAATTAAAAATCCTACAGCTGAAGTAAAAAAAGAAATTGATACTAAAATAACCGAGTACTCCTATTCTTATGATAATGGTTATTTTATTTATCCTTATATTTCTCAAGGGAATACGTTAGCTTTAACTTATAGGGAGAAACCAGCATACGAATCTAATATATATAAACTAAAAGAAAAAGCCGCTTATTTAACTTATCGTTTGTTTAAAGGCTACTTTGATAAGAAAGATATTTGGCTAGCATATGAAAAATTTTCTGAAGGCGCTCAAGATAATGGGTATTACTTCTTTAAATATTGTTATGAAAAAGGAAAGAAAAAAGACTTCTATTATATTATAAAAAAGGATTCCCCAGATTATGAAAATGTAGCTGGAATGAAGGATAAAGTTGTTGATTTTATGAGTTTTAAGTACATGCTGCTCATGTATGCTGCTAAAGCGCTTATCTCTTCAGAATCTAAAGGACATGCTTATGATATCAGAATCCAAAAAGGTAAAATTAAAGAAGCGTTAGATAAAAAGAAACATGTATTTTTGCAGCATGGTGTTACGGCCTTAAAAAGAGTAGACTATGTCTTTAAGAAAACAAAAAATAATGCAGTAGATTTATTTGTTGCAACTTCTGATTATGAAAAAGATATTATTAAAAAATACTTTGGGTATAATGAGAACGAAATTATCACTACTGGTTTCTGTCGCTGGGACGTATTGGAAGATAAATCAGGGGAGCAAAAAGAGATTTTTGTGATGCCAACTTGGAGAACTTGGATGGATGACCTTCCAGAAGAACAATTTTTGGAATCAGATTATTATAAAAATTATGTAGGATTCTTTAAATCTGAAAGGCTAAAAAATATTTTAAGCAAAAATAACGTTAACTTAAGTTTTTATATCCATCCTAAATTTAAAACTTATATTGATAACTTTAATGTGGATAATAAACATATTAAGATCTATCAATATGGAGAAGAAAAGGTTAATGAACTGCTGATGAAGTCATCTATGCTCATTACAGATTATTCAAGTGTAGCTTGGGAAATGTTCTATCAGAAAAAACCTGTTGTCTTTTTCCAATTTGATGTGGATAAATATAATGCATTCCAAGGAAGCTATTTAGATATGGAAACAGAGTTGTTTGGAGATCGAGTATTTGATGTTAAGCAACTGGTTGATTCTGTAGAAGAATATATTAAACAGGATTTTAGAGAAAAACAAGAATATGGAAATATGCGAAACAAGTATTTCAAATATGTCGATAAAAAGAATAGTGAAAGAACATATAAGGCAATTAAAGCTGGACTGAAAAAAAATCCTGCAAAAAAATAATTAATAATCTTTTATAGCAGGGAAAGTAGTTGTTCCCTGCTATATTTAATGGAGGATTAGTGATGTATAAAGTAGAGCAAGTAGCTTTTGACAATAATTTTTTAATTATAAGCTTCAGCAGTGAGTTAGAGCAGACAGAACTAAATGCTGAATTTAGGTTTAAAGATGTGACTAGATACCTAGTTCATGCCTACAATAATACTGTACAAGCAAATGTAATTAGTACTGGCAAAAATCATGAAATAAAACTTAATATTTTAGATTTTGTGAATAAAGTACAATTTGGAACACTATCTAATCAGACGATTTGGATTGTTATTGCAAATAAAGAAGAATATTTTGAGTTAAATATTAGTAATGAATTAATTGAGCAAATAAAAAAAATGAAGGCAATGGATCTGGATGAATTTTTCGAAATCAATTTCTCACATAAAGGAAATAATAAATTAGCTTTAACTATTAAAAAAAAGAATATCAATTTTTATTTTAAAAAAATATATAGACAAGACGAACGCTTGATTATTGAATTACCAACATTTCAATATATTGATAGTATAGAATTAAAGCGAAGAACCTTTAAGGATATATTCGTTTATTCTCAAAAGTTAGTTTTAAACCATATAAAAGAAAATATATATTCGTTAAACATAAAGGATTTAAGTAATATTGATTTTGATGAAGTAACAAATCTGGATTTTATAGCAATAGTTAAAACCCAAGACACAAAAATAGAATTTCCATTATTAAAGAAAGAGGATATTCAATTACCAACTTTAACTATTAATGAAAACTTCACTTCAAAACTATATTTTACTGCAAAAAATAGTCTTTCCTTAAGAGTAGAAAAAAAGTATTCAATGTTGGATATTAAGAGTACAAATATGATTGACAATACCTTAATAGCAGAGATTGATGTCAATAAAATAAAATCAGAGGGTTTAAGTAATATTGAAGCTGGTATTTATCGGACAAATCGATTATTAAATGATAATGAATATACGCTGTATAAATCAATCGTACTAAATGTTAAAGCTGATATAGTGGAACTTAAAGTCGATTTTAACGAGTTGTTTGAAAATAGTGAATCCAATTATGAACAAATTTATACGATATTTCTTTGCATTAATAATAAATACTATAGAATCGGAGCAAAAGAATCCATTAATGAAAGTGTAATGTTGGATAGAGCTATCTTCTTAATTAATGTTTTTAAAGAGTGTACTATAACTGTTAAACCAAACAGTATTAAGCCAGTAAAGATAAGCATTTTAGGTACATGTTATTCAAGAGCAGCATTTAATAGCAGCAATGCTTTTTTTAATAAAGACTACAAAATGTATTTCTCCCTAGAGTATTCTCATTTTTGGATTTCATTAATTAGTGCTGTAAGCCCTAAAATAGAATATAAATCATCCAACTATATAGATTTGCCGGAAAAAGTTATTGGAAATGTTAAAAAAGAATATGAGAAGAGTACATTTAAAGATTTGCAAAAGGTGGACACGGATTATGTGATTATTGATTTATTTGTTGATGCTGTACATGGGGTAAGAAGGTTTCCAGATGGAAGATTTATTGGACAAAATGGGGATATGTATAAATCCTCCTATTATAAAAATAAATTTTTAAAAGAAACAAGTCAATTTGATAATAGGCATCCCGATTTTTGGGACACATGGAAACAATCATGTGATATTTTTATTGAACAATTAGAAAAGGTAATCGATAGGGGGAAAGTAATTCTTAATTTAGGGGGACTTACAGATAGTTATTATAATGAGAAAGGTCAGGCCTCTAGTTTTAGTAAGGATTATAAGACTTTTAATAAAACAGATATTAATTTCATTAACCATACATGGGAAAAAATGAATAATTATTTTATTAGTAGGATGCCGGAGGCTAAAGTAATTGAATTAAATAAGTATAATTACTTGGCAAGTTTGGAGTATCCTTATGGAAGAAGTGGGCCTCATCATTATGAAGAAAATTATTATAAGAGCTTCTTGGGGGAGTTATCTAAAATTGTATTAAGAGATAAAATAAATCAATTGTAATAAGCCTAGGAGCTATTAAAGAGAAATTAGGAGTGTACTTCAATATATTTTTATACTTTATTAATTACTAATAATAGTCAGTTTATGAAGGGGGAAATGTTAATCTAACTATAGATGTTTCTTTAGTTTAATTTTTATATTAAACAATTTTATCCAGGTAATTAAATAGAAAGATAGAATATGACTAATATGTATTACTCATTAAATTATTGTAATATTAAGGTCTTACTTTAAAAACATGCTATAATATATTATACAAGCCACCAATCATTGTTGATTGTTGGCTTATTCTTTTTTGGCATGCGATTATGAAACTAATCTGCCTTATAGAAAATTCCAATAAAATAAGGGAGTCATATATAATGCAAATAAAATATCTTCTAATCATTTTTATAGTATTTTCACTTCTATTTGGATGTTCAAATAGAAGTGAGAAATTATCTGTATATAAGCATTCGGAAATAAAAAAAGAGTTGCAAGAAAAAAAAATTATCCAAAATGGAGTGGATTATTCAAAATTTAATAAGCTGACTATTAATGTAGTAACAGATAAAGGCGTAAATGCAAATGATACTGAAGATGATTGGAAAGCAATACAAGATGCTTTAAAT